>JACKQG010001124.1_pt1 | contig 37556 bp, 25 predicted proteins | sample 8237621 | NCBI WGS metagenome assembly JACKQG01 (sample SAMN15677084, study PRJNA649215) | marine metagenome | biome: marine; feature: Black Sea; material: saline water; isolation source: suspended particulate matter (SPM) from the Black Sea western gyre | collected 2013-06-09/2013-06-10 | depth... | reverse complement strand
GAATTCGGGCGATTCTACCCCTTATTGCCCTGTCCAGTTATTGGGGTCCACTTCAGGTAACATGAATGTCGCGACTCAGCGGACTTCTTTCCAGTCGATAACCTTCCTGTCACTCATTTGGAACAGCCGCAGAAATAGTTCAGCGGGGATGTTCGCACGCAACATTTGGACGCTGCCGTCGGCAAGGGCTGCGAGAAATCGCCCGTCGGTACCCACACGGAGCCCTTCAGCGGGAAGCGTTGGATTGAAGGCGTAGTCCTTTGGTGCCGTCCAGGGAACGGACAAGCTTGGTTTGACTTCAACGAGAGTCATCGTATTGCTCGTGCCATCGATGATGTTGTTGAACGCGACTGCTTTCGGGCCGCCGAAGATGGTATCTTCGCCTGCTGGAGCGAGAAACGTTGTATGACCGGTCTTGATGCCCAGCCACTGGCTTTCGTAGACGTTTGGCATTTTCTCGATAAGGCGCTTGTTGTGAGGACTGTCCCATGGCTGGTCGAGAGCGAATTCCTTATAGAGTTTTCTCTCGTTGATAAGCGGTAGGAGGTGTACGCGCCAGCTCAAGCCGCTTCTGCCGTCGGCATCGCGGTCGTCAACTCGTGGAGGAAAGGACCGATACACGTCATGATAGTTGTGCATACCGAGAAGGATTTGTTTGAACTTATCGCCATTTCGTCGCCGACGAACTTGTTCGACAGCCACAGCAGGTGCACTCGCCATCAGACGCAGACCTTCGCTCATGGATTTCAGATCGTCGAACCGAATCGTGATCCGATCGCCAGTCACGGTCGGCTTAATCAGCGGGAGTAATGCTTGAAATCGGTTGCGTGGTATCCCTGTTTTGACGCCGCCCAATCCGTCGTAAGCGCTCAGCATCATCTTGGGGAGATATGCTGCCAAGTCGCCGGCAGCTTTCTCTGATGAGGATTGAACTATCAACTCGGAACGTGGGTCGGCGACATCGATCCCCAACGCGGCCCAGACGAGACCGTCCGTCAACAGGCTGCTCGGTCCGTCTCCGAGTTGGCGCGGTAGCTGTGGCATTAGTTCGGTCACCGTGCGACGAACATACGCGGGAGGGAGGAGCAGGAATTGGATGGGATAGTCCTTCACCGCGTCGAATGCTTCGGCCAACTCCTCGCGCGGCGAAGAAACGATCGAATCTAAACGTTCTTCGATATCGATGTCGCGGTCTGGCATAATCACTGTTACACCATCGCGAGTAGTAGACTGTGTCTCATGCACTGACGCGACGAGATCGGTGAGTTGCTTTCGACTCCTCTCGGACGTCTCCCTCATGAAGAGGAAGGCAGACCACTCGTTCTCTGACAACGGAATGCCTACGGTTGCATAGGTCACTTGCCCTTCGGTCATCGCACGCAGACGGTCGAACCCATTGGTGACAATCTGTGCCCAAAGGCCATATCCAGCTACGCCTCCGGGAAATACCGACTTAACATCGTCGGGAAGATTCGGCAGCGCGAGTCGCTTCGGATCAACTTTGATAACCAGAAAGGTCGTCTCAGTAATGAACGGTTGCACCATCGTAGTATCCTTGGCCACCGATGAGGCATCTTGGGCGAAGAGGTTACTGCCGGCCGTTGTCACTACAAATAGATAGAAGAGCATGCAAACCACGCATCGAGTTCTTCGTGCTTGAGGGCGAAGCTTGTGAAGGCGTCTTGTATTCATCGTTGTATTCCTTTGGCATCGTCAAAAAGGCGTCGCGTTGTCATGAGAACGTAGCCATCACTCTCCGAGTGATTGGCCCACTCGCGGCGGCTGCTAATACGCCAACGTTTTGCTATTTCGATTTCACACTTGGGGGCTGATCACTCGGAGAGTGATCGCTACTTTGTTGCAAATCGCAGAACCAATCGATATTGCAGCCCCGGCATTGCGTGGCCGTTCAACACCGCGTATTTACTGTGAAATTCGTAGTCGAGCGGTTTGCCCGTAAACGGTTCCATCGGCGCAGGCACCGGCAAATCGTTTAGGTTCGGTGGCAGCTTGCCTTCGTGAGCCGCGCCGTACATGCGGATTGCCTCCACCGTTTGGAGCAACGCGATCTTCTGCTCGTTTCGGGCGGCGGCTCTTTGTACCGCGAGAACTGCGGGCAAAAGAATCTGCGTTGGCGCGGAGCTCCAGCCAACACGATCCGCGCTCCTGCGCGAGTTTTCGTTGAAGCTTGGATCGTCGATCACACTGCGCGATTGCCAATAAGGAACACGTATCCATTTGAAGTAGTAATCGCGCGCCGAATCGTAGTATCGAACCATGGCGAGAAAGACGACTTGAGCGGTCGGATAGGCTTCGACCTGCTCGCGCGAAAGTCCAAGGTCCTCGATCAAATACCGTTTCGCGCCCGGATACGACGCGGCGATATATCCGACCATCATGGCTCGAACGGTCTCGGTGTCCTGTTTGGCGATGCCGAAGTCGCTCGCCAGCGTACGGATCTGGGGGATAAGGCGATCGAGAAAGTCTTGCCAGTAGCCAACCGGTCGCGGCGATTCGTCAACTTCTCGCAGAACTTTAAGTTGCAGGTACAGGAAGTGGCGTTCAACGCTCATCGCATGACTTACGTCAACTAACGGACGTGGCAACGACGCGAGTGCCCAATAGAGATTGGGAGCATCAGCTTGCTGGACGAACGTGAGAGCATCGCTCCAGGCGATACTGGCAATGGCCATTCCCACGAGATTTGTGACCAGAAAGTCGTCGTGTCCCAGGTGCCGGGCCAAAGCATACTGCTGCCTGAGTATTTCGATGGCGTCGTCCAATCGCCCTTCAGCAATCGCAACTTTACACCGCAACGATTGTATCCGAGCAATCTCGCGCATCGACTGAATCGCTGGTAACAAGTATCCAATGGGATCGTCGACGCCTTGGATGTTTCGATCGAGATCAAATCGCCGCCTTGCAGCTGCCTCCTTCAAGAATCTCGGCTGAAATGCCGTGAGCGTTAGAAACTCTTTGACCTCCTCGATGGGCAGCTCACCGGGATGCATGGATAGCCAGTTATGAGGAGGAAGTTCACCAAACGGTTTACTCTCCAGTCGAGACCGCTCGCGGGATTTTTCGTAAAACTCAGTCAGCCGATCGCGTGCGACGGTCTGCTCGAAGAACCCCTGTGCCTTGAGGTAATAGGTTGCGGCGTTTCCGTCGAGCATGTTGAAGTCGTCAGCGAGAAGTTGGTGCTTTAACGCTGGATTCGACTCGGCGCGTGGAGTAAGCGTCATCTCCATGATCTCGATCTGTATACTCGCCTGCTCGTCACGTTCCGTTCGCCAAACACCCTGCTTCGCAGGCTCTTGAGCGTCCGAACGCGACATCCACACGACGATCGCCAGAAACATTGCTAAGTACTTAGTTATTCGCCCCGCAAACAAATGTCCTTTCGCGGAGCGAACAGCGACTAGCGGGTAACGCCATTGATTCATGAGTATCTTCTTTCGATTCGTGGCTCGTGCTGAGTTGACGGTTCCAAACTACAATAGCGCGTCGGACGACTGCTCTAAGAATTCTTGCATCAACTCTCTCCGTGATACTGGTGGTCCAGGTTCTGAATCGAGCATAGATTCTGTTCCTGGCATGGACGGTTCAATTTCGTAATCGTTCAACGGTGTTTGTTGCTTCCTTGCTAGTCTTTCGAATGGCCAGCTTGAATGCTGGTTCGTTCGTTTAAGATGTGTTCCAGCCTGAAGAATGCGACGGCTTTCTGCGTAGGTAGAATCAGTGTTCCCAAGAGGATCGAATGCAATGATCATCTCAGACGGGCTGCGGTTGCGCAGCTCAGTATGTGCCACTCCGGGAGAATCATCTGGTAAATCAGGTACCGTTTCGGTCGAGAAGTTATCCGCCGAATCATGCGAGATCGAATTGCGTACTCCCTGTTGTATCTGAACCACATCGTTGTCCGCGTTAGTATTCGGTGCTGCGCGGCTCATTAAAACAAACATGACGAGCGCCCCAACTCCCGCGCCGCACGCCCAAGAGCCGGCGATCACAAACGCGTGAAGAGACTTCCGGTCTGCTGGCAGCTCGACGACCGCAACCGTTGCGTCGTCATCTGCAAGCTGCTGAAGGGACGCCAACTCCAATCGAGGTGGCTGCGGGCGCGTCGCTCTTAGTCGTCGCTCAAGCTCGTCGAGTCGCTCTAACACTTCGGGTGACTCGGATTCAAGCATCGCATTGGTGAGGTGTTTGCGTTTCTGATTCATTGGTTTGTCCTAACTGGTCATCTTCTCCGTCGAGCAATTGATTCAGTAGCAACAAAGCCCCTCGATAACGTCGATGGACCGAACTGGATGATATTCCAACCAGGTCCGCGATCTTCTCAAATGACATCTCGCCCCAAATTCGAGCCACGACAATCTCCCGCTCCATTTGTGGCAATTGAGTCAGCACACCTGTCAGCTCCTCGCTATCGAATCCAGCGTCTCCACCATCGCCAAACCATTCGTTTCGCTGTTGGCTCGCTTGGCGGTGATGCTCGCTTCGTCGCCGCTCGCCACGGGTCAGGTTCATCGCTCGAAAGCGAATCGTGTTGAAGAGCCAAGCCACCGGTTGATCGGGAACGGGACTCTGACGCAGTAGTTCAATTAACGCCTCTTGCAATGCATCTTCCGGCGCATTGCACCACTGCCGAGCATAGAGCTTGAGCGCGGCACCATGCGAATCGATCAGCTCCTGCACGGCTTCCGTATCGATTCGTTGCACGTTCACATTCTCGCCAAATCGCCGCTTCCGGTTCGGATGACATCCTCAGCAACAATGTCACCGCTCGACGGCGAATTTCCCAGGGTTATTCCCAGAAACTTCGAGAATTCAGATAAACCGCCGCTATCGCTGATATGCGGGCAGAAAGTGCATGTAGACTTCGAGCACTAGAGTGGCCATGCTCGTCCAGTAGACTTTGTTCGGACCAACGACGTTGGCACCCTCCGATCCGCCTGGCACATCCCAACTTCCGTCCGCATTCTGTTTGCTGAGAAACAATTCACGAACTCGCGGATGCCAATTTGACCAGTATTTGCCACCGGCCTGGTAGTTGGCCTGAATCGCGTAGTAGTGGAAGTAATAGTAGTACGCGATGCCGCCGCCATTTCCCCACTCGACCGGTAGCGAAGCGAGATAGTCCAACGCACCTGCGATGGTTTCATCTTCGTGATGCCCCAACAACTGAAGCGATACCGCGCCGGCGGCAGTCGTTTGTGGTTTGCGACCCGGGCCCTGATAGCCGTAACCGCCGGCCTTGTCCGCGCATGATTTTACGTAGGCAACCGCTTTGTCGATGGTTTCCTCTGGCACGGGAATCTCGGCGTTGTTCGCCGCTCGTAACGCCACAATTTGCATCACCGTGACGCTGAGGTCCTCGTCCGATTTCTTCGGCTGGTATCGCCAGCCACCTTTGTTCGATTGGCAACGGATCAGCAAATCAACTGCCTTGCGCAACGCGTCCTCTAAATCCGGATCGGGATCCATGCCATACATTTCCGCCATAGCCAATGCCGCAAGTCCCTGCTGATACATCGGCCCGGAGCCAGCATTGCGTTGGGGCACAAACACGCCGTCCGCGTTCTGGGTTCGCAAGATGAATCGCTTTCCTTTTTCGAGCACGTCGCGATACGGCCCGCGACCGGGCACATGGCCTCGTCCCATGAAAGCGAGCAGCGCCAACGCGTTGGGAGCATTGTTACCGTCCCAAGCACCGTCGGGCCGTTGCTGCTTGGCAAGGTAATCCAACGACCGATCAACCGATGCAGTCACCGTCTCGATGATCGCTTCGTTAGTAAGGATCTCGGCGGAGGTCGCCTTGCCTTCTTGCGATTGAACGGGGCAAGCCATCAACATCACGAAGATCGCAACAATCGCGAACGTGAACCGGCGCGTGAGCGTTGTCCGAACAAGTCGCATCAGGCGGCATCTTTCATTCTAAGTTGAGCAGAGACGCATAAGCTCGTTAATTGACGAACTTCGCATTAAACCAAACCCATGACGCGTCGAATCCCAACGTCTAGCGAGTAAACACATATTAGCACGGCCAGTGTTAACCAGTTGTCCCACAGCGTTGCTTCGCGGTGCAACGATTTTAGCTCAGCCTTGCCTTCGATCTTGTCAGCGATCGTAGCAAGTTCGTTCAGCTTCAGGACTTCGCCGCCAGTCGCGCTGGTGAGCAACTCCAACGTTGGTCGATTCACATTCGGGTGGCGGAACTCTTCGGGAGCCGTCAGAACTTGCAGAGTTGCCTCAACCGCGGCACCGCCGTCAGGCGGCTGATAGGCCAAGCGATGAACTCCCGGTGTGCCGGGAGTAAAGCTTCCTGTGTAGCGGCCTTCTCTTGCTTTATCGGCAGTCAGTTCGAGCGTTTCTCGTGACCCCGGTAGCAACAAGGCGAGTTCGCGAGTTGGCATCGTCAGCGGAATCCCTTCGGCATCGAACGCCATAAGCTCGATTTGAGCTTCCTCACCGGGCTGTGCTCGCACCGGCCGAACTTCAATGAAGCTCTTGTTGCCTTCCGAATTATCGCGCCGGGCGACGAAGCGTATGGCTTGTCCCCAGAATTTATAGAAGAAGCGATCACCGACATTCTGACGCCAGGCCCAAGTCGAGTCCGTGCCGACAAACATCACCTTGCCGTCACCTGCGTAGTGGTAGGCGATCAGCGGCGTCTTGCCAAAGCGTCCTTCCAGCTGTGGGTTCCATGCTAGTACCGTCGCGGCTGGAGCTGGTTGCTCGGCAGCGGCGCACCAGTAGTAAGGTGGCATCTTGCTCCAGACGCGATTATTGCGCCCCGGATCGTCATATAAACGCATGGTTTCATGCACGAGTCCGTCGGCGGTGACCTGGATTTCATAGGGCTCGTACACTGGCGCTTCGACACCAGCCGCACCCGCACGCATGCGAACGGGAAGCAACTCCTGGAAGTTGGAATCGAATCGATGCGGCATCGACTGTGTGCCCGCTTCAACGATCAGGCCAACGCCTCGTTCCCGGACAGCTTGCGAGAGCATTCCGACGAGTTCAGCGGTCAATAGATCGGGCGATACATCACCAAGTATGATCGTGTGGTATTCGGCAATTTCGTCTAGCGTCTGAGGCAATGCTTCGCCCTGCTGCTCACTGGGCAATCGTCGCCACTCAGTCTCGACGATGACGTCCGGTATCTCTTCGCTGCGCCCCGCCAATCCGTTGTCACGCCGAATTGCATTCTTGACGAATCGAAAATCCCACCGAGGCAGTCCGTCGATCAGGAGTACACGAATCTTCTCTTCGCTGATGCGAACTAACGCCGAATCGGTGTTATTGGCGCGAAGCTGTTCGACTTCCTCGGCTTGCGGCGGCACATTCACCGTTAAATAGCGAGGTCCAGCTCTCTGAGCTTCAAACGTGAGTTCGATATGTTGATGTTCCGCGTCGCGGGCAGCGACTTCCTGAGTCGTAAGAACTTCGTCGCCATCTTTTAACTCAACCGTGACTGGACGACCGTCAAAGCCATGCGACTCAAGCGTCACATGCACCGAAACCGTATCGCCTATTGCGACAAGTCCTGACGTGTAGACGTCGACAATCGATACGTCGGGCAATCGCTCGATGGCCCCAATCGGCGCCGCGAAGATCTTCGTGCCCACTTCGGCTGCGGCGCGAGCCGCGCGAGCGGGCGATGCTCCTCCGGTGTTCTGCCCATCGGACAACACGAGCATCGCAACAACTTGTTGCCCGGCCGCTTCTTCGAGGACGTGATCGATGGCATCTCCGAGATAGGTTGCAGCGCCGCCGCCTCGTGCCTCTTGCTGTGTGGCATCTTCGTCCACTGAAGTAAACTCGAAACCACTCGGTTGTCGTGAGAAGTGGTAGTATCGTATGTCATGCTCCTTCTGCAACGGTTTCAGAAGCATATCGTCGGCGTGCCGGACCAGCGAACGAGCGACAGCCGATCGTGAAAGTTCGGCGAGCGATTGCTTTACTTCTGCTGCCACGTCACCTTCTTGCAATTCCTGTCCTTCCGAGACGGCAACCGCAAGCAGTTCTTCGTTGGTCGCAAAGGGGCCCGCGGGTAAATTCATGCTTTGTGATTCGTCGAACAGGATTGCGACGATGGGGCGTTTGGTTATCTGATGGTCGATCTTTAGATAGGGCCCGGCGAGGATCGCGATTAGGATCGCCAGAACGATCACACGCGTTGCCGTTAACGCGACTCGAAATCCCTGCGCTAACGAACTTAAATTGTCGCGTTGTCGCGTGTAGATGAAGTAAGCGGTTGGAATTAACAAGACGAGGCCAACCCACAGGACGACCGGTCGCTGAAACGCCAGCTGAGCCTTGTCGAGGTGTTGAATCACCTCGTCCGTCACGCCAATCGATTTGAGGAACGCTTCGATATTCAATTCAATCGTTACGCGACGTTCGGTCGCGATTCTTTCTTATTTAACCGCTTGTACCTTGGTGAGCCTTCGGAAGTAGTCACGGATAAACTTGCGATATCCTTCCGGGCCTTCTTCTTTCAATCCCTGCAGCAAGTCTTCTCGCTCGCGTGGTTGCATCTTCATGATGACCGTTCGAGCGCTCAGGTCGAAGTCATCCAACTCGACCAGAATCGCATCGACCGCACCGATTTCACTTAGATCGGGCTTGTCGGTTGGTGGGCTCGGAGGCGGCGGCTGATTGTTTGGTTGAGTCGGCTCGTCAGTCTGAGCCAACATCTGTTCGAGCCGACGGAACATCTCGAGCGCTTCTTGCGTCGTTTGGGCAGCCAGCATCTCTTGCAGTTGAGCTGCCTGTTCGGGTGTCAACTCGCCGAGTGCTTCCTCTGGCAATTGAGAAGTAAGGCTCTCGATCAGGCTTTCGAGAATTTCTTGATCCGCTGCTAGTGCCTCCTCCGTCGTGGCAAGTTCCTCGGCACGATCCATCTGTCGATCCTGCAGCTCTTGTCGTTCGGGACTCAATGGCGGGGCTGGAGCGTCCTGCTTCTTGGCGTCTTGTTTCTTCGACTTGTCCTTCTTTTTTGCGGCTTCGTCCGGTTCCGCCGCTGCAGGTTCTTCGAGTGGACCGGCCAACGCTGGCTCGAGCGGCGCAGCTGGCGCGTCGGCGTCTGCACGCACCTGCTCGAGCATTCCGTCTTCGAGTAATTCACGTGCATCGGCTAGCACCGGGTCGGCCTCGGCATCTAACTGTTCTTGCGCTTCAACAAGCTTCTCAAAAATGGGATCAGATAGATCCTTCTCAGCGTCGGCGATCAAAGCTTCTTGAGTCTCGCCAAGCTCGCCTAGTTCTTCTCGCATCTCGGCCAACGCATCTCGCAACTCCGTTAGTTCGCGAGTCGCGATCCGAGCGTTTTGCTGCATGACATCCTGTTGCAATTCAGCAACGGCTTGCTCGACATCCTCGCGACTTGTCTCTTGTGCCTTGACGACGGCTTCGATCCTCGCCTGCAAATCCTCTAAGGACTGCTGCACGGATTCGGCTTGCTGCTGAATCTGTGGCAATTGAGGATCGGGCTTGGCCGGTTGCACGGCTTCATTGACAAGATTGTTCAACTCCTCAAGCGGCTTCACTGCCAGTTGCTCGAAGGCTTCTTGCACGCCTTGAACTTGCTCGGCGACTTCCGGGGGCAGCATCTCGAGAGTGGCTGACTGGTCAGCCATCTGCTTCAATTCATTCGCCACTTCCTTGCTGAGCTGAACCGCCTTCGCCTCGATAGGCGCGACTTGAGCCAGTTCGGCTCGAAGCTCCTCTAGCTGCTTCTTCGCAGGTTCGTCCAAGACGATCGGCATTGGTTCCGGAGGCGGCTGGTTAGCCTCGGCAGCCGCTTCAGCCTTGGCGATGGCTTCGGCTTGTGCCTGCTCAATTGTCTCCGTCAAGTCTTCGTACTTTTCCGCAAGCTCTTCTGCCGCAGTTTCGACCTTGGCCTGCTCTTCCACTAATTGCTCCAGCTTCTCCTGAAGCGACTCCGTCTTTTCCTGATACCGCGCGAACTGCTTGTCTGCCGCGTTATTATCGTTTGCGATACGAATCGTCCGATCTTCAGTTGTGACACTTTGGCCTTTCGTATCACGCACTTCGATCCGATAGCGAAGCGTCTGATTTAGTTGCAAGCCCTCGGCGGCGAGATCGATCGTCGCAATCGCATGGTCATTTTGCTTGGGCGGTTCATAGTGGCGGATCTTTCGTCCCTGGAACGTGGAGGAATCGGGCATCTGAAACGAAAGTGTTACGTCGTCGAGCCCAAAGTCGTCGTAGGCCGTGATATAGACAGGCACCTTGATTGGCTCGCTGATGACGAGATCCTTAGCAGGACGCTCGATCACGACTTGCGGCGAGTTGTCCGGCACGGCAGTTAGTTCGCCTTCGTCCATTTGTCGATTCGGATACTTCAATCGATTCCGAAGCACGACTCGATAGAAACCATCTCGTTCCAGGGGAAGTTTGCCGGACCATTTCGTGGATTGCGACTCGGCGTCGGGCAGCGAACTCTGAGGCGAAAGCAGGAACGATTCGGTAGCAACGAACTCAGTGACGCGCCTTTTGGCTGGCGGCAACGAGCCGGTGGCACCCCAAGCACCTTTTCCACCGAACATGGCAAAACTGATTCCATGGATGCGTTGCCCTTCCATGTCGACCGCGTTCGCGGGCACTTCGAGCCGCACGAGCTTGCCGCCTGCCGGCAAGTCACCGACGTGATGACGACTCGGCGTATCAACCTTCCCCTCGCCGATCTTGTCCGCGCCCCAGAACGCTCGATGTTCCCAGTTCTTGCCGTCGTGGAACTTTAGCATCACGCTTTCGGGCATTTGCGCCGGATCGAGATAGACGTAGGCGATCAAGCTCTCGCCAGTGAGCACTTCGAACGGTGTCGGCGCGCGCTCAAAGCCGTGAGCGTGAGCTGCGGCGTTCGGCGGATCGGTGTGGCCGGGCGAACCGATCATTTCTGCATCGAGTTGCCAATTGCCTTGCTTCTTCGCGCCGGTTGGCATTTCGTCGATGAACCAAACGCGTTCGCGGCGATCGTGAACTTCGACCATCGAGACACGTTGCTCCAGTAACTCGATCTCACCTTCCGAAGCATCGCCTTGCACATCGACCGATACTTCGACGGTGCTGCCTTGTGGCCCTATGACGTCCGGCGACATGGGTGGTCCCAGCCTCGGTTCTGGCAGCCGCATGTACTTGGGGTAATGAAGTGTCGTTTGAAGCCCAACAATTCGCGGCCGGTCCAACATCGTGACCCGATACTGTTTGCTCCACGTGCCACCACCACGAACGCGATAGGTGAACGAGTGTTGCATTCCGGTCAGCTTGAAAGTGGTCCGAGAATCGCGAACCGCCGGCAAACTGTAATTCAAACGCTTTCGACGTCCCTCCGAATCAACAGTAGAGACATCAAGTCGCAACGATTCGGGACTGCCAGGTAGGGCGACTTCCCCTTTCTTCACGACGACGAGAAAGTCGACATCTTCGCCGCGCAGCACGTCACAGTCACCCGGTTCGGGCTGCTCACCGACCAATACGTCGTACAGCACGCCGGATACCGGGGGGATATCGGCAAACGGCTGAAAGATTCGAGCGACCGCCGTTGGCAGACGATCTGAAAACAAAAAGAAGGCCCCAACGAGTGCAGCGACGCTGAGAAACGCGAACACGCTGGCACGTCGCAGGCTCAATAAATCGAGCACTTGACGAAGCCGAAAGTCGCGGATTCGATCGAAGGCTTCATCAACGAGCCGTTGATGGAACGCGCGCGATTGACGTGCTTGGCCATTGCGAGCCAAATCGACGCAACTGACGAGACGATTGTGAATACTGGGCAGCTCTTGTTCGATTCGCCGAGCTACCATCACTTGGGTCAGCCGGCGAATTAGTGGCTTGACGACACCGACTAGAAACGCCCACGTGGTTGGAATCACCACCAACATTAACCCCGCGAATCGTAGGACCGGCCACAGCGGAGATGCGAGATCCAGAAGCACGACGGCGACGAGAACCGCTACGAATAATCCGAGCGAGACCGCCAGTCCTGTTGCGACCCAAGTCGAACGAAGCCACCGTCGCGTCGAAGCGATCAGCCGATGGATCGTCGATGTCTGTTCCGCTACCTTTTGTCCGCTTTGAATCGTGGAGTCAGCCATGAGTCCGTTCTCCGTTTGTGATTTCGATGTTAGTCATCCGCTTGACTTCCGGTCAGTTCGCGGAATCCTGAGCCTGTCATTCTTCCAACCCACTTGGCACGGGCGAGATCTTTCAAACGCTGTCCGGCGGTAGGACTGTTTCGATCGTCAAGGCTATGACCGCCGAGCGTGGAAAGAAGGAATTCGATGACAATGATAGCGAATGTCAGTATGATCAGCGGACGCCAAATTTCACGTTCATCGCCGATGCTCCCATATAACTGTTGTGCTTCGGCAGACGCATCGACGGTCGTTAGTTTCGCTGACGGCAACATCGCTTCAATTTGTGGCTTCGTAAGACGCAGGAAATCGGACTCGTCGGCGGCGACATTCACCGCGAACCGATGAAGACCTCGCTGTAGTTTCTCGGCTTGTCCGCCCGTTACATCGAGCTCGTAAAAGCCCTTTTCGACGGTTCTTTCAAACGCACCGACCAACCGAGAATTGGAACGTTGAAATTCGACAGGCGTCATTCGTCCCTTGGCGTCTTTTACAGTTCCTTCCGCTGGAGCCCAATCTTGCGAGACCACAAACTCGGCCGTGCCGTCCGCCGGTACGACCAACGGTCCGTCGACATCAGACGACCGCTTTACGTGTCCGATCATTCGAAGAACCAACGGAACGAACTCTGGCTTCATAGGCAAGTTCGTCCATTTGGTGTTCAGCGGAAATGCAGTCAGCAAAACACGGCCATTGCCATAGACGCTCTCAAGCAGTGCTGGCGAACCGTCCTCGAATTCGACCAAGGGCCACGAGTTGCCTCGCTCCTCAGGCAGCTTGTAGGGAAAGTATCGATAGATTTTCAACTTGGTTAAATATCGCTGCTCGCTGTCGGCGAACACGGAGAACACCGGATGAGCAAAGTCGATGGCCCCCAATCTTCGATGTGTTTCGGAGTTGTTCGGATCACCTTGCGGCGGCGTCAGCTCGGCGGCGACGAAAGCCTGATCAGGGATCTCTGGCGACGGAAAGAACTGTTTGGTGTAAGCGTCGTGATTGACTTTGTCACCGGGACAGACAAGCAAGCCGCCGCCGTCGGCGACAAACTCGCGAATCATCTTGAATTGGGCCGGATTCAATCCACCGCAGTTAGCGAGAATTACGACATCGGCATCGCCGAGCGCCTCGACAGTGACGCTGCTCTGCGGCACGTCTTCTGTGAGAAGCGATCGGACAAACTCACGCTCTTCCACTAAGTCGGGATCGGCTTCCGTTTCTTCCGACGGATCGGTGGCAACCATCGCTGTCTGTAAATAGAGCCCTTCGTTATCCAGCGGTTGGACAGACGGATTACCGTTCACAAGCAACACTCGGATTTGTGGGGCAACGTTCAGCGAAAACAGGAAAGAATCGTCTGCATCAAAACGATCTCTAGGAATCTCGAAACGTCCACGCAGCACACCTGCTTCCGTTGGTGTGAAGATCAGCTCCGCGTCGCCGGTTTCGCCCGGCTCGAGTGTTAGCGTCTTGCGAGCGATCTCTTTGTCTTCGATGAATATGCTGACGGGGATGTCTCGTGATTCAGTCTCGGAATAATTCGTCACTCGCGGATTCAGCTTGATGGGCAAGCCTGCAATCGCCCGCTGATCTTCGGGCGACTGGCCAACGACGGCTACGTTCGCAAACTCTTGATTGGACCCGACATTGACGACGGTCAGTTCGGTGTCGGGCGGAATTAGTTCGGTCGACGTGCCGTCAATGAACTCATCCCATCCGGTCGATTGCAAGTCGCTGAACAGATAAATGGCGGGTTCGTTCAATCTTCGCGATTCCGGCCCAAAGAGTTGGGAGAAGGCGGCGAACAGATTGCCTCGCGACGGAGTTGCCTGCAAACTTTCGATTTCGTTGCGAATTGCTTCGGCATCGGACGAGAATCGATTGCAGACTTCCTCTGGTTTCGCGGCGACTCGAATGACCGTGACGCGATCGTCGACCGATAGCCGATCGGTGACCGCGATGGCCGCTCGTTTGGCTCGTTCCAACGAGGTGATTCCCTCGGTGACCGCGTTCATGCTGGCCGACCCGTCGATTAACAAGACGACGTCGCGACCAGTCTGGCTGCCACCGAACATCGCGCTCCAATGTTTCACGACCGGGCGACAGATCAGCAACACGAGTATCAATAAGAAGAGCGTCCGCAGGAATGCGATCAAGGCTTCCAAGAACTTCATCCGGCGACGCTGCTGGACGTAGCTATCGAAGAGGAAGCGAAACGTACTTAGCTCAACCGTCTTGAGCCGATGCAGCGTAAGCAGATGCAACAAAATCGGCACGGCGACCAGCGGCAGGAAGTAAGGCAGCAGTCCGAAGTGAAGGAAGCTCATAGGTAGCTGGATTCGCAAGAATTCAGACGAAAATAGTGAGGCCCCGAAGTCTCGCGACTTCGGCTACAGCCATCACTGCCTATCCAATTCGCGATCTCTTGTCGAGATACGCTGCAAGGAATCGGTCGTAAGGTTCGGTCGTGCTGGCAAGGTTGTAGCTGATTTTGCGTTCGAAACAGTCGTGTTTAATCTGATCGGTAAAAGCCTGAATTCGTTCGAGGTATCGTTTGCGAAGGCTCTTGGGGTTCGTCGTGACTCGCCCGGCGCCCTCCATATCCTTGAATCGCGTCAAGCGATCGTAGGGGAAGGTGAGCTCCGCGTCGTCCAATGTGTGAAAAACGATGACTTCGTGATTGTTGTGCCGGAAGTGTTGAAGCCCGCTGGCGATGCTTTCCTCTTTGTCAATCAAGTCACTAATGACGATGATCAAACCGCGACGTTTCGTTCGTTCCGCGGCTTCGTGCAACACCGATCCAACATCCGTTTCGCCGCCGGATTTGACGCCATCGAGCGCTTGCAAAATGCGACGGAATTGGGAGGGATGTGCCTTGGGCGGAATGTACTGCCGGACTTCTTTGTCAAACAGCACCAAGCCAACCGCGTCGTTCTGGCGGATCAACAAGTAAGTCAATGCTGCCGCGAGGTAGGCTCCATAACTGAGCTTGTCAATCTCGCCGCTTTTGAATGCCATCGATTCGGAACAGTCAAGCAAGATGTACGCGCGAAGGTTCGTCTCGTCCTCAAATAACTTAATCTGATACTTGTCGCTACGTGCGAGCATCTTCCAGTCCATCGCCCGGAGATCGTCGCCAGGCGAGTAAGGGCGATGATCCAGGTACTCGACGGAGAATCCGTGATACGGACTCCGATGACGGCCTGTGAGGAAACCCTCTACGACTTGCTTGGCAACAAGGTCCAGGCTGCCGAGGCGAGCGAGCCCGGCGGGATCGAAGAAAGTGGATGGCATGGTTTACTCTTCCGGAACTTCTTCGATCAACTTGGAAACGATATCGTCTGTCGTCAGTCCATCGCTTTCGGCCGAGAAACTGGTTACTAAGCGATGCCGTAAAACGGGATAACACACGTATCGAATATCGTCTGACGAAACGTGGACTCGACCGTCAAGCAACGCATGTGCCTTGGCACCAAGCAAGATGGATTGGCACGCACGCGGCCCGGCTCCCCAAGTCAGATACTTTTTGACAAAGCTCGTTGCGTCTGCCTCGTTAGGCCGGGTCGCGCGTACCAGTCGTACGGCGTAGGCCGACATCGAGCGACCGATCAGAACTTTCCGGACGACTTGCTGCAGATGCAATATGTCGTCGCTGTCGAGCAGCGATTGGAGATCGGGCAGACCTTGCGAGGTCGTTGTCTCGGCGATTTGAAGCTCTTCTTCAAACGACGGATAACCGACCTGGATCTTGAACATGAAGCGGTCGAGTTGAGCTTCAGGGAGAGGATATGTTCCTTCTTGCTCGATCGGATTCTGGGTGCCAAGAACGAGGAAAGGTTTCTCGAGCTTAAACGTCTCGCCCGCGGTTGTGACCTGATATTCCTGCATCGCTTGCAAGAGCGCGGCTTGCGTTTTTGGCGGCGTTCGATTGATCTCGTCACCTAGAATGATGTTGCCGAACAGCGGACCGCGGATGAATCGCATCCGCCGCCGCCCAGTTCCTTCTTCTTCGTCCAGGATCTCCGTTCCTGTGATATCAGAAGGCATTAGGTCAGGCGTAAACTGAATCCGGCTGAACTTCAGCGACAGCAGGCTCGCGATATTCGAGATCATCAGCGTCTTTGCCAGTCCCGGAACACCTTCGAGCAAACAATGTCCCTGGCAAAAGAGTGCCATTAGCACTTGCTTTAGGACTTCACGCTGTCCGACGATCGAGCGACTCAGTTCGTCAGTCAGCTTGCCGTAGATCTCGGCGAGTTGTTCGGCGGCTTTTAGATCCTGATCCTCGATCTGTCCCGACGAGGAATTCCCAGTCAACCTGGCCATGGAGTGCTTTCTATGGTGGGAGTGCGAAGCGGTAGGAGCAAACACTACACGCACAACGTAGCGAGTTATCCCCGCCAGTCAAGCATCGATCATGATTGATGCGACGGATTAAGAGAGCAACTTATCCAGATCCCACACTTTGATCGTCCGGTCAAAGCTGGCGGAAGCAAGGCGTTTTCCATCCGGTGCGAACTCGACGGAGTAGATCGAGTTGGAATGAGCCTCGACGTTCGCGAGCTGCCTGTGTGTTTTTGGGTCCCAAATAAGGACTTCTCCATCGCGACCACCCGAAGCAAGTAGCTTGCCATCGGGCGAGTACGCGACGCACTTGGCGAAATTGCGATGACCTGCGAGTTCCGCAATGACAACCTTCGAAGTTGACGTGCATATTCGAATTCTACCGTCACCGCTCGCGGTCGCGAATCGATCCCCTTGGGGTGGAAATGCAATTCCTTCCACCGTTCCGTTATGTCCTGCGAGTCGACCCAACTGCTCGCCGTCGTCGGCATGCCACAGCAAAAGCGTTTGATCGTAACTGCCCGATGCGAGCAATTTGCTATCTGCCGAAAACGCAAGGCAATAGATCGCGTCGCTGTGTCCCGAGAGCACGGATTTCGGAGTTCCCGCCGTCGCATCCCAAACACGAACGACATTGTCATACCCACCGGAAGCCAACAACTGACCATCCGGCGAAGCCGCCATACATTCAATGTACTGTTGATGTCCGCCGATCGTCGCCAGCGCAGCCCCGGTAGCCACATCCCAGACACGCAGCGTCTTATCAAGGCTCGCCGTCACGAGCTTCTTGCCCTCCGGAAGAAACGTAACGGTGCAAACACCATCACCATGTCCCCGAAGCGTGATTCGTTCTTCGCCACTTTCGAGATCCCAGATCTTCGCCGTGTTATCAAGGCTCGCCGACGCCAACAGCTTGCCATCGGGCGAGAACGACGCGTCGTAGACGGCGTTGGGGTGACGGAAGCTAAGGATTGGATCGTTTGGCATTGGACCTGATTAGGGGAAACTAAATTCGTAGCGGAGAGTCGACCAAGTTCTTACAGGATAACTGCCAACGAGATTCACGGCAAAGAAATCCAGCTCCGTCACAAAAGTAGTATCGCCACAGGGAACACGAAGAGTCACAAACACGACGGAATGGCTGCTTGGTGAGACATGACGCGCGGTGTTTGGTTTCACCTGATCTTTCGGATAGACAATGTTAACGATATGGTTCGCCACACGTCGACAGGTTGCCTCCGAGCCGCTATCCAGAGGGATGCACCGAAGCGTCTGCGGGTCACGTCGTGTGAACTGGGACTACACGATACAATTTAAATCGACTGTTTAGTGTTGTTGGGAATTGAAGTTGCTGATGGACGCTTCGCTTGGCAAGAAACTCGACTACATCATCATCGGGGCGGGATCGGCGGGATGTGTTGTTGCGGCTCGGTTGTCTGAGAATCCAGATGTTGAGGTGCTGTTGCTGGAGGCAGGTGGCTCGGATGCGCATTCGGATGTTGAAGATCCTGTAAAGTGGCCGAGGCTGCTGCGGAGTGAGAGGGCGTGGCAGTACGAAACGGCTCCGCTTCGGCACTGCAATAATCGAGTCGATCGCGTGCCGCGTGGCAAGATGCTTGGCGGTTGTCATAGCTTGAACGCGAATATCTGGGCGCGAGGGCATCGTAGCGACTTTGATGGCTGGGAAGAGCAAGGTTGCCGCGGCTGGGGGTGGAGCGACGTACTCCGGCTCTATAGAAAAAGCGAGGATTGGAATGGAGTGGCGAGTGAGCTGCGTGGCGTTGGTGGGCCGTTGTATGTTGCTCCTCCCACCGATCCGCACCCGCTGGCGACTGCCTTTGTCGAGTCGTCTGATGTGGTCGGAGTTCCACGGCTCGAAGATCACAATGGACCCGAGATGGAAGGAGCGGGCTTTGCCAACCTGACCATCAAGAACGGACAGCGGCATAGTGTAGTCAACGCTTATCTTCGATCGGCAATGAACCGGCCTAACCTCACCGTCATTACGCATGCAGAAACGTCTCGGCTGCTGATCGAAGGGACGCGTTGTGTTGGGGTGGAGTATGAGCATGAGGGCACGTTGAAATCAGTCCGCGCTGAGTGTGAAATCATTCTCGCGACCGGCGTGATTGGGTCGCCGTGTATCCTCATGCGATCTGGGATCGGACCAGAAGACCAACTGAAGCGGCTGGGGATCGATGTCGTCTTCGACTCGCCAGGCGTGGGCCAGAACTTGCACGATCATCCGATGATCGGAGGCATCAACTACGAATGCAAAGTTCCGATGGGCGCGCCGCATCATAATGGTGTTGAAGCGTCGATGTGGTGGAGGTCGAAGGCCGGCCTGATTGGTCCTGATATTCAGGCGTTGCTTCTTGAGTTTCCTTACGCGACACCTGCACTGGCAGACCGTTTGCCAAGCTCGAATTGCTATACCATCGCACCACTCGTCGCTCGTCCTGCTTCGCGCGGGAGCATGACTCTCTCGTCAGCTAACTTTAAGGACTCGCCGATCATCGACGTCAATTTCATGGCTAGTGATTCCGACGTCGAAGTGATGTTGGCTGCGATCGAGATGTGTCGAAATATGGGAGCTTCCGACGCGTTCGCACCGTTTCGCAAGCGAGAAGTAATGCCGGGGAAGCTGAATCGTCGCGAGATGATTGAATTCATTCGAATGAGTACGACGACGTGCTTTCATCCGGTCGGGACTTGCAAGATGGGAGTCGACCGCGATGCCGTCGTTGACCCGGAATTGAGGGTACGCGGAATCAAAGGGCTGCGAGTTGCGGATGCTTCGATTATGCCGACGATCACCTGCGGTAACACGAACGCTCCTGCCGTGATGATTGGCGAGAAGGCGGCGGAGATGATTGTTGGCAATTGAGCGGTATGCGCTAGCTTCGGGCCTTTTGAAGATCATGCCTCACATGCGGAAGCCCGAGGCTAGCGCCTACGGCTTACGTTCAGAACAAACTGCCGCCGGTTCTTACACCAATTCTCTGATTGGTTGATAGAGGCTATGGTCGATGAGATATCGCGGTCGTCCGCCAAGATCGTTGATCGTCGCGTAGTTCACGTCGATGCCGACGTTGCGGTAGAGCGTGGCGAAGATGTCTTGGAAGTGGACGGGGCGTTGGGTGGCGTGTTCGCCGAGTCGATTCGTTGCACCAATCACTTGTCCGGTACGGATTCCGCCACCGGCCATCATCGCACAGGCGACTCGTGGCCAATGATCGCGCCCGCCTTTCTTGTTGATACGTGGCGTCCGACCGAACTCTCCCCAAACGACAACGGATGTATTCTCCAACATGTCGCGACGTTCCAAGTCCTCGATCAAGGCGGTTAGTCCCATGTCCAACGCGGGAATATGATCGCGTGCGTTGTCGAAGTTGGTTCCGTGTGGCCGGCCATGCCAGTCCCAACGACCGTACGAAAGCGTTACGACTCGGACTCCAGCTTCTACCAGTCGGCGCGCGGCGAGGAAATAGTCGTTCAGCAAGATCCCGGCGTCACCGTACCCTGCGTATACGTTGTCGCCACGTCCGTAGCGATCGCGCAGCTTCGAGTCTTCCTGCTCCAAGTCGAGTGCATCGACCAGCCTGCTCGATGTAAGAATACCAAACGCTTGCTCGTGATAAGCGTCGACACCTTCGAGCGAGCCATCGGCGTCGGCGTCCCGCTTCAACCGATCAAGCTGACTCATCAGAGCCCTTCGATCGCTAAGGGTGTCCAGTGTGATACCTTTGAGTTCCAGATTCGCGCCACCGCTGCCTTGGTTCGGCGTGAACGGAGCATGCGCCTGACCTGAGTAGCCCGCCTGCCCTGGGTCGCCCCATGAGCCTCCACGCATCTTCGGGTTGAGGTTCATAAAAGCTGGAATGCCCGGAGTAGCGGTGCCCTGCAATTTGGAAACCGACGAGCCGAGCGATGGCCGACCGCCGACGGGTTGATTTGCAGTTGGCCAACCGGTCCACGCTTGAAAGGCCGAGTGTCTTCCCTCTGACCCAACCAGCGAGCGGATGATTGCTAGCTTGTCCATCATCTTCGCCGTCCTGGGCATCAGTTCGCAGATGTCGATTCCTGGTACGTTCGTGTTGATCGGTTGGAACTCGCCCCGGATCTCGACCGGAGCGTCCATCTTGAGGTCGACCATGTCTTGATGAGGCGGCCCGCCAGTCAGAAAGATCATGATGATCGACTTCTGCGAGCGCGTACCTGTACTGGCTTCGGCCTGCAGCAACTGTGGCAATGCAAGTCCGCCCATGGCCAAACCACCAATTTGAAGAGCTTGGCGGCGAGTCACTCCATCGCAATACTGGCTTCCACGTCCTTTGATTGTCAGCATCGGTGGGCTCCTGGGGGAGGGGGCTCGTGGGGATGGGATTACCCATCCCAAGTTGTTATCGGTACATCTGTAGCTGTTCGTAGTATAGCGAATGCGAATTCTAATTGCTTTAGGAAGTTGAGCCACATAATACCTGCGGGTTACGCCACTTTTACGTGGCAACGAGACCTTATGGCTTATGAGATCGGCACGCTTGACTCGCGCGATACACTTTAACAAGTGCCAAATAGACGTACCAAACGCCGGCATTTGTGTGAAACAGCGGCTAGACTTGTCTGGGCCGGCGTTTGGCTGGCCAAGTGAGGCAATCAAATGACGAGACTAGTCGCTCTTAAATCTCTCTTGTTGCTGGCTGTGCTACCTGCGGTCTACAGCAACGGCGATGACGCGACGACAGCACGTAAGGTCCTCCTCCCCGCTGCCAGTCTCGAGCGGCCCATGCTTCGTTCGGCCCTGATCGATGCGGCGAAGCTCCCCGAGAAGTGGGAGACGCATCCCCTCGCCCGAGCGCTCTTTTTCGCCACGGAGCGCCACGCGTTCATTGACCAGCAGGTGAGGGACTTCTCGTGCATACTTGCCAAACGCGAGCGAATCAACGGTCGCCTGCGAGAGTACGAGTATCTTCGGACAAACGTTCGGCGCGAACGACAAACTGCTGACCGGACAGTTCCGTTCTCTGTGTACGCCGAATTCCTTGCCCCCAAGAAATTCCAAGGACGCAAAGTTCTGTATGTCGAAGGTCGCAATGACAACAGAATGTTGGTCCGAAATGGAGGTTTGCGTTTCTCGCACGTTGTTGTCAATATTTCACCAACGAGCGATGCCGCGACGCGCGAGAGTCGCTATCCGATCACTGAACTTGGACTGAGTAACATGGTCCGTCGCTTGATCGATCAGGCGCAGAACGACATCGTTGCCGATCCGGCCGCCCAGAACACAGACGTTACTTTTTTTCGAAACGCTGAAATCGACGGCCGATTATGCACTCATATTCGTGTGACTCATCCCAACGAAGATCCGGCCTTTACTTTTCATCAGGCGAACATCTATGTTGACGACGAGTTGCATGTTCCTTTACGCGTAGAAAGTTACACGTGGCCGAAAGGCACGAGCGAGACGCCTGTACTTTTGGAAGAGTACACTTACATGCGGTTAAAGCTCAACGTGGGGCTTACAGACCGCGACTTTTCTGAAGAGCTAGTGCGCGGGCAGCCTTAGGCAGAGTTCGTCTTATCTCTCTTGAAGATGGTATCCTCCGCGATCGGCGGCGCGCAGCGCAAAGTGCGGTCGTTGTCCGGGATGCGGAATGATCGCCGAGAATTGCCAGTCTGGTTCCATCGGTCGTTGGGATCTAGCCGGAGCTGTTGGTCAGCGCAGAAGTCTCGCGTTCAGCCAGTTCGCATAGTCGCGAGTGTCGGCGCGATCTGCCATTTCGACGACGAGTGCCAAACGTCTGGCTTCGGTGACGTCGATTGTGATCGACAACGGCGAGTCGCCGCCACGGATGATTGAGCTTGTGAATGCAAGCGTCCACGTTCGTTCGCCCGCTTCGTTCTTCTGCTCTACTAGCACTTGATAGACCACGCTTCCTTGCCGGTTCGCATGATCGTCCAATGCAAGTTCTGCTTGGAATTGCCGATACTTGCCGTTGAGCGCGTAGGCGACACGCGAAATGCTGTGCATTCCGAGCCCCTTGAAAACGATCGTGCCATCGGAGCGTAACCGACCGCCGAGCGTGTTCTTTGCGACTCCCAGTGGCCACTTCAAGTCAAGGAACGGAATTGATTTGTAGCCGATTGCGGGCAAGTCCGAGAGATAGGTAACCGAATCGGATTGTGGCTGAATGAAGGTAATGCTCTCTTGCAGCTTGCTCGTTGGTAGCTGCAGCAATGCGCCCGCCACCGTAGTGATCTGAGTGAGAGTTGGTTCCGTTCGTGTGAGTCGTGATGCCGCGATGAAGCTCCCGTCGCGGAAGCCGAGTAAGCATTCCGCTTGTGGCGTACGGTGTACTCGCGTGTTGAACGTGATCGCTCGCACTTCCTCCGCACGGATCGATGTCCGCGCGCCGTTGTTCGACGACTCGACTCCGAGCGAGACAAGTCCAAACAGCCCGCCACTGTCGCGCTCCGTTGTCGGTAACAGCTTTCCCGTGACCACATCACCGTTCAAAAGATGAACGCCATCAGTTGAATCGACGGCTTTCAGCGCTTGCCGCTCCCGATCCCGCTTCAGTGGATCCGCGGCCGACAGAAGAATGCAAGCTTGAACGAATTGGCGATCGATGCGAATTTCACCCCACAGACGAGAAGTGAGTGTGACCGAGTCGCGTTCGATTCGCACAAGATCGCCAACGAGTAGAGTGCCGTCAGACAGGAGCAGTTGCGACAAACGAGCGTGATCCGCGTAGCGACCCCACAGTACATAGTCGGACTTAACAACTTCCTTCCGTTCGCCGTCAACACGAACTGCGATACTCCAATTCGCCATCAGCTCGTCAATCGCTGCGGGAACAGCCTCGTCGTCGACGACAAGTAGCGAGTGCGATTGTCGTTCGTCGCTATCTGCGGCGGACGCGAAGCAACTGACGATCAGCACAATGAGGTGCAAGTAACAAAGCGGTCGGGCGAGCGACATAGATTCAACGTTCAAAGATTGGGAGATAGCTTTCCGGCATCCGGAGAATGAGGCAGGCCATTGCGGTTCCGTATTCGGAGCTGATCGCATCACTCCACGCTCCACCGCCTCGTTGTTCACTTAGCAACGCATCACGAATCGCAGGATACCAGGTGTTCCAATAGCGACCGCCCGCGTGCCACATTGCTTGGACAGCATAGTATTGGCCATATAAAAAATACTGTCGATTGTCTTGTCCGCTTTGATCGGGCGGAAACTGCATCACGTACTCTAGCCCGCGTGACAACGCATCGCCTTCATAGATCCCGGCGTTATACATCGCAACCAACGCGGCGGCCGACCGAGGAAAGCGGCTGTCGCCCAACTCGCTGGCCATATACGAAAATCCACCATCATCATTCTGGCACTTTTCGGTATATGCGATGGCTCGATCAATCGTTGCCTTGGGAACAAAGACGCCGGTGTTATGAGCCGCCCGGAGCGCCATGACTTGGCAAACAGTAACCGACAAGTCGGCTTCATCGCGACGCGGTTCGTATCGCCAGCCACCCTCCTCGTTTTGGGTGTTGATGATCAACTGAACTGCCTTCACCAGTTTTTGCCGTAGCCCCGGTTTCGGCGAAGTTCCGTACGCTTCCGCTAGGAACAGGGTTGCGAATCCGTGTTCGTACATCGGCCCGCGAGTATTGCTTTCGCCTGTGTGAATGAAGCCGCTGTCTCGCGCGCTCGCGAGCACGTAATCGATACAACCATTCAGCTGACCGCCATACTTACCACGTCCCGGCAAATCGCCCGCCGAGAGAAATGCCATTCCACATAATCCGCAAACCGCAAGATTATTTCGGTACGGCCCAATACCAAATGATCCGTCATCCGTCTGTCGCGTCGCGAGGTAAGCTAAGCCCGCCTCGACCGCTTTGCGAGCCTTGCCGTTGAAGAAATTCTCGCGTGGTGATTGGCGAGTTGAATTCGATTCTTGCGCAAATGTTAGATTTGCCAGGGCTGCTCCACCACAAAGCGTAAGTGTCATTTGGCGACCAATCTCGCGGCGAGTGTACAGCATATTTACCTTGTTCGCACTCAGTCTCGCAAACGCCGTTGTTCTTCGGCGAGGCGTTTGTAGTACTGCTTGATCACTCGCTCGTAGCGAGGCAAGAACTCTTCTTGTAACGGAGTTTGGATGTGCTCACGTAGTCGTTCGGGTAATGTTCCCCAAATCGCATCGAGTAGGTCAGCCTGATCATCGACATTACCTTCGCCTCGTGATGTAGGGTCTTCTTCGGTCCCATCCTTCGTGGTCTCGCCGGTCTGATCTGAAGGATCTTTAGAAGCTGTTGCCGCCGATTGACTTGCCTTCTCTTGCTCCGCCGCTTCTAGCATCTTTGCCAGTTCCGACGCGATGTCCAACTGAAGTCGTTGTGTCGTCGTGGAAGTATCGCTCCGATGGATTCGTTGTTCGACACCTTGCATCAACTGAGCAAGATGGGCGAGAGTACTCTTCGGCGCCGTGACGCCCAGATCCTCGCCAGCGATATTGGTCGAAGGCTTAGGGCGCGGAGCTGGGAGATCGTCCAATCCGTCGAGCAGCCGTTGATCAACCGCATCGGGAAGCGGAGGTGGTGCGTCGTTACCAGATGTGGTTGTTAGGCCAATCATCGTGACAACACAAGTGACGATACAGACGCCGATTAATCGCTTTGACTTGATGTTCATTCGTCGGCTCCAGATCCCTGATCTCCGGCCTGTTTAAGGGCGTCATCAAGGCCATCAATGGCTTCATTGGACGAGTCTGGCGAATCTGTCCGGTCGCTCGATTCTTCAGCCGGTAACGCCTCGGTCAGCAACGCAGCGAGTTGACCTTGTTCGAGTGCTAGTCGTTGAAGTTCCTGTTGGCCTTCGTCTTTCAATCCCTCTGGCTCCTGTCGCCGTTGTTCTAAGGCAACGGTTCGTTCGTAAATATCGAGCTGCATCGCATGCAGCAACCGCAATTCCTCCACGCCGAGCGAGGCTAGCTGCTCGCCGGACGATCCAGCGGCGGATTCATTGCCTCTGTTCGAAGCGCCATCCCCAGTTGAATCGTTGCCGTTTGCGACTTGCGAATTCAATGCGGCAAGCAGTTGTTGCAGTCGCGATAAGGAACGGCCCTGAAGACGGCGCACCCTCTCATTCGGCGGCTCTTGCTCAAGTAGCTTTGCCGCGTCGCTCATAGACGTTTCGACGGTCGTCATTCCAAATGCAAACGCCTTGGGTATCGGCATCTGCTCACGAGCATCCTTCGTTCTCTCGGCCAGTTGTTGTTGCTTGTGGCTCATTTGCGAAGGGGTCTGCGACGACACGCCCAAGTCTTGCCATTGGGCAGTGGCGTCAAGCAAGACCTGTTGCCGAGCCGCAATTCCGATAAGATTCGTCTTCAGCTGAGCGAGTGCCGCAGCGACCTGCTGGGGACTGGAGTCACGAGGCTCGCGCCGAGTGGAATCCGTCAACACGTCTAGGACTTGCTGCAATCCCCTTTCAACTTCGCTCTGTGTCTTCGATGCATTTCCCAAGCGGTTTTGAGCGACGTCATCTCCGACTTGTCGCATCTGCTCTGCGATCCCGTGGGTACTCGCCTCGCGGACTGCCTCGGCCAGCGCCTGCGCGGCCGATGGATCTGATTCGCGAATCTGATTCTCTAACTGGTTCATTGCTGCCTGAATTCGGTCGAAGCGACGGGCGAGATCCAGTTGTTCGCCTGAAGCCCTCGCTAAATCGGCTCGCTCTTGCGGCGAGAGCGCTTCGAGTCGCTTCCCAATCGTGGGGAGCTGGTCGACTTGAGTCGACACCTCTTGCTGGGCTCGCAACAATCGTGCGACATCACGAGCGAATCGGCGATAGTCGTCCCACTGGGAAAGCTGGTCGATCATCGATTGGAGATCGTTGGCGATGACGTCTTGTCGACTGCCTATCGAGGCAAGGAACGCTTCCGTGGCACCACTGTCTCGATCGGCGCCGCGCGCGGATTTCGTCGCCCGAATGAACTCGCTTAGCAAATCGGGGAGTCGATGTCGGTTCACGGCGTCCAATGCGTCCGATAACCGCTTCATCCGCAACGTCGCCTCCGAATCTGGCGACTGATTACTGCTCATTGATGCGAGCAAATCGGCGATGATTTGTGCGGCACCACCGGGGCGATCGTCGAGCAACCTCGCCACTCGCTGCTGCTGGAGTTCACTTGCTCGCAATTGTCCCGCGTCATCGTCCGACAGGCTGCCAACGGTCTCCATTTGAGTCTGCAACGACGCCACCTGAGAGCGTGTCGCCCGCTGCAGTCGCAACGCCTCGACGAGACGGGCAAGCAGCAGCTTCTGTTTCTCTTGTGATCGATAGTCGAAGTCGTCTCGAGAAATGATCGAAAGTGACCTCGTCACCATTTCGCTCGGTTGCGGTTTGTAGTCACGTGCAACGAACGCAATCTCCAGCGTCTCGTTTGGGGTTAATTCAAACTCACTGAGATTCAGTTCGCGAGCGACCTTCCGCACATCGGCGTGCGCAGGCAGTTCATCGCGAGTTGGCGAAACCTCTGGTCCGACGAACAGCGGAATCATGGTGTCCCGGACTCGTAGATTAAGCGTGTGGATTGCCAACTCGTCGGTGCCAGTAACGCGTAATGGAACAATTGCATCGGGTGTGAAATACATGTCTGCCGTCGGTGCTGACACCACCACTTTCGGTGCTTGGTCTTCGAGGATCTCCCAATTGACCCGATCATTACTTTGACTGATGACACCATCGTCTTCGATCAGCTCGATCCAGAAGTGACCTTTAATTGGCGTGTCGGTAGGTAAGGTCGACAGCTCGAATGCGGTGTTACTGGAGTCGACCTGTGCGTGAAAGGCTTCGACATTTTCACCGCTGGCGACGTAGCCGCGAACACTCTGCACCGGACGATCAGTTCGCCCCGAGATAACGAGCGTCGAATCTTGCAGCACGCGGATAGGCCCGACTGGCGACTTGGTTGACGAGATCCCGCTGTATGCCGGCGGCTCTACTGTTATCTGAAAATCTTCGATCCTTGCTGGTTCCACGACTTCCAGCGGCAGCCAGGCCATCGAATCGTCATCGCCACCTACGGCACGATATTTGAACGCACGGGTGACGTTGCTGCGAGTGAAATGAAATCGATCGTCGCCACGTTGCATCGTCGCCGTATCAAGTTCGTCTTCATCGTCCCCGTCAAACCAGAACTGAAGTTTCGCGTCTCTTGGGAGATGGCCACGTCGATCGGTCAACTCGATCACGAAATCCTGTCCCAACGCAATTCGTTCAGGAGGATTGACGAATTCCAGCGAGTTCCAACGAGGCCATGCCTCGCCACTCCAAGGCACGGCCATCCGGCGTGCCGCGAGAGACGTCGCGTCGAGATCCGAGCAGCAAACGATTCCGATGGCCATCACCAAGGGGATACATGCGAGCAGCGACCGACGCGTCGCTCTTGTGTTGAGGCATTCGGTGAAATCGAGTGGGTGGACAAGTGTTTCGGTCTCGGAAATCACCGTTTGTCGCAGCTTGGCGGATTCCGCTTGCGTCGCGTCGTTGCTGCCTCGTAGGAAATCGAGTGATGATGACAGGCGATCACCAAGTTGCGGGAAGCGGCGCTCGACCTGTTGGGCGACTTCCAACTCACTGAAAGTTCGTCGGATCGACGGTGCAACAAAACGCCGAAAACTCCAAAGCAGCGTCAGGGCGAACGAGGTCGAAAGAATTACCCGAACTCCGCGATCTTGCAAACGGAGCGAGTAGTCGACCCAACCAAACACGAATGCCACAGAGACAACAGTGACAATAAACCAACACAGCCCATGTACGACGAGCAATCGTCGTGCTCGCCGAGCAACCGCATGAATCTGGCGTTGGATTGAGTGTGACATGAGCTGAAAGGTGTTGTGAGTGTCGCCCGACTTGTATTATAGCAATCCCGCTCGCTTACGCAGAATCCACTCTGATACTAACAGAGCGATAAACAACGCGGCGAGCCATGGTGAATTCCATATCGGACGTGGTGGCGACGATTCGATTCGGACCTGCTCGCCCGGTGGCAGCGACTTTAGCAGTCGTGATGTATTTCGAATCGTATAAAAGCGTCCTCGCGATGTGGCCGCGGCGGCTTCAAGATCGTTTGCATCCATCTCTAACCGTGAACGTTCATTCATTAGCGAATTGACGGAAAACTGACGATGTGATGGCTGTTGGGAGATGACGGGAGACGCTAGTTGAGCTTCGTAGTTCCCGACCGCGAGATCGTTGAGTGATGTCTCGAAGAGCCCGCGATTTGTCGCGGCACGCGATAGCACGGTCGTTCTGGATTGATGTTGCTCCGACACGAGCGAAACGGTGACGGCGCTGTCTTCAGCGGGAGCTAATCGCTCGTCACGGAACAGCACACGCAGTCGGACCTCGTCGCCCATCATGTAATGTTGCGAGTCGGTCGTGATCTCGATTGGCTGGCGATCCGCCCGTAACTTCGACCTACTTAAGTAACGAATGGTCTGGTGCCAGTATCGTCCGTACCACTGGTCACTCCCCCGATGTCTTGCCCACAGGTAAGATTCGTCGGTCGCGTGAAAGATGACTTTGCCCGCCCCAGCGAACTGCATCAAGATCAGCGGCAGCGGTCGCCCGCCGAGGCTGCGGCGCGTCGGATGCTCGGCAAGTACCATCGCGGTGGAATTCGAGTCTGGAATTTCCAGCATCCAACGTAGCTCTGGCAGCTGCGACCAAGATGCTTCCGACTCGTCGGGGGAATCACCGATTTGAAAAGTTGGACTCTCAAGGCCAAGCATCGTCGGACGTAACCGAAAGGATTCCGCCACGCTTGCTTCCTGGGAAGGAAAGGAGGCTGTCGCGAGATCGAACGGCAGCAGTTCGGCCAACGGAGTCGCTTCGTATTGTTTCGGGAAATGATTCGGGCCCGCAATGAAGACGATGCCGCCACCTCGCTCCTCGACAAACTCTCGTAGGTTACCGAGTACGCTACGGCTGAAGAACGCTGGGTCCGCGTCGCCGAAGATAACAACGTCGTACTCAAACAACTCGTCTCGCTGGACCGGAAAGGCATCGATGATCGCTCCGTCATCGGTGACGTAGTCCAGGTCCGCCTCTTGCAGCACCGTCGTCAATTCAATCGCCTTCTCATTGGTCGTTCCTTGTTTCGTCGCTCGCGATAAGAGACTCTTCAAATAGCGGAACTCGTAACTGGGCGTCGATTGTACGAGCAAGACGCGAATCGTTGTATTTCGAACGCTGACTCTGCGCGATAGCCGATTGTTGTCTTGATTCGGTTCGTCGTCGAACGTGTCGACTTCGATCACGTAGTTAAAGTCTCCCTCTTCTTGCGGGCGATGCGGCAAGCGGATCGTAAGCGGCGCCGTGTCGTCGGTAATTTCGACCGTGACTTCCGCGAGTGGGGTACGTTCTTCGTCTTGCATTAACCGAACGGTTGCCTGACGACCGGCGAGCCCCAAGCTGCTGAGCTGTACCTTAAAATTCAACACGTCTCCCACAAAGGCGATCTCGTCGACGAGCAAGTCACTCAATCGAATATCCCGAGGAGGCTGTTCGCTCCCCAAGCCGACAATATGTAGCGGCACAGATTTACCTTTTGCGTACGTCGCAATGTCGCTGAGGGTCTGTCCGTCGGTCGTGACGCCATCGGTCAGAAGAATGATTGCCGCGGTCGAATGCCCTCGCTGCGCGTCGATGATCTGGCGAACTGCGTTGCCAAGCCGACTCGTTGTATCGGTCGCTTGCAATTCGGCTACGTTCGCGTATTCGCTGCTTGTGTCGAATGGTATTTCTCGGACCGTATCGCCGATGGAGACAAGCTTCACCCGATATCGTCGCTTCATCGCCGCCAGCCACCCGCGTCCTTCTGCGGCCAGCAACGACTTCGCTTGCTCCAAACGCGACGGATCGTCGGCGAAGTATTTACGGACGACACGGTCCACTCGGGCATTACGGTAAGTATCGATCATCGCCATGCTCTCGGAAGTGTCCACGGCGATAACGAGTTCGGGCAACTCCGTTCGATGTCGGCGCTCAGCCCAGCCGTACAGCATGAACACGATAAGGCCGAAGATTGTGAATCGCGTGGTAGTAAGCGAAAGACGCAGCCAGCGGCCCGAAAGGGGTTCGCTTCGATAGATACGAATCACAAAGAACGCCAACAGAATGAGCAACAAAAGCGTTACCCATGGCGGCCATGCCAAGGTGTGAGCAAATGATCGTTGAACGCCCTCGCCATCGACATGTGTGTCGTTGGCGAGCCAGTCGAGTGCACTGCTTGCGAGTACGTTGCTTGTGTTTGCAGCTGCAGCGAGCATCATGTCGACGCCCTCCCGAAGCGGGCTGCGAGGAAGGTCTCAGCGACGAGTAACGCCAGCAGAGTGCCGAGTGCTATGCGGAACAAAGGGACATCTTGCTCGGCGAAGGATTGGGGGGGGGCGTTGAGTTGCGCATCGTCGAATAGCTCGCTTAGCTCGTCGCGTAATACTGACTCCAGATTGCTTTCGCTGGCATCCGAAGTGATCGCCTCCAAGTTCACGGAGAATGTCTGCTGCGGAATGTTCTCGTCATCGAAACGGAGACGATAGACTCCCGGCTGGTTAGCCTGATCGTACGTCCAGCTGTCTTCTTCGTCGTTAATGTGCAGCGGAAGCTCGTTGTTATCTGGTGTAAGCAACGTCGCGGTCGAACTTGCGGAACGTTCTTGCAGGCGTGATGAGAGCAGATCACCGACGAACATGTTCCTTTGCGCAACACGATTGCTCGCGGCCAGGCGAACGATCTCGTGAATCAGAGGCGGGAAGCTTGGCCACGACGCAAGGGCCGTCCAGGGCGTGGCGGGTTCAGTTGTTCGATCAACAGATTCCGGCGAGGCGGCGGTCGCGACGAGCAACACCCTTCCCTGCCCTACTGCTTCTTCGACGATTGCAGGATCGCCATTTTCAAAAGCGAGCGCGACCGATGCATTTTCGTTGATACGGTCGAGGCGGATGTATCTCCATATGGGAACGGTCAACAATCCGGAACGTTCATGGCCACGAAACGGCAGCGTCAAAGGGTGGCGGTATTCGAGAGGGTTGAATCCGTGGCGGCCATCGCCGACCGTCTCGTTCAAACTCGCTGGCAATAACTTAGTGAGCGATTCTGCTCCAAGTTGTTCGTTGTAGCCTTCCGAGTTCACCAAATCACCGAGCACAAAGACGAGACCTCCACCCTGTTCGACGTAGTCGAGAAGTTTCTGGGCTTCGTCGGGTGTGAAGTGAGCGACGTTGCAAAGGAAGATGCAGTCATAGTCATGAAGTGTACGCTCGATGATGGCATGTTCCGACGCCACTTCGGGGTGTATCCCATTCGTGTCGGCACTGGGACTGAGCGCGAATGCTACATACTCGGCGGCGTGAGGACGCCCCTGAATGCATAGCACTCGAGTCGTATCGCGGACCGGAACGGAAAGCCAACGATCGTTATCGACCTTCAACCCATCATCGCCGATGGTCGCTTTCAGGACGTGCTCCCCGGCAACGTTGAACGTGACGGCGAAGTTTGCGGTCGCTCGCGCCCCGCTCTCCAAGTCAACGAATTGTTCACCGGCGCTGGTCCCATCGACGGAGAGTTCGACTCGCTTGCGCAGTTGTTTGTTCTTGGCAAAGCTTGCGAGTTCTACGTCGACCAAAACGGGCGCACCGACCACGACAGTGCCGCTTTGTAGAGCGATCCGTGCGATGGCAGTGTTATCCGGAGTGATGTTTGCGCTCGTGTCACCTAGGTGGAGCGCGGCACGTGGCGACAACGCAGCCAGTCGGGATCGCCAGTTGTCTGTTGGTGAGTCATCCCAAGTGGATTTGCTTAAATCGCTGAAGATGTGAACATGCTGATGCTCGAAGCGATCTTCTACTGCGCTGAGTAACTGTTCGATTTGCGACAGAGTTGCCGTAAGCGAGGCGCGACGGTTCGTGATTCGAAGGCCGTTGATTTCGGCGATTACCGCGCTGTGGTTCGCCGATGGTTCACGGATGATTACTTCGGGCGGATCGGCTAGTGTTACTAGTGAGAATGCGTCGCCCGGAGCTGCATATTCGACGAGTTTCGTGGCTTGCAATCGAGCATCGGACAACCGAGTTGTTTCGGAGGCTTCGTAGGCCATCGAATAGGATGTGTCGATCACAAGAATCGTATGCGTTGGTGGTTGCGGCCTCCAACCGCCAATTCCGGGAAGCCCTGATACGATCGGCTCTGCGAACGCGATTGCCAGCAACAGGAGGATCGCAGCGCGAATTGCGAGCAGCAACCATTGCTCGATTTGGATTCGGCGTTGATGACGGCGAATCGCCGCCAGTAAGAATTGCGTTGCCGCCCATGTCGTTTCCACGAAGCGTCTGCGGCTCCAGAGATGAATCAGCACCGGTAGCGCGGCGGTGACTCCCCAGAGCAACAACCAAGGACTTGCGAATGACCAAATGGCGAACAACGGCATGGTGACTTCGACGCAGCTAACTTCTATCGGCTTCTGGATTGACGTGAAGACAGAAACGCCGACAAGGCAACATCGAGCGGCTGATCGGTCGGAACGAGCCGATAGTCGATCTCGTTATCCAAACAGCCGCGTTTGATTTGTTGGAGAAAACTGTCGAGCTCTGCTTTATATGCGGTGCGGATGGCTCGAGGCTGTGCTGCTATTTTGGGCATCCCTTCTAGTCCTCGAAACACGGTCGGTCGGTCGAACGGCAGGTCTAATTCGGCTGGATCGAGAATCTGTAGGACGGCCAAATCGTGTTGACGATGCCGTAGTTGACGTAAACCGTTCAGTACGCTCTTCGCTTCGTCAAACAGATCGCTGATGACAAGGACGACGCCCCGCTTGGAGAGCTTCTGAGCAAGCTGCTGAAAAGTGCTGCCAATCGCCGTCTTGTTTGAGGAAGGCTTACTCTCCATGATCGAGAGCAATTCGTTTAGCCGCGTCGGACTATTGCTTGGCGCGACGTATTCGCGAACTTGGTCGTCAAACGTAACCAGACCAACGGCGTCTTGACTTTGAAGAACGAGCCAAGCCACCGTGGCGGCAATACACTGTGCGTACTCGAGTTTTGACAAGGGTGAGTCTGGGCCTCGATACGCCATGCTTTCGCTGACATCCAACGCGATGTAGCAGATTAAGTTCGTTTCGTCTTCGTACTGTTTCAAATAGAACTTGTCGGTGCGTCCGAAGACCTTCCAGTCGAGATGGCGAATGTCATCACCGGGAACGTATTCACGATGCTCGGCAAACTCGACGGAGAAGCCGCGATACGGACTGCGATGCAAACCGGCGACGAACCCTTCGACGATCCGTCGCGCGCGAAGTTGCAGCCCTTGCAGTTTAGCCAGCGTCTGCGGATCTAAAGACTTGAGGGAGTTGTCCACGCTCGTCTTCTTTGGCCATGGGAGGAACGAATTTCGATTCGTACACGGAAAGTCTTGACCGTGATTGTTGCATTCTATTGGGTACAGGGCGTACCTGTTATCGCGCGCGGCAGATACCTCAGATTCGGTCCGCTCGAATGGCTCCCACGACTCAATCGTACAGAACCTGCACCCTTACGCGGTACCTAGTGCTTTGTCAGAGCCTAATACTAGATGAAGCATGGGCGAAATCAACTGCCGGTCGACTTAACCTGGAATCAACAATACGACCGCGTGGCCGACAACGAGTACGACCGCAAGCCGAAGAAACCAACAAAGACACCTGACCCCTTATGATCGGTGACCCCTTATGATCGGTGTATACGCCCCGGGACTGTCACCTTTTCCCATTCCTTTTGCAATTTCACTTTTTCTGGCACCTTTTCCCATTCGCATCGGCACTCCTGCGTCACTTGCACGTTGATCTTGGTTACTGCACCAAAACCTTGTCCCGATACAACTGCCGTCAAGTGCCTGCGATCACTTGCGAGTTCCCAACGCTCGATTGCATGAGCTCTAATATGCACAAAATCGCGAACCGACCCCTCGTCATCTGTTAACACGAGCATGGAACTACCAAGTACTGTGTTAAAAGCGGTGATATTACATTGGATCCCATGCTCCGAACGGATGGGCTGAGCCGGTAATTGACTCAGCATAATCCCCGCAAATATCCCCGTATATTCGCTTCTTGTAAGCTCATCACACACTTTGGCAAACTGTGGGTTGTGAATGTCGGTCGCATGTGCGCGCAGCAACATTTGCAAAAACGCGCGGCGTTCCTCCGGAATATCTGCGCATCTGATCTGCTGCCAGCGACCATAGTATTCGTTGCCACGATGAGCGAGAAAAATGCCAATCGGTATGACACAACACGTGATGATGAACGATCGTAAACTCCACCGCCGGATACCAAGCCATTTCGCGCGCATAACGTTATGACACCTCTTATCCTTCCAATGGTCGGTCCAGAGGAACAACGTCAATCACGCCCTGCTCAAGTGTCCACTTTAGGGACTTGTGCGTAATGGTCCATTTTCCATTGACCTTCGTGGCATCAATTCTTCCACGAATTGAATAAACTTCTGTTGTGCCGCCAACCACGACGGCGCGTGTGTGAGTACCGGGCCCGTCGTCCCAAATACTGGAGCACACCAATTCTGGTTGATCAGAAGGCTTGGCACAGAAGTGCCCCGATTTACCAACTTGCCCTTGTTCTCCGTTATAGGGACTGGGAGTTGCGGCTTCGCCGTCTTCAAACCGGAGTTGGCCTGGATCGGCTATATAGGCAGCGGCGTTGAAAAAGTACTTGTACTTACATGCGTTCTGTCCGCTGACATTGAATTGCTCATTTGAAAATCCGGTCGCGTTAACCGTGTCCGCAAAATCATAATAAATCGGCCCCGGCGGAGGCGTTTCATTCGCGGCATTGAGTTTCCAAACATCGGCGAATTCGCCATGAACATGAACAAGAGTTGTGCCATCGGCTGCAAAGAAATCACTCCAAAAGTCGCCGATTTGGACGGCCAGTTTCCCTTCCGTCGCATTGTTCTTCGGAATTCGGACTGCGAGTTGGTACTTCCATGTGCCGTCAACAATGACAGGATCCGATCCATACTGAATCATGTAACCCTGTGCTGCTCCTTCGCCCCAAGGAACTCCCGAGGAACTTGCAGTTCGCTCCGCCTTTCAGAAAGGAATTCAAAAATGTTTTTTGAATCAGCTATTGACAGAATTTAAGACCGTCGCTGTCCCGTTTATGTCCGCCAACAATACGTCCGCGTGGCCGACAACGAGTACGACCGCAAGCCGAAAAAACCAACAAAGACGCCTGACCCCTGGTATCGGTCCTTTGATCGGATCCTGGTAAAGTCCAATCTTCATTCTGGACCGCAATAATCGGCGGCCACGAACTCGTCTCCAATCCGCACGACGTACGGTGTGGTACCTTGTCGAGTTTTCCAAACCCCTGTGATCCTTGCGCTCGCACCTTCCCCGTCAGCGAGAGCCAAACCGAAGCACTTTTCCGTCAATACATTTCTGCCAGCAATGCGAAGGACATACGCACTTGAGTCAACTGCAAGTACTTCGACTGTTTCGTCATCAATGCGCGGACCGTAGCAGACACGTGCCCAGATCGAAATGCGGTAGATGTAGCAACTCAGGGCCACGGTAACAACCGTAGTTACAATAAACAGATCTCGCAACGAGAATCTAGGATGGCACCTTTTCATCGAAGTTTCGTCATCTTCGCTAAGGCTTGACTACAGGGATCACTGTCGGCTTTGCTACTGGTGCTTTCCCGGATGGAGTTGGCGTCATTGCAACTTTTCCGGTCGCGTCAATATCGATCTTGAGCGACCAACTCGCATTGACGAAAAGTTGCCCTGGTATATTCGATATCTTAAAGTTGTAGGTGGCCTCCTTGCCACCGGGGATGGTTTGCGCTGGAATTCCGAAACTCGGAATGTCCACATCGTCATACCTCCACCGGTTGCCTCCCAGAATCCTGACCCCTGCACCTGGCAGATTGCTCCCATTTGGCTTCGCCGGGGTCGTGGCGGGGCCATCCGGTTTCGGCTGTTGATCGTCGCGAAGCACGACCTTCTTTCCAAACTCCGTGCGCCATGTCGAGGACTTTACGGTTCGTGCAAAGATGCAGCGATTGACATTGCCAGTACCTTCCGCGACTGTCTTAACCATAAGGCCGTCACCGAAATACGGAACTCCTTGGGCTTTCTCTGCTTGATCGATCGCTCTGCGATCAGAACCGACGTTATAGACAGCAAACCCCGTCACCATACATTCTCCGTTTGGACGTTGGAGCGCGACCGTGTTTGTGCCACTATCGTCGTCCCGAACCGTTACGGTAAGTGGGTAAAGGTCGGCTAGCGTGATAGGTGTACCACCTGAAAATACCCGCTTGATCTCGAAGGAAAGTTCGCCTGGGGCAAGCTCTATCGGATTAACATATCCGTCGCCGACACCGCCATCCCCCCACAGTACAGACACGCGATGGAAGTCTTCAACTCCAGGTTCAACAATCGAGCCAAGTACTGTGGCGCTAGTTAAGAAACCATTGGCATCAAGTTCGTACGTCAGACCGACATCATCACCAAATGTTGCCTCGACATTATGTACAAACGTATCTTCTGAAGCTGAGCCTTGCCCAGTGTCATCGTCTTCGACTTTGACCGCAACTGCCAATTTGTCTGATGCCGTTTCGTTGTTCCATGCTGGGTTACCCGCACTGTCGGTCCATCGTCCGTCGTCTTGCACCTGGGAAAAAGTCTGTTCAAACGTGTAATTGCCGGGGCTTATTTGCGTCAAAGGTATTGGAACGGTTTCCCCGGTATCGTTCACATCACCGTCGAAATTGAGGTCGACTTCTAAATTGGTGACTGGGAAAGTATCGAGAATGCCCGGATCTGTGACTGTGCCCTTCACAACGAATCCTTCGGTCTCGTCAAGCCGCCCATCAACACCGCCCTCATCCTCCGAGACGCTATCGATCGGGGTGATCGACGTGATAGTGACCGTTGGATCGATGTTGTTCACGGTTACTTGAGCCGTGGTCGAATCGACTC
>JACKQG010001123.1_pt1 | contig 37590 bp, 30 predicted proteins | sample 8237621 | NCBI WGS metagenome assembly JACKQG01 (sample SAMN15677084, study PRJNA649215) | marine metagenome | biome: marine; feature: Black Sea; material: saline water; isolation source: suspended particulate matter (SPM) from the Black Sea western gyre | collected 2013-06-09/2013-06-10 | depth... | reverse complement strand
CTTTACCCTATGAAATTTCAGGCGGAAATGGAAATACCTGCTATGATATTGGGTGCGGAATATATGATGAAAATAACCCTTGTGCATGTGATAGTGAATGTACATATTATGGCGATTGTTGTAATGACTATGAGGAAGTTTGTGGTGAAAATGGTACAGGAAGTGGAGGAGCAACCAATTTTTCTCCTTTAAATCATTATGGGTATGGTGATTATCCTTCTGGGCAATTACGAATTTCTGCACATGATCTTTCTAAAATAATGTTAGCCTATATGAACGATGGCCAATCTCAAGGATTCCAATTATTAGAATCTAATACAGTTGAATTAATAAAATCCATCCCTTATCCTAATGTTGATCCTATACAGGGTTTAATTTGGTATTATAAAAATGAAAATGGCAGAACCTTATTTGGGCATAATGGTGGTGATGAAGGTAGCTCTACAGAAATGTTTATTTCTTTCTCCGACGATATTGGAGTAATTGTATTATGTAATATTGATAATTATAATGCTGTAATTCAAGTTGAAGATGCTGTCTTTGATTTTGCAGAAGAAACAACTTTTTCTGTTCTCGGTGATGTAAATCAGGATAATCTTATAAATGTTTTAGATGTTATTGCGACAGTAAATTTAGTATTAAGTGTAGAATATAATGCCTTAGCTGATTTAAATAATGATTCTCAAATAAATGTATTAGATATTTTATTAATTGTAAATATAATTTTAGGCGATTAAAATTATAAGTATAATCCTTATCAACTAAAATTTGATAACCCCATTAACCTGACTCTACCATCTTAATTATATTTTAGTTTAAAACACTCTTTTATCCACTCTAATATTTCTTAAATGCGTAACAATATGTAATTTATGCAAATAAATATTTTATATATAAAAAAATTCATAAGAAATTAAACCCCTTAGAAAAATTAAAAATAATATTTAACTTTAATTAAATGGTTGTGTCTATTGATACTCAATTAATTAATTAATTAATTAAAAGGAAATAATTGAAAATTAATAGAAAACATTTATTTTTTATTGTAAAATTGAAAGTATCAAAATGGTATTAATTACTTTATTATCATCTCTCTTTTCTATTTATCCATGGAATTTGACTACATCTACCTATTTAACTCAAGGTGAATACAGTAATGGAAATACGAGTATTTCAAAGTCTGGATATATTTCAATGGATAGGCGTGGAAAAGATGGATTTATAATTGGATATAGAGATTTACTTGTTAAAACTGAAAATGGAGACTATCGTCAATTCAATTGGATGGCAAGAGATATTTTTTGGATTAAACCATCAATTCGTCTTGCTGGAATTGCTGGGCATATTGAAACAAATAATAAAGACTATGCGTGGATAAGTGGTGTTCAAATTGAAGGTGATTTACCTTGGTTTGGTTATTCTCATAGTTATATTCGTTCAGATTATCAAAATTATCAATTTACAAATGAATATTCATATAATAAAGAATGGGTCAAAAATGAAGTCGAACAAATAGATTTTCATCTGTCAAAAAAGTTTAAATACTTTACAACAAGGATTGGTTTAATTCGTCAACAAATTGAAAGCATAAATTATTATATAACTCAATTATCCATATCGGGGAAAATTAAGAAAAAATTATCTTATAGTTTATTATTCAGTCAAGGTGAAAATAAATATGCTATTGATCCATATTTGTTGATTATAAATAATAATCCGGAAATATTAACTCAATCTATGTCAATAAAAGGTAGTTATAAAATTAATCCAAATTTATATATATCTGGAGTATGGACGATTCAATCCTATGAGAATTTTGAAGTAGATTACTTAAGTATTGGTATAACAGGAAGGTATTAAAAATGAAAAAATTAATTTCATTAATATTTTTGATTTCTATATTGATTTCTCAAGAAAAAAGTGAAATGAATGTTGATGTCATAATTAATGCTGACCATGGATGGCCAACAAAAATTGAATTAAATGGCTCTTCTTCTTTAGAAAAAGTTTGGTTAGGTTTATCTCTTTATCCTTTTGGAACTTTAGATGTAAATACCGGTGGACGACATTCGAGTATTGAATTATCAACAGGTCAATTTTCACATGAAATAAATGTTGACCAACCCTTATTGGGTGGTAGTTTTGAGTTTGCATTATGGAGTAAAAAAGTAGATAAAGTAGATTGTACATTAGATTATTGTTATTGGTGCAAGGCAAATGGTTTCCATTTTGAAGACATAGTATTATATAAATCTGGATTATTAACACAAATGAACGGATATAAATAGGAGAAATATTGGAATTACAATTTAAATCAGAATTAACAATTAGCGAGAGTGGGTTTTTATTTGACCATTCAACGGGATTGACATATACATTAAATTCCACAGGGCAATTCATTTTTAGAAAAATTCAAGATAAACAAAATGCGATGCATATTTTAAATTTTGTAATGCAAGAATTTGATGTATCAGAAGAAACTGCTCATAAAGATTTAGATGATTTTGTGAGACAGTTAAAAGAATTTGATTTAGTTTCAAGATGAATTTAAATATCGCAATAACAGGGCTTCATGCAACTGATAATCCTGCACCCGGTATTGGTGTAATTAGATGTTTATTACACGATGAAAATTGGAATGGGAAAATAATAGGTTTAGGGTATGATGTTTATGATACGGGGATTTATGATAAAGGATTATTAGATCATACTTATTTGATTCCTTATCCAAATCAAGGTGTAGATCAATTATTAGAGCGAATTCAGTATATTCACCATCATATTCCAATTGATGTAATTATACCAACATTGGATAGTGAATTAGCTATTTTTCAACGAATAAAACAAAATTTAAAAGATATGGGCATTTCAATGTTTATACCAAGCAAAGAAATTGTCAATAAGAGATCTAAACAGAATTTAGTTTCATTCTGTGAAGAAGCTAAGATTTCTACACCTAAAACAGTGGTTATTCATGAACAAGGGCAATTTCAAAAAGCTATTGATGAGATTGGATTTCCATTATTCGTAAAAGGTGTTTTTTATGATGCATATAAATGTAAAAATATTTCAGATACATCACATTATTTTGACGAATTTAGAAAAAAATGGGGTTTTCCTGTTTTATTACAAAAGCCCGTAAATGGTAAAGAGTATAATGTGTGTTGTGTTGGTGGTGTTGATGGCGAATTATTAGGCTCTGTTTCCATCAGAAAAGTTGGATTAACCGACAAAGGAAAAGCGTGGAGCGCAATTACAATTCGGAATGAAAAGTTAACGGAGTTTAGTAAGAAAATACTTAAAAAATTAAAATGGAATGGACCATGTGAACTTGAAATTATGGTTGAAGAACGCACAGGAGAATTATTTTTATTAGAAATTAATCCTCGTTTCCCAGCATGGATTTATCTGTGTACTGGTGCAGACCAAAATTTACCTAAATTAGTTGTTGATTTAGCACTTGGTAAAAAAGTATCTGCATTACCTCCAGCAAAATCAGGTATTACATTTGTGCGTCATGCTACAGATATGGTATGTCCGTTAGATTATATTGAGAATTTAACAATTAAAGGTGAATTGCATTATTAATTTTATATCAATTTTTTGATAATATTAAAGGATAAAAATGACAGAAAAAAAAGCATATAGTAAACCAACCATTATTCGTCATAGTGTGGGTGTTCAAAATAAATTTGGAAGACCGCCTGCAACAGTACCTATCAATAGATTAGATGGATTTGAAGTTTCAGAATTAGCTGAAAAATATGGTTCACCATTATTTGTTCTTTCGGTAAAAGCACTTCGTGATAGATATAGAGATTTGAAAAGAGCCTTTTCAACGCGCTATCCAAATTTTCAAATTGCATATTCTTATAAAACAAATTATTTAAAATCAGTGTGTTCAATTTTAAAGCAAGAAGGTGCATGGGCAGAAGTAGTATCTGGCTTTGAATATGATATTGCACGAAATATTGAAGTTCCAGGGAATCAAATTGTGTTTAATGGCCCATATAAATCTCATGAAGAATTAACACGAGCATTTAATGATGGTGCAATTGTAAATCTTGATAATTATGATGAAATGCAAGTTGTAGAAAAAGTTGCGAGTGAATTAGGTAAAACGTTAGAAGTTGGCATCCGAATAAATATGGATTTAAATGACCCACCGTGGCATAAATTTGGATTTAATGTAGAGGCCGGGCACGCATTTGAGGCAGTAAAAAGAGCAGAAGCAGGAGGAAAATTAAAAGTAGTCGGTTTGCATATTCATACGGGTACTTATGTAGATGATGTAACGATATACTCAAGAGCTGCCCAAGGATTGGTTAATTTTTATTCATATATTCAAGAACAATTAGGTGTAAAATTAAAATATTGGGATTTAGGTGGTGGTTATGCCTCTCATAATACATTGCATGGTGCATATTTACCTGCAGAACAAACTTGTCCTACTTTTGACCAATATGCCGAAGCTATTTGTCCAATTTTAATGAGTGGTCCATTTCAAGCACAAGATGCACCTAAATTATTTATTGAACCAGGTAGGGCAATTATTGATGAGCCATTTTCATTAATAACTTCTGTTGTTTCTCAAAAACGATTACCTTCAGGTCAACGAGGAGTTTTACTTGATTCTGGAATGAATATTATGTCTTCTGTTCAATGGTATCGATATAATTTTCAATCGGCACAGGATTCAGGAACAATGCTTGAAGATACAATTGTATATGGCGGATTATGCATGAATATAGATGTTTTACAAGCGAGCTCATCTATACCTCCAGTACGGCGAGGTGATTTATTAGTCATTCCACATGTAGGTGCATATAATATTAGTCAAAGTTGGCAATTTATATATTTAAGGCCGGCAATAATTGCGATTGAAGATGGTGAGGTTTATGTGATAAAAAAAGCAGAAACGCGTGATTATGTTCAAGGATTTGAAGATGTACCAGGAAAATTTATCACGAATTAGTGAGTTAATTTGAATAATATTAGCCAATTTACTTGTCCGCCTAAAGTCATGTTACGGTCTTATGGTGTATTGGCTTTTTCTGCGCACCCTATTCCTGCAACTTTAATTTTAATTGCAACATTTTTCCATCCTATTGTTGGGTTAATGGGTGTTGTTGGGAATTTAATTTCTAATATTACTGCAAAATGGATTCATGCAAATAAAGAAGCCTGGAATGCTGGAGTTTTTGGAGTAAGTGGAATTCTTATTGGACTTGCATTAGGAATGTATACTGAACAGACGTTTCGGTTATGGATTTTTTTAATAGGCGGATCTATATTTTCAGGTATTCTTTCAGTAATGTTAGGTAATTTTTTTTCTCGATATGACCTCCCAATTTTAAGTTTACCTTTTATGCTCATTATATGGTTATTATTATTAACTATAGGAGTTGCTGAAAGTGACACTCTATCCCTAACTACAATCCCCTTTGTTAAATCAATTGATATATGGCTATTTAATATTCTGCCATTAACTCTTTTTGAATATATAAAAATGTTTGGAAATATTTTATTTCAAGAGAATTTAATTTCCGGAATATTCGTATTGGTTGCGATTGGGTTATATAGCCGAATTTCATTACTTTATGGTCTATGGGGTGGGATTTTAGGATTAATTACCTATGTTTTTATTCACGGCTCCTTAGATGGTTTTCATGGTTTAAATTTTACTTTGACTGCTTTAGCTTTTGGCGGTTTTTTTATTGTTAATAATAAGCATGCATTTATTTTTACTTCATTTGCAATTGTTTCAACAGGCTTAGTTGATTTAGCTACAATTAAAGTTTTAAATGCAATTTCATCTGAATCCACTGGGGATTTACCTTCACTCGTATTTGCCTTTAATATTATCACTCTAATTTTTTTATTCCCATTAAAAATGCTACCACAAACGATAGACAATTTAAGATTAACCCCTATACCATTATATTTAATTAGAAGCCCTGAATCTAATATAAAATGGTTTAGAAGATGGATAGGAAATAAAGCAAAGCAGAAAACGATAATTACTTTTCCATTTATTGGTGAATGGACAATATTACAAGGAAATAAGGGTGAATGGACGCATAAAGGAATTGGAAGATATGCTTGGGATTTTATTATTAGAGATGAACGAAAACATCAAGCAAGTGGATTTGGATTAGAATTAACAGACTTTTATGCATTCGGATTACCTGTATTGGCACCTGCTCCTGGTACAGTTTATGCTATTGAAAACCAAATTGAAGATAACCTCCCTGGTGAAGCTGTAACTGATCGAAATTGGGGGAACTATGTAATTATAAATCATGGTAACGGTGAGTTCTCTGAATTAAGCCATTTTAAACAATATAGTATTATTGTTGTTCCTGGACAATATGTACAACGAGGTGATATTATTGGATATTGTGGAAATTCCGGAAGGTCACCCATACCACATATTCATTTTCAATTACAAACAATACCTGAAATTGGTGCACCCACCATTGCGTCACGATTTTCTGAAGGGATTATAAATAAAAAAATAAATGTAGAATGTATCCCTGATAAAGATGATTCAGTTACCATACTTAATATTGAATCTAAAGATGAATGGTCCTTGTTGGGATTAGAAGGTGAATCTTGGATTTTTGAATCTCAGGGTAGATTTGGAAAACAAAAGGAAGAATTATCCTTTAGTACTGATAATCTAGGATTACCTGCAATAGTTTCAACAGATAATAGACTTTGGCATTTAATAGATAGACCATCATTTATTGAAATTAGACCTGATTTTAAAACATACCCATCATTATTAAATAATTCTGTTTGGATGAATATTATAGGTGATGGTGTTATTTTACCTAAAAAACTTGTAGATGGATTTAAATGGCATGGTGGAAAAGTATATAAAAAATTCAACTATTTTATCATTGAAATTGCAAATATTGAATTCTACATCCACTCAGACTCTGGCTTAGAAAAAGTAATTAATAAAAAAACAAAACTTATTTTTGAAAGAATTAAAATAGAAAAATTAAAGAGGTAAGTTTTTTAATTAAAGTGAATTAAAATAATGCAATTGTATAAATTTGTAATTTCATTTTGAACCTCAAGTAAAATTCACTTATAATTACCTGTGCGGAAAATTACACATATCATATTATCTTTATGTTTTTTATTTAGTATTGGCTCAACGGCATCTATAATAAAATCCTGTAGTATGTTTCAATGTAACATAGAAAAGATTGTTTTAAGTTGTTGTTGTAAAATTGAAAATAATCAAAAATGTTTATGTGAGAAAAAAATAACAGTTAAAAAAACGGATATTGATATTGCATTACAATCCCGCAGTCAAAGTGATTTTCAAGAAAATATAGCAATTTATTGCCTAACTGAAAAAGTTCAATTAAATTCAGTATATTTCCAATCTTCAAAATCATACCTTCAACAGAAATTTAAGTATTTACACTCCATAAATTTACCTCTTCTAATTTAGACTCTTACTTTAGTACTTTTTGTCGTCCAATTTTTTTGGACATATTTATTATCTTTAATCAGGAAACGATATGAAAAATTTCATTTTCATGGCATTACTGATAGGTTGTGGCATAAGTAAAGAGTTTTCAATAATAGAATTAACATCAATTGCATTTGATCATAATTCAGAAATTTTTGCTTATACTGAATCTGTAATTGCTTCAAAACATTATAAAAATACAGTAGGAACATTACCAAACCCACGCTTAAGTGGTGGATATTTTATTAATCCAGTTGTTACAAAAGAAGGACCTCAAGAATGGAAAATTGGTTTAAACCAATCTATTCCATTTATTGGGAAATTATCTCTACAACGAAAAATTGCAACACATCAAATTACTCAAGCCGAGATTTCATTAATAAAATCCAAATTACAAATACAGACAAAAGTATGGAATTTATATGAGAAAATTAAAAAAAATAGAGATGAACTTGAAATTGTTCAACAGTCTTTAGATTTGAGTAAGCATTTAGAAGCTGTCATATTCTCAAAATATAAAACTTCAACAATTGGACATCCTAATTTAGTGCAAATTCAGTTACGAATTATTAAATTAGAAAATAGGTTATCTGATATGAATGATGTTTTTCATGTGCTCTGGCAAGAATTGGAGTTTGTAATTGGAAAACAAATTCAAGGATCTTTGCAGGAATCTGATAATATGAAAGAAAATAATATTGGTATTAATTTAAATGCTGATTTTCTATTAAATAAAGAAAAAGTTAAAATTGCTGATAAACAAGTTAAATTGAGTAAACTTGAGTATATTCCTGATTTTACGATTGGAATGGATTATATAAAATTAGATAATATTGAGTCTGATAAAAATCCACTAATAATGAAAATGGGTATTTCATTACCGATATGGCCGTATAAAAATAATAATATCATAAAAAGTAAAAAGTCAAATTATAAAGCAAGTGAGTATAAATTGAAAGATATTCAAAATAAACTTGAGGCTAAATTAATTATTATTCAAAATGAAATTAATGAATATAATAATGATATTAATATGTATCAAACACAATTAATTCCTAAAGCGATTGAGGGTTTTGAAACGGCTGAGTCTGCATATATTTCTGGGAATTTAAGTTTTTCTGATTTGATTGCATCACTTCAATTATTAATTGAATTACAATTTGAAGCCGTTAATGTCGATTTTAATAATCAAATTGCAGTCGCACAATATTATGAATTAACTGGACAGTTAATTACAAATTTAAAAAATGAGGGTAATAATGAATAAATTTAAAATTATACTTACATTCGTAATTGTATTTTTTGTAGGATATTGGGTAGGTAATCCAAGTGGTAAAGTTGAACATTTACATGAAGAAAAAGCAGAGGAAATAATTTGGACATGTTCAATGCATCCAAATGTTAAACTACCTGAAAAGGGTCAATGTCCCATTTGTTTTATGGATTTAATTCCATTGACATCTAATAACACAGGCGAGGATGGAGTTGTGCTTCAATTATCAAAATCAGCAGAAAAATTGGCAGAAATCCAAACAACAATAGTTAAAAAAGAGAATGCATTTACTGAATTAAATGTAATTGGTAAATTGGAATTTGATGAATCTCGTATCAAAACTATTTCGGCTTGGATTGGCGGAAGAATTGAACGGCTATATGTTGATTACACCGGAATACCTGTAGAAAAGGATAATCATTTATTAGAAATTTATTCACCTGAAGTTATATCTGCACAGGAAGAATTCTTAACCATTTTGAAAACATCGTCAGAGATTGGTTTAAAATCATCTCGAGAAAAGCTGTTATTATTAGGTGTAACGCCAGAGCAAATTAGTCAGTTACAAAAAAGAAAAAAAGTACAGAAAACATTAACGGTATATTCTCCAATATCAGGAACTGTTATTGAAAAGAATGCCCAAGAGGGAGAATATATAGCAACAGGAAAAGAATTATTTAAAGTCGCTGATTTTTCAAAGCTATGGTTAGTGATGGATGTTTTTGAATCCGATTTACCATTTATTTTTTTGGGACAAGAAGTAGAATTTGAAGTTAAAAGCCATCCAGGAAAAACTTTTTTTGGAGATATTTCCTTTATTTCACCAACGCTTAATCCATTGACAAGATCAGTAAAAGTAAGGGTGAATATTGATAATTCTGATTTACAATTTAAACCGGATATGTTTGTGAACGCGGTTATAAAATCTCAATTAGATGTGAATGGAGATGTGATTCAAAATCATTATGTAGGAAAATGGATTTGCCCAATGCATCCTGAAGAGATTCATGATCATTTTACGCAATGTACAATTTGTGGAATGGATGTTGTAAAAATAACAGATATTAATCATATTGTTGGAGTAAATGAAAATTTCACAAATGAAAATCCAATCATAATTCCAATTACTTCTGTTTTGAGAACAGGTTCAAGATCGATTGTTTATGTTCGTATAGAGAAGAATAATAACCATTTATTCGAAATGAGAGAAATTATAATTGGACCTAAAGTGGGTACTAATTATATTGTTTTAGATGGGTTAGAAATAGGTGAAGAGGTTGTATCTCATGGTGCATTTAAAATTGATTCAGAAATGCAAATTTCAGCATATCCAAGCATGATGAATTTTAGTGAAAAAAGTGATGATGTTAATAATATTCCAAATTTAAGTAAAAATATTATCACAAATATTTTAATCGATTATATAAATTTTCAGGAAAGTCTAGCAAGTGATGATTTTAAGCAATCATTTAATAATTTCCAAAAAATCTATAATCAAATTGATAATTGGGATATAGATATTCAACATTTGACAGATATTTCAAAATTAAGAAAAATATTCTACTATTTATCAAATCAGATAATATCTAATTCAAATTCAATCAGTGGGAATGAAGGATTAAATGTTGCTTATTGTCCAATGGCATTTGATAACGCAGGTGCATCATGGGTTCAAAAGGGTGATAGAATTAATAATCCTTATTTTGGTGCAAGTATGTTGCGGTGTGGTGAAATCACAGAAAAAATTGGTATAAAAAATGATTAATAAACTTATACTATTTTGTTTAAAAAATAAATTTTTAGTAACAGCTGTAACTGTTATTTTATTTGTTGTAGGATTATTAACTGCACCATTTGATTGGAATATTTATGATTTACCTCGCTATCCCGTACCTGTAGATGCGATTCCTGATATAGGTGAAAATCAGCAAATTGTATTTACAGAATGGATGGGTCGCTCACCGAGAGATGTAGAAGATCAAATCACTTATCCATTAACGGTAGGCATGTTGGGAATTCCTGGTGTAAAAACAGTTCGTTCATATTCTATGTTTGGTTTTTCAACAATATATGTCATTTTTGAAGAAGATGTTGAATTTTATTGGAGTAGAAGTCGAATACTCGAAAAGTTAGCTTCACTTTCAACGGGAACATTGCCAAAAGAAGTGAAACCATCATTGGGTCCTGATGCAACAGCTTTAGGGCAGGTATTTTGGTACACATTGGAAGGTAGAGATGAAGATGGAAATCCAACAGGTGGTTGGGATTTAGATGAGCTTCGTTCAATTCAAGATTATTATGTTCGGTACGGATTAATGTCAGCAAATGGTATTGCTGAAGTTGCCTCGGTAGGAGGGCATGTAAGAGAATATCAAATTGATGTAAACCCTGGTGAAATGTTTACTTATAAAGTATCATTACAAGATATTTATAAAGCGGTTCAAATGTCAAATGTTGATGTTGGAGCTAGGACCATTGAAATCAATAAAGTTGAATATGTTATTCGGGGTTTGGGATTTATTAAAACGGTAGAAGATATAAATGAGACGGTTGTAAAAGTTGTAAATAATGTTCCAATAAAAATTAAACAAATTGCAAATGTTACATTGGGACCAGCTTTACGCCGAGGAGCATTAGACAAAGAAGGCGTTGAAGCTGTTGGGGGTGTTGCAGTTGTTCGATATGGAGAAAATCCATTATCAGCAATAAAAAATATAAAGGATAAAATTCGTGAAATTTCACCCGGGCTTCCCCAAAAAATGTTGGAAGATGGAACATTAAGTCAGGTAACTATCATACCATTTTATGACCGAACTGAATTAATTCATGAAACTTTAGATACACTAAAAGATGCTTTAACGGATGAAATAATTATCACAATCATAGTTGTTTTATTTTTAGTAATGAATATTAAAGCGGCTTTTATTATCTCTGGATTACTTCCTTTGGCAGTAATTTTTACTTTTATTGGCATGAAATATTTTGGAGTAGATGCAAATGTTGTAGCCTTATCTGGAATAGCAATTGCGATTGGGACTATTGTAGATATGGGAATAATTCTCACTGAAAATATTTTGAGGCATTATAAATCTGCAAAACCAGATGAAAATAGTTTAGATATTATTTTCCAAGCAAGTAAAGAAGTTAGCGGTGCAATATTAACAGCTATTTCAACAACTATTATTAGTTTTTTACCCATCTTTACTTTAGAAGGTGCGGAGGGAAAATTATTTAAACCATTGGCATTCACAAAAACTTTTGCATTAATTTCTTCTGTAATTATTACACTAACAATTTTACCTGCACTCGCTCATTTCATTTTTGGAAATCAACATAAAAAAAATGAAGATAGTAAAATTATTCCATTAATTTTTGGGTTAATAGGTATTGGGATTATATTTACCTCTAAATGGTGGGTTGGAATTTTCTTTATACTCTATTTCATTTATAATTTATTTCATAATAAAATTAAAATATTAAACCATTATAAAAAGGAAAATGTTAATATTGCATTTCCAATAATTATAATGATGCTATTATTAAATAATCATTGGCAACCATTAAAGCAACAGGCTGGATTATTTTATAATACTTTTTTCGTATTGATTATCCTTTTCTTTGTTTTGGGTTCAATGTATTTTTTAAATAAATATTATAAACATATATTGCATTGGTGTATTGAGAATCGCAAATTTACAGCAATTGTTCCTGCAATTTTTATAATACTTGGAATGACGATTTGGTTAGGTTTTAATTCAATTTTTAGTTTTATTCCAGATTCTATTTTGAAATCTAAACCTTTAGCTTCAATTTCTAAAGTATTTCCAGGATTAGGACGAGAGTTTATGCCTAATTTTGATGAAGGTTCATTTTTATATATGCCTACAACTATGCCCCATGCTTCAATTGGTGAAGCAATGGATGTATTGTCAAAAATTGATATGGCAATAAATTCTGTTCCTGAAGTTGAAAATGTAGTGGGTAAAATTGGTCGAGCAGAAACACCATTAGATCCTGCACCTGTATCCATGATTGAAACGGTAATTGGTGTAATTCCTGAATATAAAATAGAAAATGGAATTGAAGTCAGGCAATGGCGAGACCATATAAAATCAATGGATGATATTTGGAATGAAATTGTAAAAGTGGCTCAAATTCCAGGTACAACTTCTGCCCCAAAATTAATGCCTATTGCTACTCGTATTGTGATGTTACAGTCTGGAATGAGAGCTCCAATTGGGATAAAAGTTAAAGGACCAGATTTAGAAACAATTGAAAAGGTTTCTTTAGAACTTGAAAAATATTTAAAAGAGGTTGATGGGGTTAACCCTGCAACTGTTTTTGCAGACAGAATTGTGGGGAAACCATATCTTGAGATTGAAATTAACCGTAGTGCAATTGCTCGATATGGATTACATATTCGTGATGTTCAAAATGTAATTGAAATTGGAATTGGAGGAAAAACACTAACAACAACGGTAGAGGGAAGAGAGAGATATCCAGTAAGAGTAAGATATTCACGAGAATTACGAAATGAATTGGAAGACCTTGAGAAGATATTAGTTCCTACGCCAGATGGTAAACAAATTCCATTAATTCAACTTGCTTCAATTAATTATGTAAGAGGTCCACAAATGATAAAAAGTGAGGACACATTTTTAATTGCATATGTTATTTTTGATAAATTGAAAGCGTTTTCAGAGGTTGATGTAGTTGAAAATGCAACGCAATATTTGAATCAAAAAGTAGAATCAGGTGAATTATCTATTCCTAAAGGTGTTAATTATAATTTTACAGGTACTTATGAAAATCAAATTCGTGCAACAAAAAAACTATCGATTATATTACCATTAGCATTGGGATTAATTTTTATTATTCTATATTTACAATTTAAAGAAATAAAAGTGATTTTGTTAATTTTCTTAGGAATTTTCATTGCTTGGTCTGGTGGATTTATATTAATCTGGTTCTATAATCAACCTTGGTTTATGAATTTCTTTGGTTTGAGGGATGTTTTTCATATTGGAACTACCAATATGAGCGTAGCAATTTGGGTGGGATTTCTTGCACTTTTTGGGATTGCATCTGATGATGGTGTTTTAATGGCAACTTATATAAAACAACGAATTTTAGAAATAAAACCCAAAACCAAAGCTGAAATTAATGAGGCGGTTATTTATGCAGCTTCTCGTAGAGCAAGGGCAGCATTAATGACAACAGCAACAACTATTTTAGCCCTTGTACCCATATTAACATCAACGGGAAAAGGTTCAGATATTATGATTCCAATGGCGATTCCAGTATTTGGGGGAATTTCATTGGTGATTATTTCAATTTTTATTACACCAGTCTTTTATATTTGGCTAGAAGAAAACAAACAAAAAACAGAAAGGTAAATGATGAAAACAATAACAATCATCACAATGGTATTTCTACTTGGTGCATGTGGAAATAAAACAGAACAAACAATAACCGTACAAAGTATGAAAGCGACTGAAGGGACTGTCGTATTAACTACATTATCGGCTAATTCAAAAAAAGAAATGGTAAATATTCCCACTGTTCAATGTGGAATGTGTGATATGAATATAACAAGTGCATTAGAAAAAGTTAGTGGTGTGCAAGAATTTCTTGTAAACATTGACGACAAAAATGTATTTGTAATATTTGATTCTCATAAAACGGATTTATCTAAAATAGAAAAAGCTATTTCAATGGTAGGTTATCAAGCAAATCAAATGAAAGCAGACCCTGTAGTTTATGATGCACTTATGGGCTGTTGTAAATTACCAAAGGATAGAAAAGGCAAAGGAATGATGTAATTTAAAGGAGATTTTTCATGATGAATTTTTTACCAGAATGGTTGCCCAATGTTCATCCATTGGTCATTCATTTTCCGATTGTACTTATTTTTGTAGCCGTTGTACTAAATTTAGTTCAAATATTTCGACCAAATGGAAATTCTATTTGGATATTTTATTTATTTGCTACTTTGTCTGCAATTGTTGCATTAATTTCAGGAGAAAATGGGAGTGAATTATTATCTATACCAGATAATGTATTTCCTTTATTAAATAGCCATTCAGATTGGGCACATCGAGCAGTTTATGCTATTGGACTTACCACCTTAATTTCATTTTTTGGCCATTTTAATTTATTTAAATATATTAAAATTATAAATATTTTCACTTTATTTATTGGTTTTATAAGTATATTTTTTATTTTTGAAACGGCTGAACATGGAGGTGAATTAGTATATAAGTATAATATTGGTACGAATGACAATAATAAAATTCATAATCCTTCAAATTTAGATTCAATAAATCAAAATAATGAAATTTGGTTTGAAATTAATTCAACGGATTCTCCATTTATAATTAGCATTGACTCATTATTCTATGAGTCACTTTCTATTACCGTTAAATTAAATGTAGATAAATTTAATGGTGATATAGAAATTATTCATCATTTCCAAGATAATAGTAATTATGATTTTATGCGGATAAAATCTAGCCAAACATTATTGGGGCGAATGGAAAATGGGGATGAAAATATATTAAATTCTAAATCTATTGAATTTAAGGAATGGGCAATATGGAAATGTTTTGCTGACGGACGGCATTTTAGAGGGTTTCTAAATGGAAAAATGGTAACCCATGGTCATATTGCTCCCTTGCCTAGCGGAAAAACATTTATTCAGTTTAATGGAAAGGGTAAAATTGGAATAAAAAACATTGTAAATAATTCAATTAAGAAATAATCTAAAGTGTAATTTAATTACACGCTATTACAATATAATTGGAAGAAAGGAAATATTTAAACTGTTAAATTAAAATTAATTTAAAACAAAAAAATAAAAGGATTATATTTATGAAAAAATTAGTATTACTTCAATTATTGGTACTTGGGTTTTGTTTTTCTACCGTTAAATACCAAAAAGAAACACTTATTGTTAAATTTGAACAGCAATTAAATAAAAAAATTATTGAAAAAGAATTGAGTTTATTTTCATTTAAACTTGAAAACTTACTTGTAAGGCAAATGAATATTTGGACAGTTAAATTTAATGAATATAATTTTACTTCGGATCAAAATGCATTAGATGAAATATTAAAACTTGATGGAGTCATTTATGCTCAATTTGACCATTTAACAACTCCTCGGTTAATTCCTAATGATCCTGATTTCAGCCAAATGTGGGATCTGAATAATACAGGACAATCTGGTGGACAAATAGATGCGGATATTGATGCACCAGAAGCATGGGATATTACTACGGGTGGAATAACGGCATTAGGTGATGATATAGTTGTTGCAGTTGTAGATGGTGGAGTTCAAACAAATCATGTAGATTTAGTTGAAAATATTTGGGTAAATGAAAATGAAATTCCAGGAAATGGGATCGATGACGACAATAATGGTTATGTCGATGATATTAATGGTTGGGATGCGTATAGTAACGATGGATCAATTCCATCAGATTCTCATGGAACGCATGTTGCGGGTACAATAGGTGCTGTCGGTAATAATGGAAATGATGTTGTGGGTGTTAATTGGAATGTGAAAATTATGAGTGTTGCAGGTTCTTCGGGGCAAACATCTGTAATTAGTACTGCATATGGGTATGTACTTGATCAAAAAACATTATGGTTAGAATCAAATGGTGCATTTGGTGCAAATGTAGTTGCGACAAATAGTAGCTTTGGAGTGGATTACGCAGATTGTAATTCAGGTTCATATCCTGTATGGAATGATTTATATGATGCAATGGGGGCTGTTGGTATTTTAAGTGCAACAGCAACAATTAATTCAAATCAAAATGTAGATAGTGTGGGTGATGTTCCTACAGGATGTAGTAGTGATTATATGATTTCTGTTACCAATACAACAAATACTGATGTAAAATATAATAGTGCTGGTTATGGAACAGAAACGATTGATTTAGGTGCACCTGGAACAAATATTTGCAGTACGGTTCCAACAAATTCTGTGAGTTGTTCTTATACAGGTACATCCATGGCAACTCCACATGTTGCAGGAGCAATAGGGTTTATGCATGCGGCCGCATCATATTCATTGGCTGAATTATGTATTTCAGATCCAGGAAGTTGTGCATTGACAATCAAGCAGGCAATTTTAAATAATGTTGACCAATTATCAAGTTTACAAGGGAATACAGTAAGTGGTGGTCGATTAAATTTATATCAATCTGCACTTTCAATAAGTGGACCACAAGCAATGCTTGAAGTTTCAACGGAATCGTTATCATTTGATTTAGCTCAAGGAGAAATGAGTTCAGATCAAATTATACTTACCAACATTGGTGAAAATGAATCCATATTAAATTATTCAATTATGGCAAAACCTTTTATGAATTCAGGTGGCGGTCCAGATTCAGAAAATAATTATTGGGCAAGTTCAAATAATAATCCAAATATTATTTATGATTGGGAAGATATTTCAGAAAGCGGAACATTATATTCATTCCCACAAAATGATCAATCAGGTGATATTGTCGAAATTGGATTTGATTTCCCATTTTATGGCGAAGTTTATAGTCAATTTATTGTAAATGCAAATGGATGGATAGGATTTGGTGATGATAATACAGAGTGGGATAATTCTTCAATTCCATCTACCTCTGCACCTCGTCCAGCTATATTTGGTTTTTGGGATGATTTAAATCCAGTAAATGATAATTGTAATCAATATTGCTCTGGAGAAGTTTATTATCATTCTAATAGTGATAGGTTGATTGTTTGGTTTAATGATGTTGCTCATTGGTGGACAAATAATGAAAATAGTTTTTATGATTTTCAAATGGTGCTTTATCCAAATGGAGAAGTTCAATTTAATTATAATTCATTAACGGGCGAGTATTCACCAACCATAGGAATGCAAAATTCATTGGGGAATTCGGGCTTACTTGTTTCTGGGCAAATTCAGAATAATATGGCAATTAAATTTAAAAAATCACCGAGCTGGTTAACAGCTTCACCAATTGAAGGTCAAATAAATTCAGACCAATCTTCATCTGTAAATATAAGTGTAGATACAAATGAAATTTTAGGTGGTGAATATTCAGCATTTTTAGACATTAATTCAAGTGGTGGTTCTGAATCTGTACATGTTTTATTAAATGTTGATGGACCTGGGACTGTAATTAGTGGTGATGGAAATTTAGATGGTGTCGTAAATGTATTGGATGTTGTATTAATTGTAAATTTTGTTTTAGGGGATTTAACTCCAACGACTCAACAGCAAGATGCGAGTGATATCAATAACGATGGTGAAATTAATGTATTAGATATCGTTGGAATTGTGAATATAATTCTTGGAAATTAATTGGAATAAATAAAAGAATGAAAAGTATTATTTACTTTATTATTGGGTTTATTTTATTTTTAGTTATAAAAACATTATACGATGCTGGTGAATTTAAATCAATAAACCCTCATTTTGAGGGGGAATGTATATCGGTTTTTGGACTAAATGGTCCTGAAGATATTACCATATTAAAAAATGGAATTGCATTTATTTCTGCTGATGACCGTTGGAAAACACTTGCTGAAAACCCATTGCAAGGTCATATATATTCCTATAATGTGAATCATGAAAACCCTGAATTGATAAATTTAACATCTAATTTAGAAATTGATTTTCACCCACATGGTATTTCAGTATTTGAAGATTCCCTGGGAAATGTTAATGTATTTGTAGTAAATCATGTAGATAATATTCATTCAATTGAATTGTTTAAATTTGAAAATGAAAAATTAGTACATACCAATACAATTAAAAGTTCATTATTAATTAGTCCAAATGACATTGTTGCCATTAATGAAAATCAATTTTATGTTACGAATGATCATGGTGTTTCGTCACGATTAATTAAAACGATGCAAGATTATCTTCAAGTATCAAATTCAAATGTTATTTTTTATGATGGTACTAAATTTAATATTTCTGCAATAGGATTAAGATATGCAAATGGAATTAATATTTCATCGGATAAAAAATTAGTTTATGTTGCAGAAACAATTGGGAAAAAATTATCCATTTATTCTCGAAATGAAGAAACAAATGAACTTCATTTAATAAATTTATTGAAAATGAATTCAGGTGTTGATAATATTGAAATAGATGAAGATGGAAATCTATGGATTGGCTCACACCCTCAAATGTTAGCATTTTCTCGACATGCAAAAGATGAACATAAATTATCACCTTCACAAGTATTAAAAGTTTCTCAAGATTCCACCCATAATTATGTTTTTGATGAAATCTATTTAAATAACGGAGAATCGTTATCAGGATCAAGTGTTTCAGCCATTCAAAAAAAAAATATTCTTATTGGTGCAGTATTCGCTGACCATTTTTTACATTGTAAATATTAATGATTTAAACAGAAATTACCTTCGGTTCATTCTCAATTCTTTTTTTAATTTTACCCGCTTAGTTTGATTTAAATTTTAGAAGTACATAAATAAGGAATTCCTTTGAGCCTTACTCATTTAGAAACATTAGAAGCAGAAAGTATTCATATTATGCGAGAGGTTGTTGCAACTGCAGACAATCCCGTAATGTTATATTCAGTTGGTAAAGATTCTGCTGTAATGCTCCATATAGCACGAAAAGCATTTTATCCCAATAAAATTCCATTTCCATTAATGCATGTAGATACAACATGGAAATTTAAAGAAATGATATCTTTCCGTGATGAAATTATTTCAAAATATGGACTGAAGTTAATTGTTCATATCAATAAAGAAGGTGTTAAAATGGGTGTAGGACCCATTACACACGGTTCCTCTGTACATACTGATAAAATGAAAACTCAAGGGCTTAAACAGGCGTTGGATAAATATCAGTTTGATGTAGCATTTGGAGGAGCAAGAAGAGATGAGGAAAAATCCAGAGCAAAGGAACGAATATTTTCATTTAGAACTGAAAAACATCAATGGGACCCTAAAAACCAAAGACCAGAATTATGGAATATTTTTAATACCAAAAAGAAAAAAGGTGAAAGTATTCGTGTATTTCCATTATCTAATTGGACTGAACTTGATGTTTGGCAATATATTTATAAAGAAAATATTCCAATAGTACCATTATATTTCTCTGATAAAAGACCAGTGGTTGAGCGAGATGGTGTGTTGATATTAGTAGATGATGAACGACTTCCACTTAAAAAAGATGAAAAACCAATATTAAAAAATGTTCGTTTTAGAACATTAGGATGTTACCCACTTACAGGAGCTGTTGAGTCAAATGCAAAAACGCTCCCTGAGATTATTCAAGAGATGTTAGTTGCAAAAACTTCAGAAAGAGATGGACGATTAATTGATTTTGATAATATTGCCTCAATGGAGCAGAAAAAACAGGGGGGATATTTTTAATGGTGACTGAAGTAGAAAAATATTTAACAGATCAAGAAAATAAACAGCTATTAAGATTTATTACTTGCGGTTCTGTAGATGATGGAAAATCGACATTAATTGGACGATTACTTTTTGAAAGCCATTTAATTTTTGAAGATCAACTTTCTGAGTTACAATCCACTTCAAAAAAAATAGGTACACAAGGTGACGATATTGATTTTGCATTACTTGTTGATGGTCTTTCAGCAGAAATGGAACAGGGGATTACCATAGATGTTGCCTATCGGTTTTTTTCTACAGATAAACGAAAGTTTATTGTAGCAGATACACCCGGACATGAACAATATACTCGAAATATGGCAACTGGAGCATCAACTGCAGATGTGGCTATACTTTTAATTGATGCGAGAGCAGGTCTTTTACCACAGACTTGTAGGCATTCCCATATTGTAGATATGTTGGGTGTGAAAAATATATGCCTTGCAATTAATAAAATGGATTTAGTTGATTATTCTCAAGATGTGTATGATAAAATAAAAAATGATTATATCGAATTTTCAAATGGATTAAATTTTGATAATATTAATTCAATTCCAATTTCTGCTCTTAAAGGTGATAATATTATTGAATTAAGCAAAAATATGAATTGGTATAAAGATGAAAGCTTAGTCCAGTATTTAGAAAATGTTAAATATAACCTTGAAAAGAAAAACCAACAATTTATACTCCCTATTCAATGGGTAAATCGATTGAGTCATAATTTTCGGGGTTTTTGTGGGCAAGTTGCAGAAGGTAATATATCAATTGGTGATGAAATAATAGTAAAACCATCTAATAAAAAAAGTACTATAAAAAATATTTTAGTTTCTGATAATGAACAAAATTCATGTAATGTTGGGCATTCGGTTACTTTAGAATTAAATGATGAAATTGATATTTCTCGAGGTGATATTATTTGCCAAAAAGAATTTTCGTGTGATATTGCAGACCAATTTCAAGGCAAAATACTTTGGATGGATGAAGAAAAAATGGTTCCAGGTCGGCCATATATTTTTAAATTCGGCGTGGCAGAGTCAAATGGATCGATAAGCAAATTAAGAAATAGAATTAATATCAATACTTTTGCAGAAGAAAATTCAACAACTCTTGAATTAAATGAGATTGGTTTAGTTAATATTGCATTAGATCGAAAATTATCAATGAAGCCATATATTGAGTCTAATTCCTTAGGTTCTTTTATTATAATTGATAAAATGACAAATAATACTGTTGGAATGGGTTTAGTTAATTTTGCTTTATTTAGAAGTGAAAATATTCAATGGCATGAAATGGATATTAATAAAGAATTAAGGTCAAAATCCAAACATCAAAAACCAACTGTATTATGGTTTACAGGATTGTCTGGTTCGGGAAAATCAACAATTGCTAATATTTTAGAGAAAAAATTATTTAATTTAGGTAAACATACCATGCTTTTAGATGGAGATAATGTACGCCATGGATTAAATAAAGATTTAGGTTTTACCAATGCAGATAGAGTTGAAAATATTAGAAGAATTGCAAATGTATCAAAATTAATGATTGATGCTGGATTAATTACTATTGTGAGTTTTATTGCTCCTTTTAAAGCCGAAAGACGGCTTGCAAGGGATTTAATGCCCAATGATTTTTTGGAAATTTTTATTGATGTTCCACTTAAAGTTGCAGAATATAGAGATCCAAAAGGGTTATATAAAAAAGCGAGAAGTGGAAATATTAAAAATTTTACAGGCATTGATTCGCCTTATGAGTCTCCAGAAAATCCTGATATACATATTAAATCGGATGAAATGAATCCTGAGGCTGCTGCAGAAAAAATAATAGAATTCTTAAAAAATAAAAATATAATATGAAAATATATTTTGCAGGCTCTATAAGAGGTGGCCGAAATGATAAAGAATTATATCTAAAACTTATTCAACATCTATCTACATATGGCCAAGTATTAACAGAACATGTCGGCGATATAAATTTAACAGAATTTGGTGAAGATGGTCCCTCAGATAAATGGATTTTTGATAGAGATATTTCGTGGATTGAAGAAGCAGATATTTTAATTGCGGAAGTTTCTACTCCATCATTAGGTGTTGGTTATGAATTAGCGAAGGCTGAGTTATTGGGTAAAAAAATACTATGCTTATATAGAAACCAAAAAAATAAAAGATTATCAGCTATGATAAATGGAAATCAATATATGATAGTTAAAAATTATTTTTCTATAATAGAAGCCAAAAAACAAATTGATGAATTTTTTACTGGATTGGACTAGTTTGATTTTTTAACCAAACTAAATCATCTCCAGATAAAAATGGTGAAATATTATCCCAAATAGTTTGATGATAATCATTGAGCCATTGTATTTCAGTATTAGACATTAATTTTAAATTTAAAAGGTTTTTATCAAAAGGTACCAATGTCAAATTTTCAAACCCTAATGTCTCAAGATTTCCATCTGTTTTCACAGATTTAACAAAAACTAAATTTTCGCATCTAATTCCAAATTTACCAGTTTCATAATATCCAGGTTCGTTTGAAACGACCATTCCTTCTTCTAATGGCACTGGGCTACCTTTTTTTGCAATTCCATGTGGACCTTCATGAACATTTAAATAATGACCAACACCATGTCCTGTTCCGTGGTCATAATCCATGCCGTGTTCCCATAAAAATTGCCGTGCTAATGGGTCTAATTGCATGCCAGAAGTACCTTTTGGGAAAGTAGCTCGTCCTAATGCAATATGGCCTTTCAAGACAAGTGTAAAAGCTTTTTTTGTAACTTCATCTAAATTCCCAATTGAAATTGTTCTCGTAACATCCGTCGTTCCATTTAAATATTGGCCCCCACTATCAACTAAATAAATTGAATTTATTTCTAATTTTTTAGGGGATTTATTATTCGTATGATTATAATGTACAATTGCAGCATTCCCTCCAGCACCAGAAATTGTATCGAAACTTATCCCCATAAACATTTCACCTTCTGTTCTAAATAATTCTAATTTATCAGAAAGCTCCCCCTCATTTAATAAATTACCACTTAAAACTTGTTTATCAACCCAAGCTAAAAATTTAGAAACGGCAACCCCATCTTGTATATGGCAATCTTTCATTCCTTGTAATTCAATTTTATTTTTACATGCTTTTGGTAAAGTACATGGATCTTTGAAATTAATTACTTTAGCACTACCATTTTCCATTATATCAACAGACCATGCATTACCCAAATTCATATCATATCCAATTTTTATTCCTTTTAGGTTTGATAGATTTGATTTTAAATCATTTTTTTGAAAAACGTTTACACCAGATCCAACATGGTCATTAAATCCATTTGGTATTTTATTTTTATCAATAAATAAATCCACATTACCATTAGCATATATTAAAGCATGTGATAAAAGTACCGGGTTACAGGGTATATCTTGTCCTCTAATATTAAGTAACCAACAGATAGAATCTAATGCGGTAATTAAAGCTCCATCAAATTTTTGCTCTTTTAAGATTTTTCCGATTTCTATTCGTTTATCAAAACTAGATTGCCCTGTCAATTTTTCTTTCAATAATAATGCCTGAGGAGTTTCTAGGAAGGGTCTATCTTTCCAATTTATATCAATTGGATTTTCTTTTATAGCTTCAAATTCAAATTGGTTATTTAATGTTTTATTGGCATTTTTTAACCAGTTTCGAGTAACTAATCTAGAATCATAGCCAATTTTTGAATTTAGTTTTATATTTGATTCAATCCACTTTAAATAAGGGTTTTCGATTAAGTGGTTAATCTCAAAAAGTTTATCTGAGACCTGTTCTCTAACTTGAACGGTATATCGACCATCAACAAAAATACTTGCATTATTTTGAGTAATTACTGCTACGCCAGCGGATCCATTAAATCCGGTTGCCCATTCTAAGCGTTCATTTTGTGGAGGTAAATATTCAGACATATATTCATCAGCATGTGGAATTATAAATGCATCATACTTGTTTGATTTCATCCAGTTACGGATTTGATTTAATCGATTTGAAATAATATCCATTATTGTTATTCTTTTTTTTAGTTAAAATTGATGAGAAAAATTAGGGGTTTTTTTATAGATGAAATATAAAAATTTCAATTAGTCTAAATATTCTATTATTGTGGGTGTAGAAACAATATCTACATCTGAAATATTATATGCATTTTGAATTATTTTTTCAGCTTGCTTGAATTGATCTTCAGTTTGTGCATGAATAATTGCAAGATCTTGGTCATTAATTATTTTTTCACCGAGTCCTAAAACATTGGTTAGGCCAACTGAATGATTAATAATGTCATCTGTCTTTTTTCGCCCACCACCTAATTCTACAACTGCTAATCCTAAAGCTCTCGTGTCAATTTTAGTAATTACTCCTGTTTTATCTGATTTTACAGGTTTAATAATTGGAGAATTGGTAAATGTAGAAATTTTATTTTGTAAAATATTATTTGGTCCACCTAATTCAGACACCATTTTTTCAAATGTTTCACCTGCTTTCCCATTTTGCAGGGCTTCATTTGCCATTTGTATTCCAGATTCTTTATCATTTACGATTTTTGAGTTTAATAATATTTCAGCTGATAATGCCATTACAACTTCATGAAGTCGAGGGTTAATTTTAGTACAATTTAAATATTCAATTACTTCAATAATTTCTAAAGCATTACCAATTGAATGTCCTAATGGTTGATTCATATCTGTAATTAAAGCCGTTGTTTTCATAGCAAAATGATTTGCAACTTGTATTATATTTTTACCAACTCCGTTTGCAAATGTAATATCTGTTGCAAATGCACCATTTCCTAATTTTATATCCATTACAAGACCATTTAGTCCTGCGGATAATTTTTTTGACAATATGGATGCAGTGATTAATGGAATTGATTCCACTGTAGCAGTAACATCTCTAACTCCGTAAATTACTTTGTCGACAGGCGCTAAATTTGCAGTTTGTCCTATAATAGCACATCCTACATTTTTTACAATTTCACGAAATATTAAATTATTAGGAGTGGTGTTATATCCAGGAATTGATTCTAATTTATCAAGCGTTCCACCAGTATGCCCTAGTCCTCTTCCTGAAATCATTGGATTATAGATTCCACAACTTGCAATTATTGGACTGAGCATAATGCTTACTTTATCACCCACGCCACCTGTTGAGTGTTTGTCAATAACAGGTCCATTCAAATCATTCCAATTTAACACATCGCCAGAATTCATCATTGCCTCTGTAAGAGCAATACATTCATCTGTATTCATTCCATTAAAAAACACAGCCATTGTAAAGGCGGAAATATGACTTTCAGAAACTTTACCATTGAGAATTCCCGAAATAAATTCTTGAATTTCAGTTAAACTTAATTGCTCATTATCTCGTTTTTTACGAATTATCTCTTGAGGTAGCATTGTTTTTTAGGGTTTAAATTTATTTGGAGTAAGATTTAAGAAATTTATGAAGCAAAAACTGAAGATTTTTTGAAGCCTTCTGTGCATTGTCCATTGTTTGTTCATGGCTTAAAATAGTATTGCTCATTCCAGCGCCCATATTGGTAATAATTGATATGGCAATAACGTTGAGATTAAAAAATCGAGCAAGAATTACTTCTGGAACTGTGGACATACCAACAGCATCAGCACCTAATAATTGAGCAGATTTTATTTCAGCAGGTGTTTCAAAATTAGGTCCACAAAACCAGATATACACCCCTTCAAATAGAGTAATATTATTTTCTTTTGCAATATCTTGAAGCTTCTTACATAATTTGGGATTATATGCATTTACCATATCTACAAATCGATTATTTTCTTTTTCTCCAAAAAGAGGTGATATTCCTGTGAAATTTATATGATCCGTTAACATCATTAAACTTCCGGGTGTTGCTTCTGGTAAAAGACTTCCAGCTGCATTTGTTAGAATAAGCGTTTCACAACCTAATTGTTTTAATGTTTCGATTGGGGTTCTCATAATATCTGTGTGACCATGTTCATAATAATGAGCTCGCCCTTGTAAAACTGCAACTTCAGTACCATTAATTTCGCCTAAAACAAGTTTTCCGGCATGACCCTTTACACCAGCTCCTGGAAAGCCAGGTAAATCTTCATACGAAAATTTAATTTGATTTTGAATAGAATCCGCAAAATCACCTAATCCAGAACCTAAAATTATTCCTACTTTTGGTGTTATGCCGTTTGACTTAGACTGGATTATTTCAAGTGCATTTTTACTCATTTATTAAATTCCAATTGGATGCCATGTTGTTTTTGTTTCCTGTGTATTTAAAATATGATATGGACTATGAGAATTTTCTAATGCCCACTTTTTATTTTTATAATGAACTACGTGTTTTAAATTAAGTGAAGCATTTGTTTCAATTAATTTCTGTTCATCTTTATTTTCACCACAATAAATAATTGCATTTACATCCATGTGTGTTGAAAAATGTTCAATTAATTCTGTTTTTTCCCCGGTTAGAATATTAACAACTCCACCTGGCACATCTGAAGTGTGCAAAACTTCACCAAATGAAATTGAACAAATAGGAAGTTTTTCAGAAGCTAAAATTACAATTGTATTTCCACCAGCAATAACAGGTGAAATAATTGATACTAACCCTAGTAATGAAGAATCATTAGGAGCTATTGCTGAAACAACTCCAGTCGGCTCTGATATTGTAAAATTAAAATAGGCTTGGGAAACAGGATTCACACGACTAAAAATTTGTTGATATTTATCTGCCCATCCTGCATAATAAATAAGACAGTCTATAGATTGATTAATTTCATTTTCAGCATCTTTTTTACTGGAACCTTGTAAAATTAATTCAGCCATGAATTGTTCTCTTCTGCCTTCCAACATTTCACCAATTCGATATAATATTTGAGCTCTATTATAGGCTGTTCGCGCTGACCACCCAGATAACGCTTTTCGTGCGGAAACTATAGCATTTCTAAAATCTTTTCGTGAACCTCTACAAATATTTATAATTGTAGATTTATCTTTATTCATCCACTTTATATATCTACCTGATTCTGTTCTTGGGAATTTACCATCAATATAAAGTTTATATGTTTTTTGTATATTAATTCGATTGCTCATAATTCTCCCTAAGCTAAATCCAAATATCCTCGAAGGCCTTCAATACCGCCCTCGCTTCCAACACCACTTTCTTTATAACCACCAAACGGTGAAGCGGGGTCAAATTTATTAAATGTATTTGCCCAAATAACTCCTGCTCGTATATCTTTTGTTACTTTAAAAATCTTAGATCCTTTATCTGTCCATACACCACCAGAAAGACCATAAGCTGTATTATTTGCTTTTGCAATTACTTCATCAACAGTTCGGAATGTCTGAATTCCTAATACAGGTCCAAATATTTCTTCTTGAATAATTCTATTTGACTGACTCACATCTGTGAAAATTGTAGGTGCATGCCAAAATCCTTTTTTAGGAAGTGAACATGATGGTTGGTATATATTTCCACCTTCTTCTTTGCCTAAATCAACATACATTTTAATCTTATCTAATTGCATTTTAGAATTAATCGCACCAATATCTGTATTTTTATCTAGAGGGTTTCCAACAATTAATGAACTCATTCGATTGCGTAATTTTTGAATGACTTCTTCTGCAACGCTTTCTTGAACATACAATCGAGACCCAGCACAGCAAACATGGCCTTGATTAAAAAATATAGAATTAATTATTCCTTCAACGGCTTGATCAATTGAAGCATCTTCAAAAATAATATTGGCAGCCTTTCCACCCAATTCAAGTGTATATTTTTTATCTGTCCCAGCGATTGACTTCATTATATATTTACCGACTTCAGTACTTCCAGTAAATGCTATTTTTTTAATATCAGGATGATTTACAATCGCTTTTCCAGTATCTCCAGCCCCTGTTACAATATTTACAACTCCAGGAGGTAAGTCTGCTTCTTGAATGATTTCGGCTAATTTCATAGCAGTTAATGGTGTTGTTTCTGCTGGTTTTAAAACAACGGTATTTCCTGTTGCAAGTGCAGGTGCAATTTTCCAAGAAGCCATTAATAATGGAAAGTTCCACGGAATAATTTGTCCTGTGACCCCTAATGAATTTGCTTGTTTCCCTGGGAAAGCATACTCAAGTTTATCTGCCCATCCTGCATAATAGAAAAAGTGTGCGGATGCAAGTGGAATATCCACATCTCGAGATTCTCTAATTGGTTTACCACCATCAATCGTTTCAATTACAGAAAATTCTCTTGCCCGTTCTTGTAATAACCGAGCGATACGGAATATGTATTTACCTCTCTCTTTTCCAGGCATTTTAGACCAAGTATTATCATAGGCCTTTTGTGCAGACTCTACTGCAAAATTAATATCTTTTTGATTCGCTTCTGCAACTTCTGCAATTTTTTCTTCATTTGCCGGGTTTACGGTTGAAAAATATTTGCCTTCAGCACCGGGTGTAAATTTTCCATTTATAAATAAATCATATTGTTTTTTTAATTGAATATGATCTGTGCCTTCTAGTGCTGGGCTATATTCCCATTTTTGTTTTTTACTCATAACTCATATTCCTAATCAATTGAAAAATAATCTTTAGATTGATAATTTCCAGTAGATTGCTTTACAATTTGCATTAATATATCATTTGCTAACGAACTTGCTCCAAATCGAAATAAGTTTGGAGACAACCAATCACTACCCAATGTTTCGTTAATCATTACTAAATATTGAATTGCTTGTTTAGCTGTTCCAATTCCACCAGCAGGTTTCATCCCAATTTGTTTACCTGTCTTATTATTGAAATCTCTAATTGCTTCTAACATGGTTAAAACAACTGGAGGTGTAGCAGAAGGTGAAACTTTTCCTGTAGATGTTTTAATAAAATCGGCACCTGCTTTCATTGCAATATCGCTAGCAAGTCTCACATTATCCAAAGTAACTAACTCACCTGTTTCTAAAATGACTTTTAAATGAGCTTTTCCACAGGCTTCTTTTACTTGAGTAATTTCATCACTTACATATTGATATTCTCCAGATAGAAATTTACCTCGAGAGATAACCATATCAATTTCATCAGCACCTTCGTTGACTACTGATTTTACCTCCTCAAGTTTTGCTTGTAAATTTGCCATTCCACTTGGGAAAGCCGTTGCCACCGAAGCCACATTAATTTTTGTCCCTTCAAGTGCTTTCTTGGCAATTGAAACCATTGGTGGATAAACACAGATGGCTGCGACATGAGGTAAGTTTGGGAAATTATCGTGCAAGTGAGACGCTTTATAGCATAATTGTTTCACTTTTCCAGGAGAATCTTTTCCTTCTAAAGTGGTTAAGTCTATCATGCTTAAGGCTAAGTGTAATGCCTGTACTTTTGATTCCTTTTTAATACTGCGGGAAAAAAGTCGCGCCACTCGCTCTTGTGTATTTATTTGATCTATTGTTTGATTATACATTGGATATTGTACTGTTTTGATTGATTTACATCAACCATAAATTAATACCAATTAATCTATGGTTGACAGAGGGAAATTTTATTCATTCATTTGGTTGAGCTTTGGATTAGTCTCCTAATTCTAATTGTTGAACTGCTTGGATTGCATTTCCTGCAATTCCTTTAATTGAACTATGCATATCAATTGTATTTGTTATTACTTTATCAATCTGCTTTTCTCTCTGTTTCCATAATTTTTGCATGGCTCTTTTTTCTTTATCAAGATCAATTTTCATTTCAGTAAATCCATCAACAATGCCTTCAATTTGTAATCTAAATTCACTTCCAGATAAAAAATTATAGAGTAATTCCATTTTATCTCCTTTGCCTTTTTGAGAAATAATAACACGATTAAGTTGAATAATAGATTCTCGTAGGACTTGAGATAGGCCTTTAAATTCTTCAAAGCTACATATCCATATTCCTTTTTGTTGTCCCATTCGTTTTAAATCAGTTGGCATTGTTTGAGTTACAATAACGCCAATACTGGCATTTTTTTCTCGCATATCATTTTTAAATTTGTCAATCCAAGCCGGTTGAAAAACTTTGGTCCGTTTACTTTCATAATAAATAATGCCACATTTTTGTTGAGTTGGTGTATTGATATTTTGAATACAATCTCCACCTCTGGCCCCTTTTTTAATTTCTTCAATTACATCTAATGGAAATTGTGAAGCTAACCATTCTTCAATCGCTTTTTCACCAATTTCACCCTGCATCTCCATAGAACCCTGATTTTGTTTTCGTTGCATTTCTTCGGTCAGTTTTTTTTGATCATCTAATTTGATTTGTACTTCTTTTAATTTAGCATCATTTTTTTCCTTTTCGACTTGGTGGATTTTTATTTTTGCATCTCGTATTTGTTCATTTAGTTTTTGTTCAGCGTCGGCCTCAATTTCATCTTTTAATTCACTTTTTTCTCTTTTTAATTTCTCAATTTCTGCTTTAGATTTATTTAGTTCTTTCACTTTTTCTGATTTTTCATTGAGCTCTTTTTCCATTATTCGAATTTTTTCTGAGTTTTCATCATTTAATTTGGAAGTAATTTGAGTTTCTAATTTTTCTTTCTCAATTTTTAGTTTTTTATTGATTCCTGAATTTATAGTCTCATTTATTTTTTCTTTATCTGTTTCTAATTCATCTTTTAATCGTTGAATTTGCTGTTTTTCTTTGTCTAATTTATTTTGAAATTTTTGAGATATTTGTTTTTCTAATTGATGGGTGAGTGCATTATTTATGTTTACTGGTTCACCGCAGTTTTCACACTTTATGGTTACATTTTCTTGGTTCATTTCTTAATCCTTATTTTTATTTAATAGAATGTTTGGTTTGTAATATTCATAATTTAAAAATGATTTGAATATTTATTCATACCTAAAATTAAATACTTAAAAAGACAGGGGGCGACGGTTAGATAATATATTTTGAAATAAAGTTTTCCTATGAATCTTTTTTTTTAAATAATTAGGATTAAATTTTTTATATTTTGTATTATTTAATAATGAGATTACTAATTAAATTTAATATATATGAAGAATTATAAACAGATTAACCCAAAGTCAGCAAAAGTTGAAGATTTATTTTATGAATATAATGTTGGTGCTAAGCCTTTTTTAAAATGGGTAGGAGGGAAAAGACAGCTATTAAAATCATTCCAAAGTTTATATCCAAAATTATTGAAGAAAAAAAAGATAAAAAATTATTATGAACCATTCGTTGGTGGAGGTGCTGTATTTTTTGATGTTGTTCAAAATTTTGAAATTGAAAATGCTTTTCTTTATGATATAAATGAAGAATTAATATTAACATATTTGGTAATTCAAAATAATGTCAATGAACTAATAGATTTTTTATATAGATATGATAAACAATATAAAAAATTAAACGAAGAGCAAAGAAAAGAATATTTTTACGATTTACGAAAAAGCTTCAATTTTTCAAGATTTAATATAGATTATAATAATTATTCAGAGAATTGGATTTCAAGAGCAGCACAAATAATTTTTTTAAATAAAACATGTTTTAATGGTTTATTTCGATTTAACTCAAAGGGAGAGTTTAATTCTCCAATGGGAAAATATAAAAATCCTAAAATTGTTGATGAACAAAACTTATTAAATGTCTCAAAACTTCTTGAAATTACAACGATTAAAAAAGCTGACTATTCAAAAGTTATAAATGATTTAAATGGTGATAGTACTTTTATTTATTTTGATCCACCATATAAACCAATTAGTAAAACTTCAAGTTTTACAGCATATAGCAAAACAACATTTCAAGATGATGATCAAATTCAGTTATCAAAACTTTTTTATGATTTAAATGAAAAAGGATATTCTTTAATGTTGAGTAATTCAGATCCTAAAAATATTGATCCTAGTGAAGATTTTTTTGATAAAATATATAAAGATTATAAAATTACTAGAGTAAATGCTAAAAGATCAATAAATTCGAACCCCAATAAAAGGAACTCTATAAAAGAAATTGTAATAACAAATTATTGATATAATATGAAAAAAGGAAGAAAAACAAATATTTCAGGTACACAACTTGAAAAAGCTGTACAAACGGTTCTTATCGAAAAGGGATTTGAAATTGAAATGTACAGTAAATGGATAAAAAATATAAAAAATTATGGAAATGAAATTTTATTAAAGAATGCACCATTCAAAACAATTTATCAACATAAAGGCAGAACTGAATTTCTTTTATTATCAAAAAAATATAGTTTAAAAATTAGAATAGAATGTAAATGGCAACAAAGCATGGGGTCCGTGGATGAAAAATTACCCTATTTATATCTAAATACTATTGAAGCTATGCCAGAAAAAGATATAATAATTTTGATTGATGGTGATGGGTTTAAGCCTGGTGCAAAAGATTGGTTAAGAGATGCTGTTAAAAGAAAAAAATACACTACAATTAAAAATAATGATACTAATATCTTGGTTTTTTCGTTAGCAGAATTTTTTACTTGGGCAAATAATATCTTTCAATAATTAAATTAATTCAATTTCTTTGCTAAGATGATGCGTACAATTTTTTTAAAGGAATTATTTGATTGCGAATCATCGGCTTCAAATTTTAAAATATAGGGACCAATTCTACATTTCCTATTTTTATTATCATAGCCATCCCAAGTGATAAATCCATTTGACGAAACAATAACACCATTGGATAAACTTTTAACTAAAATCCCATTAATTGCATAAATATCAATATATAATTTGCTATATGAAAATGGGATATTATATGAAATAATAATTTCGTCATCAAATCCATCTTTATCGGGAGAGAATGGATTCGGTGATATTTCCACAGATCCATTTTCTTGAATTTTATCTACAAAGAGTGAATTTTTTTCTGAAGGTGTTGAGCCAAATGGATTTACTGAACCGCCCCAATTTACAGGGTCATTTGAGTTCATAAATAATGTAATTCGCTCAAGTGAAAATCCATCACCACCTCCCCAATCATCGGTATAGTTCACATTATCAATTATTTTATTTGCTGGGTCAATTAAATATAAATTATCACCCGAATTATTTAATGAGGGAAAATTATCTTGATAAATAAATCCAGAAATAAATTCTTCCCTAGAAATTACAGCAAAATCATTTGTGTTAATTAAATTAGATTGTTCAACGCCTATTGTTTCATCTTCCAAATCATCTACGATTCTCCAGTGTTGAATATCAACTTCATATTGAGAATTATTTACTAATTCAATCCATTCAGGGTCACCGGATAATGGGTCATACATAATTTCATTTATTAATATTGTTTTTTCAGGGTAAGAAATAAAAATTAGTTCAGTCATTGAATTATTAAGTTGGCTTTTATCACCTGGCACATGAATCATAAATTCAGTTTGCTGTAAACCTGAATCAAAACCATTACCAACTATTTCAACAATTGTATCTAATTGAGTGTTTAAATTAAAAGAAATCTGGAAAATCTGTTCCTTATAAATTTGTACGAGTGATTCTTGTAAACCTAAATTTGAAATTTTAAGAAAATAATGAATATCTTCAAAATTATTTGGGAACTCAGGTAAATGCCAAAGTGAATCAATGCCGACATCCATCCCTAAACTTGATACGCTATTTTCAAATCCGGGGCTACCCAATAAATTTAAACTTTCTCGCCAATTCCCAGATGTATTTGGAAAATCTAAGTTTACTTTTTCAAGGCTATGGCCTTCAGTAATTCCATTATTCCATCCCATAAAATCGACTGTATCACCTAAGTCTGTTATGAGAAATAAGGAATCTCCAAAATTGCCCAAATTATTCCCAATTGCAGTACCATCTACAGGAATTATTATTGTATTATTAGGAATTAGTCCTTGATATAAAACCCCATCAAAATCACCTTCTACAATTAGAGCATACGACAATGCAGGAATAATATGACTCCCTTCAATAAAGTCATCCGTTGATAATTTATCAGCTATAAACCAATTTGAAATATCAATTTGAGTTGTGCTTGAATTAAAAAGCTCAACAAATTCATTTGGAGAATCACCTCCTTCCAAATTGAACATAACTTCAGAAATGATGATTTGGGTGTTAAGGACATTTATTATTAAAAATAGAACGATTATTTGTTTTTTTTGCACGGTTTATTTACCTCATTCAAATACCAATTTTAAATAGACAGGAAGATGGTCAGATATTTGGCTAAAATAAAACTGAACCTCATCATCCAATTGAACTGTGTATGTTTGTGTATATTGTGAATTAAAATATATAAAAAGCTCATTAGAAATTAAAATATGATCAATATGGCTTGGGTAACTTGGATATGAATAATTATCAATTTCAAAATCTTCATCAATAAATAAATAATCATTTCTATCTTCTAAAAAAGGTATAAAAACATTTGAATATTCAGAATCGTTTAAATTATCATTAAAGTCACCCAGCATAATTATTCGATCATTTGGATAATTATTATCCATAAAATCTTTAATGAGCGTAACTGCTTCTTCTCGTCTTGAAACACCATCATCGCAACATTTAAAATGATTATTTATAATGATATAATCTACGTTATTAATTTCACATTCCATTACAAGTGGTGACCGTGGAAATGGATACCATTGATCTTGAAAAATTTCATAAATATTAACATTTTTAATAATATTTGAATCCCACATATAGGCAAGGTTTATACTATAAGATGCACTTGATGCTCTATATCCATCATAATTATCAATTTGGTTATGCATAATGTCAAATTCAGATAAACTATTAATTTCTTGAAATGCAATAATACTTGGATGCAAATCATTAATTATGGAAATAACAGATGATGTGGTATTGGAATGTTTTGGGAATTGTTCAATATTCCATGTCATAATATCAAAATAATTTAGATTGTCAGGAATTTCTTCTACAGGTGAAATTAATGTACATGTAGAAGTGAATAGGACGATTAATATTATAATAAAGTAATTCATTTAATAATTATTTAGTTCTTTACAGGTTCTATAATTTAATCATTCATAAATTACATACCATAATTTTTCCTTAAAAAATATAATTAGATGAGAAAACCAGTAATATTAATCACCGGAGCAAATGGTGAAATGGGTCATGGACTTATTCATGGTCTATCAAAAGAAAAAAATACAGATATATTAGCATTAGATTTAGAACCATTATCCAAAGATATAAAGGACAATGTGTTGGATGGAGTTCAAGGTGATATTTTAGATATTAAACTTCTTGAAATGCTAAATACTGAATATGAAATAAGAGCAATTTATCACCTTGCTGCATTATTAAGCACGCGTGCTGAATTTTCACCCATGATTGCTCATGATGTGAATGTAAATGGTACTTTAAATTTACTTAAATTGGCAATGGAGCAGGCACAATCTCAGGGAGAAAAAGTAAAATTCTTTTTTCCCAGTTCAATAGCGGTTTATGGAATTAACTCGATTGAAGAAAAGGAAAAAGCAGGTGCGATTTCTGAAACTGAATATTTATCACCCCAAACAATGTATGGTTGTAATAAATTATATTGTGAACAATTAGGGACTTATTTTTCCAATCATTATCAACAATTATCAGCAACATATTCACCCGGTTTATTAGACTTTAGATCAATTCGATTTCCGGGATTAATTTCTGCCATTACGATGCCAACGGGGGGGACAAGTGATTTTATTCCTGAAATGTTGCATAATGCCGTGCAAGGTAAATCATATAATTCATTTGTAGATGCAGATACGGCTATACCATTTATGACCATGCCAGATGCAATAAGAGCAATTTTAGAATTAATGAATGCTCCGCAAAAAAAACTAAATAGAAATGTGTATCATATTTCTGCATTTGCACCAACAGCGGGTGAATTTAAAACTGCAATTGCGCCTTATTTCTCAAATGTTAACTTAGGTTATGATATTAATGGAAAAAGGCAAAAAATTGTAAATTCATGGCCGAAGGATGTAAATGATACTTCGGCAAGAAATGATTGGAATTGGAGTCCTAAACATAATTTAAAATCTGCATTAAATGAATATTTAATTCCATGTGTAAAAGAGTTTTATAAAAAGAAATAAAAGGTATTATGAATACGATTAAAGATATACTAAATATAGAAATTGAATCAATAAAAGAAGCAGGATTATTTAAAGAAGAACGCATTTTACAATCACAGCAATCTGCTGAAATAAAAGTAAATGAAGAAACAGTTTTAAATTTTTGTGCAAATAATTATTTAGGGTTATCTAACAATACTGAATTAATTCGATCTGCCCAAAACGGATTAGATAAATGGGGGTTTGGTCTAAGCTCGGTAAGATTTATTTGTGGTACTCAGGAAATTCATAAAGAACTCGAACAAAAACTTTCTACCTTTTTAGGATTTGAAGATACGATTTTATATACTTCTTGCTTTGATGCAAATGGAGGGCTTTTTGAAACATTATTAAATAAAGAGGATGCGATAATTTCAGATTCACTTAATCATGCTTCAATTATTGACGGTGTAAGATTATGCAAAGCAGAACGGCATCGATATCCAAATTCAGATATGAACGCACTGGAGGGAATTCTGAAAAATACTCAGGATAAACGGTTGAGAATGATTACCACTGACGGTGTATTTTCTATGGATGGATTTGTGGCGAAATTAGAAGAAATTTGTAATTTAGCTGAAAAATATAATGCGTTAGTACATGTGGATGATTCCCATGCAACTGGGTTTTTTGGAGAAACAGGACGAGGTTCAATTGAATATTGTAATGTCATGGGCAGAGTTGATATAGTTACTTCTACTCTAGGAAAAGCATTGGGCGGAGCTTCTGGTGGATTCACCTCAGCATCAAGTGAAATTGTAACAATGTTAAGACAACGGTCTCGTCCCTATTTATTTAGTAATACCGTAGCGCCCGCAATTGTAAGTGCATCCATTGCATGTATAGATTTGCTTTCAAATTCAAATCATCTTGTAGAAAAATTAAAAAAAAATACTTTATTTTTTCGGGAAAAAATGACCGATGCTGGATTTAATTTAAAAAAAGGGGTTCATTCAATTGTCCCAATTATGCTAGGCGATGCAAAATTAGCTCAAGAATTTGCTTTAAAAATGTTAAAAGAAGGAATCTATGTTATTGGTTTTTTCTTCCCAGTTGTTCCTAAAAATGAAGCTAGAATAAGAGTTCAGATTAGTGCAGGACATGACCAGCAGCAATTAGAAAAAGCTATTTCTGGATTTATAAAAGTCGGGAAAGAATTAGCCGTTATTTAAATTACTTTGTAGAAGTGGCTGTGCAAAGGTTGCTACTATTATTATTTTCTATTAATCTATTTCAGATATAAAAATATTCGTTTGTCTTGGGTTATCAGCATTACGATTTGAAGCATAAACTAAGCTTTTCCCATCTTTAG
>JACKQG010001122.1_pt1 | contig 37593 bp, 31 predicted proteins | sample 8237621 | NCBI WGS metagenome assembly JACKQG01 (sample SAMN15677084, study PRJNA649215) | marine metagenome | biome: marine; feature: Black Sea; material: saline water; isolation source: suspended particulate matter (SPM) from the Black Sea western gyre | collected 2013-06-09/2013-06-10 | depth... | reverse complement strand
CCTACAATTGCATGTAGGGTTTGGAAAATAACCTTACTATTATTGTAAGTGGTACACCCGACAGGATTCGAACCTGTAACCACCTGATTCGTAGTCAGGTACTCTATCCAGTTGAGCTACGGGTGCATTATCTTTGATATACAGACCTTGAAATTTAACAATTTTAAGAAGTAATTTTTTATAAACTATTTAATAATTATACTTTGGTGACCATGGTGTTTTTTGAGGGGGTAATAGGTCGTTAAAATCCCACATTGAACAGAAATTATCACCAGGACCATAATAGGATTTTGAATATAAATAAATATTTTCATCATCATCCTTTATTAGGCAAGCTACACCTGGCCAAGTTCCATCAATTCCATCATAAAATCCCAGCTCTTTATAGAATTCCATATTTTGACAACTTAACATTTTGAATTTCCAATTTCTTGATTTGGAAAATTCTTTTTGTGTTTCAATTGAATCAGGTGATACGACAAAAAAAGGTGATCTATTTTCTAAATGTTGAATTATACCATTATATTCATCTGCCCATAACGTACAATATTTGCATTTTTTTCCCATATTAAAGGATATCAGCAATTCCTTCTTTTCATCAAAGAGCGTAGATAATTTTACAATTTTTTTTGAATGTAATTGAACTTTAAAATCTCTTATTAAATGATTAGAATCTTCTAAACGAAGATTAACAATTTCTTTTTTTATTTTCGAAATTTCTTTTTCAAGTTTTTCAATTTTTAAAGTATTATTCACAAATTTATATTAGAAAGAATAATTTCCACTTTTTATACTAATCATAATAGCGGTAAATCCATGAATTATTCCAGCAAATTCAGTACGATATAATTTCCTTTTTTGTTTTAATATATTTAATTGAAATTTATTTGTTATTTTACTTCTTTTTAATTCATTAAAATCTTTTTCCACTTCTTTCCATAATTCTACAATTTTAGAAGCGTTATCATAAAAATTATTTAATTTAATTTGATAATTTAATTTAATCTTTTCTGGTAATGAGGTATAATTGGCTTGCATTGAATTTTTCATACCTTCTAATCGTGCCATTAATATGTGGTATTCAGATACAGTGCGTATATCTTTTGTTAAACCAAACCATGATAAAAATTTGATTGACCATTTACCCGGGTCAAAAGCATACCAAGACACTCCATTTCTGTAATCCCATTGAAATTTATGGTGATAATTATGGTATCCTTCTCCAAAAGTAAAAAAAGCTACCCACCAAGAATCCCGTGCGGTTGTAGTCGGGTCAAATGTTTTTTTACCAGCATAATGGCATAAAGAGTTAATGAAAAATGTAAAGTGATGTACTAATGTTAATTTTAAAAAACCACCCCAAAGTAACCCTCCGAATGGTCTACCATAAATTGAACCAAGCATCATAGGTAATAAAAATGAAACCGTTATTGCAATTTTAAAGTAATGTTTATGTTGCCATTGGAGTAATTTATTATTTTGTAAATCTTTTACCCCTTTAATTTGAGAATCTTTTTTTTCCAGAATCCACCCAATGTGTGCATGCCAAAATCCTTTTGTAATACTATATGGATCTTCCTCAGTATCAAGTTTTCGATGATGAACTCGATGGTCAGAACTCCATTTAATAACGGAATTTTGAATTGCAGCTGATCCAAAAATTAATGCAATGAACTGAATTATTGGGTGAGCTTTAAAACTTCTATGTGCGAATAAACGATGGTATCCGAAAGTAATTCCCATTCCTGCAAACCACCATCCTAAAATAAATAATAACGGTTCTTGCCACACAATACCATTTTGGTAAGAATAAAGTACTGTACCAAAAATACCAATAATAGGAATTAATGTAAGTGCCGAAACCATCCACCAATTATATTTCTTTAAATTCAATATTTCTCCAAAAAATTAATATGTGAAATTTACTGTATAATAAATTAGTGGAATTAGTCAATTAATAAATTGTTACAAATTAAAAACTCGCATCATATACTTTCCAACTAGAAATTAAATTTATATTAATTGTGTCTTTTGAAGATATCCATATTTTGGGACCTTGAACACCTAGAATAAAGGGTCGAATATAATATCCCGCTTTTATATTTAAATTTTTGTTATGATCAGCAATCCAGCTTGTTTTAGTTTCTATTCCTAATATTGACTCTGTAATGTCATTTGATACATTGTCAAAAAATGATTTATTAGGTAGGATGAAAAAATAGAATCCTGTGCTAAAAATACCTAAAATTAAAATGACAGTTAAAACTTTAATTATAGATTTAATAATTGACATAATGAAAACCCTCCGATTATTCCGGCACCAACCCATAGCCAGTAATTTTCTGATTTAGTTGGAATGCTTTGTTCTAATAAATAATTTGATGTACTTCGTTGTGATGAATTATATGTACAAAAATCTAATTCCTTTTGAATTAAGTTTAATTGAATAATTTTTTCATCTAAATTTTCTTGAATTTTATCTGACTGAGCAAGCAAGCTATCATATTGCTCTTTTATAAATATATAACTTGTTTCACCTTCACTATCAACCCATTTTGCTTGGCCAGATAATAATGAGAAATAAAGCATACAAATAAATAATAATTTTTTTAAAGTAATATTTTTTCTCCAACATAAGTTAATTATAAATTTATAATAGTGTTTACAACAAATTAATGCAGTAAGCTTGTAATTTATTATCGGTTGTTAAATAAAAGTCTTTACCTAATATTAATTAATTTTAATTAATATTGATTAAATTTTATTTTTAATAAACACATTTAAATAACGGAAAAAGAAAAACTATATGATTACAGTAGAGAACATCTCGCTAGATTTTGCAGGAAATACTATATTAGATAATATTTCATTACAAATTAAAAATTCTGATAGAATTGGTTTAATTGGAAATAATGGAGCAGGGAAGACTTCATTTCTAAGAATTTTATCTGATACAATTAAACCGACTTCTGGTTCTATAAATATGCGAAAAAATACTAAAATTGGATACCTTTCTCAAGAAGTTTATATTGCTCCAAATATTCAATTAAAGTCATTAGTAATAGGAAAAGATAAGAAATTAATAAATCTTGAGAATAAAATTTTAGACATTGCTACATCTCTAGAAGATGTACATTTATCTGAGAAAAAACAAAACTTAGTACTAAAAGAATTAGGTGAATTACATGAAAAATTAGAACTTTCTGAAATTCATAATAAAGAAATACTTGCAGAAAAAATATTAAAAGGGCTCGGTTTTCAAAGTTCAGATTTCACTCGCAATATATCTGAATTTTCAGGAGGATGGAGAATGAGGGCTGAATTATCACGGCTATTAGTAATGAACCCTGATATATTATTATTAGATGAACCTACAAATCATCTTGACTTACCATCTATTATTTGGTTAGAAAAATTTTTAAAGACTACAAATTGTATCATAGTATTAGTTTCTCATGATAAGGAGTTTATTGATAGAATTATAAACAGAACATTTGAAGTTGCTAGAGGAAAGATAAAAGATTTTTCAGGAAATTATTCTAAATATATTGAATATAGAGAAAAGGAAATCACGCTTCAGGTTAAAGAAAAGAAAAAACAAGATAAATACGTAAAAAATTCTAAAGATTTAATAAATAAATTTAGATATAAAAAAAATAAGGCTGCATTTGCTCAAACTTTAATTCGAAGATTAGAAAAAATAGAAAAAATAGATATTGATACATTTGATGTTTCAAAAATATCATTTAATTTTCCACCTGCATCTCACTGTGGACAAATTGTATTTAAATCGGATGGTCTTAAAAAATCATTTGACGATAATATTGTATTTGAAGGAGTTCATTTAGATATTTATAAGGGTGAAAAAATTGCATTCGTAGGAAAAAATGGATGTGGGAAAACAACATTAACAAAAGTAATAAGCGGTGAATTAAGTTTTGAAGGCGAAGCAAAATTAGGTGAAAAAGTAGAAATTAATTATTTTGCCCAAAATCAAAATGAATTATTAGATGGTGAAAGTACTGTTTTATCTTTATTAGAGAGTAAAGCACCTAGAAAGAGTCAAGGTGAATTGAGAGGGCTTTTAGGGGCATTTTTATTTTCAGGTGATGATGTTTTTAAAAAAGTTAAAGTATTATCAGGTGGTGAAAAAGCGAGGTTAGCACTCTGTTCTTTATTATTAATTCCAGGAAATTTATTAATATTAGATGAACCCACAAATCATTTAGATATGTTTGCAAAAGATATTTTAAAGTATGCGTTAAAGCAATATAATGGTACAATAATTTTAGTATCACATGATAGAGCATTTTTAACTGGTTTAGCAGATAGAGTAATAGAATTTGATGATGGTATTGTTCGAGAATTTCCTGGAGATATTGACATATACCTAAATCAAAAAAGTCAAAAGAATAAAGCTGTTCGTACAGATAAAAAAAATGAAAAGAAAAACCAAATTGGAAAACAATCCTTTAAGCAAAAGAAAAAAATTGATAAGTCAATTCGGTATCTTAAAAAGCAAAATGAAAAAATTGAATTAGAAATATCTAAAATTGAATCTAATATTGAAACATTAAAAATAGTATTAGAAAATAGAAATAATCAGGAGCATATTGATTATGAACAATTTAATGAATTAAACAACCAGTTAAATTTAGCAATATCAAATTGGGAAAATATTCAAACTGAATTAACCGAAGAAATTAATAATAGGAATAATTTAAATTAATTTTAATGTTCGAATTAGATATTATATTAAAATATATCTTACCTATATCTTGTTTTATCATTAATGTATTTTGCATTGCATATTCTTTAGGGCTTGATTCAAAGAGTGAACGAAATAGAGCATATATATATTATTTAATTTCAGTAAACTTTTGGATTTTATCTGATCCTATTATTTTTTATTTTAATATTGACGATCATTATATTCAATTAATTACACAAATTAGACCTATTTTTTATTTATCACTTGGAATTTTATTTATTAATTTAGTCTATAGATTAATTAATAAATCTGTAGATATGTATTATAAAATTTATTTGATTATTTATTTTATATGTGTGTTCATTACGATGTTTACAAATTTGATAATAAAAGATTTTATTTATATAAATTGGTATGTAGAATCTATTCCTGGTCCATTCTATTTATACGTAATATTAATTTCTATTATAATTCCATTAACTCATTCATTTTATTTACTTTTTACGAATATAAAAAATGAAAAGTCAAAAATATTAAAAATACAATTATCCTTACTATTATTTGGTTCGATATTAATGTTTTTAATTGGAATTTTTTCAGATATAATATTCCCTTTTATTTTTAATATTGACTCTTCAATTAGGCTTGGTTCATCAATTATGGCATTTCAAGTACTTTTCATTATGCCAGCCGTTTTTAAATATGACTTATTAACAATGTCCTTAGATGAATTTGTTTTAGATTTATTTCAAGAAACAGAGGAAGGAATTATAATTGTAGATTTAAATGGTAAAATACTTAATTTAAATTTTATAATGGAAAAATTAATTGGAAATAATATTGATGAAATAATAAATCAAAATATAAATTCAATTTTTAAATTTATTAAATTGGATAAAAATTATAATTCATTTATTACAAAAATGAAAGGAAAGGAAAATAAATATTATTCAATTACAAGTTCCAAATTAAAAAAAATGGGATATCAATTAGGAAAAATGTATTTAATTAGTGAGGTTACTAGTAAAATAAATACTGAAAAAGAATTAAAATTAAGTCATGAAAATCTTGACAGAGCTCAAAAAATAACCAAATCTGGGAATTGGGAACAAAATCATTTAACAGGCGAGATTAAAACATCAAAAAATTTAAAACTATTATTAGGGTTCTTTGATAATCAAGATATTACCATTGAAATGTTATTAGAAAAAATGCACCCTGAAGATAGAAATTGGCTACAAAATAAGTGGAGTGAAATTGAAATAACAGGAAAACCACATATTGGAGTTTTTAGAATAATTCTTCCTAATGGTGATATGAAATATATTGAAGAACAAACAGAATTTATTATTAAGAATAATAAATTAATAAAAACAATTGGGATATTTCGAGATATCACCATATCCCATGTTTCTAAACTGAATCTTGAAGAAAGTGAGAATAGATTAAAAGAAGCACAGTCTGTGGCACATATTGGAAGTTTTGATTATGATTTAATACATAATTCAGTATTATGGTCTGATGAATTATATCGAATTTATGGTTTAAATATAGATACTTTTAATGTATCAAATGATGGTTTTTTTAGTTTGGTACATCCTGATGACCGAGTTTTTATTAAAAGATGTATTAAAGAAGCAATATTAAATAAAACGTTATTAGAATATGATCATCGACTTATTAGAAATGATAATTTTGATGTACGAATTATGCATTGTAGAGCAAAAATATCTTATGATAATAATGAAGCTACTCGTATTGCAGGGACTTCACAGGATGTAACTGAAATTAGAAATGCAGAAATTGAAATTAAAAAATCAAGAGAACAACTTCGAAGACTTGCAGCGAATCTACAAATCGCACAAGAAAAAGAAAGAGCTAGAATATCTCGAGAAATCCATGATGAGTTAGGGCAAGAATTAACAGGAATTAAAATGGATATATCATGGTTATCAAATTCATTAATAAATCCAGAAAATAAAATTAAAGAGAGGATTGGTTCTTTAAATGAATTAATCGATAGAACCATCCAATCCGTTAGAAGAATTAGTGCAGAATTAAGACCAGGAGTAATAGATGATTTAGGCTTAATTTCAGCATTGGAGTGGTATGTTGATGAATATCAACAACGGACTAAAATAAAATGTGAATTGATGTTAGGTGAAATTTCAAATAATATAGGAAATGATATTTCAATTGCAATCTATAGAATTATTCAAGAGTCCTTGACAAATGTAGTGAGGCATGCAAAAGCTTCTAAAATAATATTGTCATTAAAATCAGATGAATTTAATATTTATTTGAAAATTCAAGATAATGGTATTGGATATAATAATGATAGTTCCAAAAGTGAAAAATCTATTGGTATATTAGGCATGGAGGAAAGAGTTCATATTTTAGGTGGAACTTTTTCTATTCAGGAAGCAAAAAGAGAAGGCACTATTATTAAAGTTGAAATCCCTATTAAAATAAAAAATAAATTAGAGGCAGAGTGAAACATATTATAAAATATTTAATCATTATTATTACAATGAATTCATTATTATTTTCATTAAAGGAATCACAAAATGAAGAATATGAAAAGTTAGTTACAAGAATAACACAAAAAATAATTGAAAAATGGCAATATTCGCCAAAGGAAGTAGACGATATATATTCAATTTTAGTTTATGATGTATTTATGGATCGCATGGATTTTGATCGTAAATATTTTTTGACGGATGAAATATTTGTTTTTGATCAATGGAGAGAAAAACTCGATGATTTAATTTATGATTATGAACCTGAATTTTTTAATTTATATATTGATACATGGAAAACAAGAATTGGTGAAATAAAATATTTTTTAAATAATATAAAAATTGATGAATTAAATTTTAACAAAAATGAATTTCTTGAAATTAATCCTGATAAAAGGGATTATTTTGAAACAAAAGAATTATTATTAGAGGATTGGAGAAAAAGATTTAAATTTCAAATTTTAAGAAAATATTGGAGCTTAGCAGAGGAAGATTCTACTTTAAATATATCTGATTTTAATGGCAAATTAAACAAAGAAATTTTGAGTAAAGCGTATGAAAAAGAATTAAAAAATTCAAATAGAAGATTTGATAGATTAATCTCTCAGGATAGAAATGAATTATATTCAGTTTTTATTAATGCCTACACTCAAACATTTGACCCTCATACATCATATTTTATGCCTTCAAGAAAAGAAGATTTTGATATTAATATTTCTGGAAGATTAGAAGGCATTGGTGCTCGTTTAAGAGAAGATGACGGATATATTAAAGTTGTGGATATTATTCCCGGAGGTGCAGCGTGGAGACAGGGGGAGTTGAAAATAGATGATTTAATAATTGAAGTGGCACAAGAAGGAGAAGAACCTGTAAATATTGTTGAATGGAGATCTCGAGATGCAGTGAAATTAATTAGAGGCAAAAAAGATACAGAAGTTAGATTAACTGTAAATAGAGCTGATGGCTCATCACATGTAATTCCAATTATTAGAGATATTATTATTATTGAAGATACATATTCAAAATCAATGTTATTAGAGCATAAATTAGTTGATCATAAAATTGGTTATATTACACTTCCAAAATTTTACCATGATTTTAAAAATGAAGGTGGACGGAATTCTGCTGATGATATAAGAAATGATTTGATAAGGTTAAATGAAGCAGAAGTCGAGGGACTAATATTTGATCTGCGAAATAATGGAGGTGGGGCTTTAGATGATGTTGTGAAAATGGGAGGGTTTTTTATTGAAGATGGACCAATAGTTCAAGTAAATGGACGAAATAATCGGAAACGAATTTTAAAAGATAAAGATTCTAATATAGTTTTTGATAAGCCTGTTGTATTTATCGTTAACCAATATAGTGCTTCAGCATCTGAAATTTTAGCATCAGCGATGCAAGATTATAAAAGAGCAATTATTGTAGGAAGTGAACAAACTTTTGGAAAAGGTACGGTACAGCGGTTTATAAATATGGACCAATTTTTAACTAAAAATGAGACTGATTATTCCCCAATTGGAAGTTTAAAACTAACAATTCAAAAATTCTACCGTATAAATGGAGAGTCAACTCAATATAAAGGAGTAATTCCAGATATTGTTTTACCATTTAAAAATGACTATAAAGAAATTGGTGAGCGAGCCTTAGATAATTATTTAGATTGGGATACAATTTCTGAGGCGAATTATAATGAATTAGAACGAAATAATGAGTCCGTTAATTATTTAGTTGAGAATAGCAATAATAGAATAGCAAATAATAGTTTTTTTCAAGAAATAATTTCACGAAAATTAGTATTAGAAGAAAAAAACAACAATTCATTAATTTCAATAAATCAAAATGATTTTATTATAAGAGCTTTAAAAGAAAAAAATGAATCTGAAGAATTTAATGACTTAATAGATGAATTTAAAGAATTTGATTTAATAGATATAGTTTCATTTAATGATTTAGATAAATTAGATAAAGTAGAACTGGAAAAGGAAATAAAGTTTCAAGATAAATTAAAAAAAGATTTTTATCTTAATGAGACTATTTTTGTATTAAATGATTTAATTGAGCAACTATCAAAATCAAATTGAAAATTTAAAGTAAATTAAAATGAAAAATAATAGTCCCAAATTAACACAAATAAAAGATTTTAAATTAGGTGATAAAATTCAAGGATTTTATTTATGTGTAGATAAATCATATAAAATTTCTAAAACAGGAATACCATATTTAGATATATTACTTTCAGATAATACAGGGAAAGTAATCGGGCGATTATGGGAAAATGCAGACCATTTTAATAAGAAATTTACGAAGGGTGACCCTGTTGCAGTTAAGGGGCTACCTGTTGAATTTATGGATCAACTCCAATTAAATATTAAGCAAATTAATTTAGCTGAACATAAAAAATATGATAAATATGGATTTAACCCTGAAAAATTAGTTGTTTCAATTAATGAAAATCCACAAAAAATAATTTCTCAAGTAGAGAATATTTTAAATAAGATTAATAACTCAAAATTGAAAAAACTATGTTTTGATTTATTGAATAAATATTCAAGTGATTTTACTATTTATCCAGCATCATTAAATAATCATTATCCAGTAAAGGGTGGATTATTATTGCATATTTATAATTGTTTATGCTTGTGTATTAATTTTATTAAGGTGTATAAATATTTAGATAAAGATTTAATGATTTCGGGTACTTTTTTACATGATATTGGTAAGGTGAAAAGTTTTAGTGGGAAATTTGTATTTGAGGAAACTTCTGAAGTCAAATTATTGGGGCATGAAGTTCTTGGGCAAAATATATTACTTGAAGAAATCAATTTAATTAAACATTTCCCCGAAGATTTAAAGAACCAATTAATTCATATAGTATTAAGTCATCATAAAAATATTATCGATGGAAATAGAAAGTGGCAGCGATTTCCTGAGGCACTTGCTGTGTTTAATATAAATAGGACTGATGCTCAAATGGATATTATGAATCGAGTATTTTTAAATGAAAATATAAATAATCAAAATTGGACTGATGGAAAACACCATTTTAAAACTTCTTTATTAAAAAAATGATTTAATTAAATTTCAATCTAATAACATTTATAAATTATGAAAACAGACAACTGGGAAATATTTGAATGAAAAAGAATAACTTAATTTTTATTGGCTTAATTTTACTCGCTGGAATGATACGGATGATACCGCATCCATGGAATTTCACACCCTTACTTGCGGTGTGTATTTTTAGTGGTACTAAAATAAAACATAATGGACTTGCTATTTTTCTACCATTAGTTGCTATTTTTATAGGCGATTTATTTTTAGGTATTTATTCAAGTATGGTTTGGGTTTATTCTGGTTATATATTAGTAATTTTATTATCTCGAATATTAGGTAATTCAAAATCTATTAACTCTAAAATAATATCTGTTGTTTCAGGAAGTTTAATCTTTTTCATTATTTCTAATTTTGGAGTATGGATAAGCGGAACAATGTATTCAATGAATTTCCAAGGCTTATTAGAATGTTATATTGCTGGAATCCCATTTTATAAAAATACATTAATTGGTACAATTATTTATTCAAGTATATTTTTTGGAATAGCAGAAATAATTGAAAGGAATTTAATACAAATAGCTACCATTAAGTCATAATTAACAATTTGTTTTTTTTAATTTTAAAAAGGCATTGTATCCAGATATGGTTCAATGTCTTTTTTTTTAGTTTAATTTACTCACAATCCTTTTCTCAATATCCAATAATTTTAGATCATATTGAACAACATCATTTTAATTCATTTCCTTTTTTACCTAATATTCAATTTGATTTTTATGATGATAATTTAATCTTTGATGGTTCATTGCCTATTGCAATAAGTAGTTATAAAATTATTGATAATTTACTACCTCAACTCGATGATTCGCTAAAAGGGAAAGAACATTCATATTTTACTTATCGACAAGGTGATTATCTGTATAGAGATTTAGTAATATATAAAGAAATAAATCTAACGGATAGTATCAACTTTAAAATAATTGGGCAAACACGTAGTTTTCCAGGCCCATTTAATAATTTAGGACCTCGAGAAAGTATCTCAAAAAATACATTACAAAATTATCATTTTAAAATAAGTAAATATTATTCAACTTCATCGGTATTTAACATTGATTATTTTTATCACCGTGAAAATATAAATTTGCCAATAATATCTGATTATACAGATCAATTTAATGAATCAAATAATGTAGGTTTAAGATATTTGTACGCAAATAATAAATTTAAAATTAACTCACGATTTAATTTTCAGAATGGATTGTTAAGTTTACAAAATTATAAATTACCCTATTTAACTTTATGGTTTAATTTTATGATGGATTATAATATCACGGATAATTATGGATTGCAGTTAAATATTAATAATAAACAAAGTCGTTTTGAATTATCCTCCCAAATTAATAAAAATGATATTGAAGATATAAGTTTTGGAATAAAATCAATATATAGCAATATCGAAACACATATTGGAATTAAAGTAATAAATATAATTCCATCAGGATTTTTTAATATTAAATATAAAATAAACGGATTTGGATTGAATGCCTATTATAATTCAAAAAAATCTTTTAATATAAAGAAATTTAATACTTCAATTCAAACTTCTAATAATGTACTCGGGTTTTATGGTCTTGATTTAAAAAAAGAAATCAAAGTATTCTCCGGAAATTCTTTGATAGAAATTAATTATATTGGGTTTAAGGATGAAAAAAAATATAGCTATTTAAGTTCATCTTTAAAATATGACCGTCCTCATATTTCATTCACAATTAATGGGTTTAATTCATTAAATCAATCTTCTAATCAATCTTTCTTTAATTCAACATTAGAACTTGTACCCGTGATTATTTGGGACAAACTACATCAATTTAGAAACATTCCAATTCTTGGTATGATTTTATGGGATAAACAAAAGCGGTATATACCATTTATTAATTTTGAGATTAATTTAGTTAATTGGGTTAAGTCCGGATTTAATGAAATTGGCAATTATAATTTAATTGAATTACTAAATAAACAATGGTGGTGGAATATTGGGTTTGGGTTTGATATACAGAATTTTAAATTTTCATGGACACAAAAATATATTAGCAATGAGTATATTTATTTTTCAGATGAAAGTACAATTCATCCCATCGGCTCAATGTCGTATTTTCAAATTGATTGGAGGTTTATTGATTAATTTGTTTCTTAGATCTTTTTACTGTTACATATAAAGGGGGAAGTATGAAATTAATTTACATTACATTTATTGTTATAAATATATTTTCAAGTTGTACAAGTTACGATGATATGCTTGATGCATTAGAAGCTAAACAGGCTATTGAAAAATTGAAAATAGGAATGAATTATTCTGAAGTAAATAATTTAGTTGGAAATCCATTTAAAAAGAAATTCACTCAGGATAGTACAGAAGTATGGATTTATATCACCGGGATTCCTCAGACAACATTTTCTCAATCAGCTGAGACCTTATCAAATGATTATAAAACAGCTGTAATTTTTGAAAATAAAAAACTAATGGGTTGGGGTGAAAAGTATAGTGAGTTGCTTAATTAGCTTCATAGTATTCAGCAGTTAAGTTCCCATTTTCTTCAATAATAACTTTAATTGCAATATCATTTTTTGAAATATTTTCAGGTTTTAAAACTTGAGAAATAATTTCCTCATTATTATTTAATGATATAGAAATTCCATCAATGCTAATTAATTCAAATTGAAGCTTTCCATTTGCGGTTCTTTCAATGGGTTTTGCTGGTAAAATAGGTAAAATTCTATTTAATGTTTTTATACCATTTTCAATCATGGTAATTTTAATTGACGAATGATTTGTTGATGATACTTTTAAATTATATGGTGGAGATATACCCAAAATAATGGTTTTATTATCGATTAATGTTAGGCCATCTAAATATGAACCAATAATAATTTCTTCAGGAGCTAATTGTTCGTTTATTTGGTTATCAGTATTTTCTTCTGGAATTGTTTCCGCTGTTATATTTCTTAGTTTTGAAACTAAAAAGAATAAAATTAATATTACACTGATTATACTTATAATTTTTTTAGGATTAATATCCTTAAAAAATTCATTATCATCAATTAAAAACCCTGTATTTGTTTCTTTAGATGGCTCATCTTTAACAGCTTCTGGTAATGTGAATTCATCTTTTGGTTGAATTTTACCCGTTGTGTGAATCTCAAATTCATCTAAAACCTTATCGGGGTCTGCACCAATTTCAATCGCATAAGATCGTAAAAACAATCGAGTATAAACTGTAGGTAATACATTAAATTTCCCATCTTCAAATGAAATGAAATATTTAGGATTAATTTTAGTTTGTTCTGAAATTTCTGCAATCTCAATACCTTGAGATTCTCTTTTTTTCTTTAAATTAATATAAAATGGCTCTTGTTGTGTTGAATTCATACCTATCAAATTACATGTTTTCTATTTTTACGACCAAAAGATTTTCAATTATTTTAGAATTAAATAATTGTAATTCAGAGTACACTCTTGAAATTGGAAACCCAACAACATTAAAATAACATCCATTAATACTTTTTACAAAAATAGAGCTCCAATCTTGAATTCCATACCCGCCTGCTTTATCCATTGGATTAAAATTATAAATATAATGATTAATCTCATAATTAGATAATTTTTTAAATTTTACTGTTGTAGATTCATGGAATGTATGTTGTTTATGATTTAATATAAATGAAATCCCTGTAAAAACTTGATGTGATTTTCCACTTAGTTTTTTTAAAAATGTTGATGCCATTTGAACGTTTTTAGGTTTCTGTAGAATCTCATTATCACAAATTACAATTGTATCTGCTCCAATAACTAATTTGTTATGCTGTTTATTAGCAATATACTCAGCTTTTCTAAATGCTAATGTTTCACAATATTCACTTGGTATATTATTATATTTAATTATTGATTCGTCAAATTCTGATGGAATTACTTTAAATTTTAGTCCTAATGTAGAAAGTATTTGTTTCCTTCGGGGACTTTGAGATGCTAAAATTATTTCCATTAATTTAATTTTGATATTTTTTGTATTTTTTGAAGAACTTTACCATTTCCCAACGAGGTTGCTTTTACGGTGAAGAAGTATGTTCCATTTGATATTTCTTTACCATTATTTGTTATACCATTCCATTTTATTGTTCGTATTAAACCAGGCATCGTATTTTTATTAAAGGAATTATAAAGTGGTACACCCGTTAAATCAAAAACACTTATTTCAATATCTGCAGGTTCATTAATATGAAATGTAAATTCAACTTCATTTGAAAATGGGTTAGGATAGGGGAATACATTTTTTAATATAAATTCATTTCCTTCATTAAAAAGTATTTGATAAGTTTTTTCAGAAAAATTATTCAAATTATCCCATGCTTCTATTTTAATTTCGTTTGTTTTGTATTTATAGTCCGAGATTAAATAGGAAATAATTCCATTTGTATCTGATATGCCTTCATATAAATTTGTTAAATTAATTTTCTCCTCATCATTTATTTTGATCGTAATTTCATGCCCTAACCCACCAAAGGTATTTATTCCTGAATGATCTGATAATTCAATTATTAAATGTGTGGGGATATTTATTAAATCTCCTGAACTTATTTCATAATTATTTGAAGATAAAATTATTATTGGCCCATGAATATCATCTACTTCATTTAAATTTTCAATTAATGACCAGTTTTGAGATCGATCAAAAATATGATTATTATTATCAGAAAAAATATTTATATGTAAGCATGAATCACAAGGAGGAACATCTAATGGTAATACAAATGAGTTATTATTATCTAATAAACTATGATAAATAGTTCTTCCTGGGTGAACAATATTGTATAAATTCCCATCGGCATTAACTTCAATATTATATTCACTATTATTTATGGTTAAGTAATTTTGTGTATTCTCAATATTTAATAGTTCTAATTCAGTACGAGTAAGCTGTTCAATTATTTTATTTTCTGGTTCAGAAATAATTGAACTATTTATAAAAAATGGTAATTTTAATGCTGGGTCACCAAATAAATGAAATAATGAATAGGTACTACTATTGGAATTTGTTTTTGCAAAAAAAGCAACATCCCCCAATCGATTTGAATTTTCACCATTAATATAATCTTTAAATTGATTGAAGATTTTTTTTAAAAATTGAATATTGGTGCCAGTATATACCGTTCTTGAAGTCGTTATTATACCTATTGCTCCAGTAGGTGAATTTATCAAAGCTTCAGGCATACTTTCTTCGCCATCATAATGCCCAAAGGAACATGTACCAATTACCCAAATTGCAAATTTATTATTTTCAGGGTTGATTAATGAAATATCACGATCTTTCAATAAAATCTTTTCGTCAGATAAAGCATTAAATGAACCATGTCCAATGTAATTAATTACAGCTGAGCCTTGATTTAACCCATCAATTATATCATTTGTAAGTTCAGGCAATACAATCCATCCTTCACCTGGTTCAGGCTCATATTCTGAACCATAATAAGTTTCAATTATTGCTTCTTCTTTAACAATATTATAAATTTCTACAGAATACTCGGTATGCCGCATTTCACTAATTGCAGATGAATTTTGTTTTCTATAATCGTCTGCGGTTAGCATAATTTTCTGTTTCCAAATACCAGGTACAGGGTTTAATGTATAATTACGAATTTTTTCAACTAAAAAGCCTGCTTCATTTACATTTTTTACTGGAATCCGTCCAGTAGCTAATGTTGGGATTAATCCATTCATTGAAGTATAATAGTCATCACTTGGTGTTGAGTTTGAATATATGGGTGGGAAATGAGTTTCATCGCCAAATATTAATAAATATTTTAAATCCGAATATTGATTTATTTTACTTTCAACAAACTCTTTTATATTACTACCGGTTAAACTATTATGATTTAATTCTAATAAAATTTCAGAAATTAAGATTACTTCGGTATTTAATTGGTCTGCTTCAACGACATCTTCAGAGTGTAATATTTTTAAATTTTCTGCAAATTCTAAAAATTCGTCAGGTGCTAAAATTAAATATTCTATATCATTATTTCGTTCTAATATTAGAATATCGGGGTTTAAAATATCTGGAATTATTGTTGGAGATTTAACTATATCATTTTTAATTGTAAAATTTAATTTCGCATAATTACAATAAAGCAATTGACCATTAATAAGTTTCCATGGTAAAAATGAAATTTTAATAATAGGACAGCCCATTTCATGAGAATAAGTAATTTTTATATTATTTTCAATATCAAGTTGGATATTATTTTCTTTTAAAAGTATTGTCCATTCTTCTGATCCGATATTAATATTTATCACATCATTTGGTTGCCCTGCAAATTTCCAAATAAATTGATCAAATTGTATATTATTAATTAAAATCTCTGAATTCGCATCTGAATTTGGAAAACGAATAGAATATTCACTAATATTTGGTGTTTTATTTTTAGAATCAATTTCAAAATTATATGTTTTTTGATTTTGAGAAATACAAATAGACATAAAGATTAATATTCTAATAATATATTTTAAAATTTCTTATTCCTTTAAAATTGTAGTGATTGAATAGGATGTCATAAAACCCTTAAATTACTATGCTTAAAATTAACTTAAGTTTCACCAATTCAACACTAAAATATTAGATTTATATTATTATAATAATTAAAAGGAGTAAAAATGGTTTTTGATATTGACATGATTCAAAAATATTACGATAAATTACCTGAAAAAATTAATGCAATTAAGACATTATTAAATAGACCAATTACATTAACAGAAAAAATACTTTACTCACATTTATTTGACCAATTCTCACATGAATTTCAAAAAGGTGTTGATTATGCTGACTTTCAGCCAGATCGGGTGGCAATGCAAGATGCAACGGCTCAAATGGCTCTGTTACAATTTTTAATGGCAGGAAAAGAAAAAGTTGCAGTTCCATCCACGGTACATGCTGATCATTTAATTCAAGCCAAAATTCAAGCTGATGTCGATTTAACAAATGCATTAGATGTTAATTCAGAAGTTTATGATTTTTTATCCACTGTTTCAAATAAATATGGGATTGGATTTTGGAAACCTGGTGCTGGTATAATACATCAAGTTGTATTAGAAAATTATGCATTCCCTGGTGGATTAATGATTGGTACCGATTCACATACCGTTAATGCGGGTGGATTAGGTATGGTTGCTATTGGTGTGGGTGGTGCGGATGCTGTTGATGTAATGGCTGGAATGCCTTGGGAGTTGAAATTTCCTAAGGTAATTGGAATTAAATTAACTGGAAAATTAAGTGGATGGGCGTCTGCTAAAGATGTCATTTTAAAAGTGGCCGGAATTTTAACGGTTAAAGGAGGAACGGGTGCAATTATTGAATACTTTGGAGAAGGTGCTAAATCTTTATCCTGTACGGGTAAAGGAACAATCTGTAATATGGGTGCTGAAGTAGGTGCAACGACATCTACATTTGGATATGATGATTCAATGTCCCGGTATTTATCTGCAACTGGTAGAGAAAAAGTAGCTCAAATGGCAAATTCAGTTAGTGAACATTTAACAGGAGATTCTGAAGTTTATAATAATCCTGAAAAATATTTTGACCAAGTGATAGAAGTTAATTTATCAGAATTAGAACCTCATTTAAATGGACCATTTACACCAGATAAAGCTACACCAATTTCAAAAATGGCTGAAGAAGCAGAAAAAAATGGTTGGCCAACAAAAGTTGAAGTTGGGTTGATTGGTTCTTGTACAAATTCATCATATGAAGATATTTCTCGTTCTGCGTCAATTGCTAAACAAGCATCAGAAAAAAACTTAAAATCAAAAGCAAAATTCACCGTAACACCTGGCTCTGAATTAGTTAGATATACGATTGAAAGAGATGGTTTTATTGATACTTTTAATAGAATTGGTGGAAGTGTTTTTGCTAATGCTTGTGGACCATGTATTGGTCAATGGGCAAGAGAAGGTTCTGAAAAGCAAGAAAAAAACACAATTGTACATTCATTCAATAGAAATTTTACAAAAAGAGCAGATGGTAATCCGAATACTCATGCATTTGTTGGCTCACCTGAATTAGTTACCGCATTAGCTATAGCTGGTGACTTAACTTTCAATCCAATAACAGACACACTTAAAAATGAAAATGGAGAAGAGGTTTTGCTTGACATTCCAACAGGTTTTGAATTGCCTGTAAAAGGGTTTGATGTTGAAGATTCAGGCTACCAAGCACCTTCAAAAAATGGTGAAAATATTCATATAAGTGTTGACTCTACATCAGAAAGATTGCAATTATTAGAACGATTTACTGCGTGGGATGGTAATGATTATTTTGGTTTAAAATTATTAATAAAAGCCCAAGGGAAATGTACAACGGATCATATTTCAATGGCTGGTCCGTGGTTGAAATATAGAGGACATTTAGATAATATTTCTAATAATCTGTTATTAGGTGCTATTAATGATTTTACTAATGAGCCAAATAATGTTAAAAATGCAATTACAGGGGAGTATGGATCAACACCTAAAGTTGCAAGGAATTACATGGAAAATGGAGTTTCTTCTATTGTAATTGGAGATGAAAATTATGGCGAAGGATCTTCTCGAGAACATGCGGCGATGGAACCTCGATATATGGGTGTAAAAGCAGTTTTAGTTAAATCTTTTGCTCGTATTCATGAAACTAATTTAAAAAAGCAGGGTGTATTAGCATTAACTTTTGAGAATAAAACGGATTATGATTTAATTCAAGAAGATGATACTTTTGATATTCTAGGTCTATCTATGTTTAAACCGAATAATTCATTAACATTAGTTATTAATCATTCCGATGGTAAAAAAGATGAAATTAATGTAAAACACACATTTAATAAAAATCAAATTGAATGGTTTATAGCGGGATCAGCTTTAAATTTAATTTCTAAACAATTTGAAAATGCCTAATTTGAAAAATATTGCGTTAATAACCGGAGCATCTTCTGGAATTGGCTCTTCAATCGCTAAATTATTTGCAAAAAATGGGTATTCGGTTTGTTTAGGTGCAAGATCTATAAATAAACTTGATAAACTTGTTGAAGAAATAAAATCAGTTGGAGGGGATGCCCATTCATTTTATTTAGATTTATTAGATGATAATTCAATTAAAAAATTTATAAATAATGTTTCTGCAATTGGCAATGTAAATATCCTGATTAATAATTCTGGATTAGGTAAATTTGATAAAATTGAAAATGTATCTTTAGAAGATTGGGATGAAATGATCAATGTTAATTTGCGTGGGTCATTTATTTTGAGTAAAGCTTTCATTCCAATTATGAAGCAAAATGAATCTGGAAATATTGTATTTATTAACTCAGTTGCGGGAAGGCATGGCTATCCTTATTCTTCTGGCTATGTCGCTTCTAAATTTGGATTGCGTGGTTTAGCCGATAGTTTAAGAAATGAATTAAGACCCTTTAATATTAAGGTAACTTCAATTTATCCCGGAGCGGTTGATTCTTATTTTTGGGAAAATGTGAAAGCAAGTTTTCCTCGTGAAGAAATGATGAATACAGAAGAAATTGCTGAAACGGTATTATTTTCTATACAAAAAACAGGTATTGGTGCTTTGGAAGATATTGTAATTCGAAGAACTAAGGGTGACTTTTAATATAATTTTAAATAAATAGAAATAAATTTCGAGGCAATTATTAAATTCTTTTTCCTTTTTATTTTCATTGTAAATTTTGCTTTTTCTGCAGAATGTGATGGAAACCCAATAGCTAAAAAATTTAGAACTTCAGACTGTGATCAAAGAGATATTGATGTACTTATTGAAATTATCAAAGATAATAATTTAACAAAACAAACTAAGTCACTATTTGGAAAAATTAAAGATGTTCAATTAAAACCATTCGAAGTTGGGATTCAAACATGGTCATATGGTCGATTAATTTCAATTAATTTTAGTGGATTAAGCTTAACATCTATTCCAAATTCTATTGGTGTGTTAACTACATTAGAAAAATTAGTACTTTCAAATAACGAATTAACTACTCTTCCTGAAGGGTTTGGAGGATTAAAACCTTTAAAATATCTATATATTTCAAATAACAATTTAAAATCATTACCCAATTCAATAAAAAATTTAGATAGGCTTAGAGAATTAGATTTGAGTAATAACTTTATATCTGAATTGCCTAAAGATTTTGGAGATTTAAAAACATTAAAATTATTAGATTTAAACAATAATAATCTTGTTCAATTACCAATTTCATTTAAGAAATTTAGAAATTTGGTGAAACTTGATTTGTCTAATAATAATTTAAAAAAATTAGAAAAACAGATTGGTGATTTAGCACGATTAGTAGAATTATCAGCTCGTAATAATTATATATCATCTCTTCCAGAAAATATTGGAAATCTACGGAATATTGAACGAATATATATTCGTGGTAATCATATATCCTTTATTCCAAAATCAATTGGGAATTGTTATACGCTCATTGAATTAGATTTATCTCATAATAATATAAATGAAATTCCTATTGAAATAGGTCATTTAGATATACTTGAATCATTAAATTTAAGTAATAATAAAATTTCTAAAATACCAACAGAATTAAGCCAATTAAATAAAATAGTTTCTATGGATTTATCATATAATAAATTATCAAATTTACCTATAGAATTAAATAATATTCCATTCCCTGAAGATATAGATTTATCACATAATTTATTTACTACAATACCAAAAGCAATATTAAGTTGGGAAAATCTTATTCAGTTAAATTTAAGTTATAATCAAATTAGTGATATATCTATATTTGAAAATAAGTTTCCAAGGTTAAAGAAATTAAATATTGAACGAAATCCAATTCATAGTTTTAATATATTAACATTGAATCCTAAAACACTTGATGAAATAAATATAAGTGGTTTAGGGTTAACGGACTTAAAGGAGTTAATGTGTGGATATACAAATGCTGAAATTGATGTAGAAAATAATTCATTATGTTCAACTCAACCTGCATGTATTGAAAATAAAATAGAAAGAGCCTTCCAATATTGTATAGACCCAATAATTGAATATGTAGAAGTTATTAAAGAAATACCAATTGAAAAACAAGTCGAGGTATTTGTTGAGAAACCTGCTTCAAATGATGAATATCCAATTTTTAATAATCCAGTAAAGCAAAAACTTTTTAATTCGAATAAAATAGAAATTATTGAACTTGAAAAAATCGATACATTATTTGCACAATTTTCATCACCATATGAATACACAAAATTTAAACCAGATGTCTCAAATTATACATATACAAAAACAAATAAAATTTATTTAAATGAGAACGAAATTAATGAATTTAATTTTTTAGAAAAAATTGGAGAAACTCAATTATTAGATGATTTTAAACTAAAAATCTATAATGAATTAAAATTATATTCAAAGAATCCATTTGAATATTTACAAGTTCCGGCATGGCAATCAAAAAAAGACCCCGTTTATAAATTGGGAATTGGATTTAGTTGGCTTGCAATTTCATCATGGGGAACAGGGATATATTTAAAATTAAATGACGATTCTCGCAATATCTCCGGTTTATTTTCCGCAATCGTTTTCAAAGCAATTCAAAATAATTTATTTAATAAAGTTGTGACCAAAAAAATAATAAAAAATACGCCTCATATTTATCAATTTTTAAATAATGAAAAACTAATAGAACTCTCAGAAAAATACAATAAACAGATATTTGAAGAAATCAATTCAATTAATTAATTGATGATTTAATATCTCTGTTTGAGAGGAATATTTGAAAAAAATCTAAATATATAGAATAAATTTGAATTATACTGAAATATCAAAATTTACAAGAGATGAAATTATTTCTCAATTACCGAATAGCAAGTGGGATGTAATAATTATTGGTGGTGGAATAACAGGAGCAGGGGTAGCCTTAGAGTGTGTAAATAGAGGTTGGAAAACTTTATTATTAGATAAATGTGATTTTGCATCGGGTACATCAAGTAAGTCTTCAGGTATGGTTCATGGTGGATTACGATATTTAGAACAAGGTAATTTTAAACTTGTTAAAGAAGCATTAAAAGAACGATACTTTTTAAGTAAAAAATTACCTGAATTAGTAAAGTCGAATCGGTTTTTATTTCCTATTTATAATTCGTGGTGGATGTATTTAAAAGTTAAATTAGGTGTATTTCTTTATGATGTATTTGCAGGTAAATTCAATTTAAAAAATCATTTTCGTTTAACAAAAAAACAAATATTAGAGAAATACAAATTAATAAATCCTTTAAACTTAAAAGGTGGATTTATTTACTCTGATTGTCTTGTTTCAGATTCACATTTGGTTTTATCTATACTTTCAACCGCTGTTCAAAAAGGATTAGCCTTAGCAAATTATGTGAAAGTAAGTCCTCCAACTAAAAATAATTTATATTATGAATTAAAATGGGATGATCAAGTTTCAAAACTTTCTGGAAAGCTAAACTCAAAAGTTGTCATTTCTTGTACTGGAGTATGGTCTAATAATTTTAATTTATCAAAAAATAAATTAATTCGACCTACAAAAGGAGTCCATATTGTAATTCCCTATAATCGATTGCAAATTCCAACATCTTTTGTTTTACCATCAAATGATGGCCGAATTTTATTTGCCAACAGAATGGGTGATTTTTTATATATAGGAACGACTGATACTGATTTTCAAGCGAATTATGATAAAGTCTATGCAGAGTCAGAAGACATAAAATATATTTTAAAAAAGGTGAACGAAATTTTTCCTACAATTAATATTTCTCCTAATGATATTATTTCCACTTGGGCAGGATTAAGACCTTTATTGGACAATGATGGAAATCCCTCTCAATTAAGCCGTGAGGAATTAATTATAGATAATGAGGGCTATATTAATATGTGCGGAGGAAAATTAACAACATATAGATGTATGGCAAAAAAAGCTATTATAAAAGCGGAGAAGTATTTGGGTATCCTAAATAAACCAAATAAAACCATTCAATTGAATTCAATTTATTTTATTAATGAAAGTTTAGAAACTCAAGTCGAAAACTATCTGAAAACTTCAATGCCATTAACATTGATTGATTTAATGGAAAGGCGTTTAAATCTGTATCGTTTTGATGAAAATAATGGAATGGATAATATTGAATTTATTTCAGAAAAAATGGCGAGTTATTTAGGTTGGTCTCCTTCTGAAAGAAAACAACAAATAATAAATTATAAAGAATATATCAAATTAAATCATGATTGGGCTTTAACCATATAGGGTTTGTCATTGCGATTCCAATTCCTCTATAATTATAAGTTTCAATTTCAGATCTAAAATAACAGTCTTGCTTAGAATTAACCTCTAATTTTATTTTTAAATTAAATGTCTCAGGTTGCACTTTTTTTTCTTCAATTATTTTTTCTTTTCGTTGTCCTATAATACCTTTTATAATTCGGTAACCTTTTATACTTCCAAACTCAGATGTAGAAATTCCATTCAATTCAAGTGTCGCTTTTTCTGCAATTAATTCACTTCCTAATTGGTATGAATTATTATTATGTACTAATTTCATATTAATAAATGGTCCATTTGTAATAAAACAATTTCCTATTCTTAATGCATCTAAGGTAGATTGAATGTTTTTTACTTTATCGGGAAATACACCTGTTCTACAAACTCCTAATATTTGTTTATGTGATTCTTTAATTGTAATCATAGGTAAACTAATTTGCCTAAACATATTAAAATTTCCATGTGCATCATTGCCGGCAAAAATAAATTTCCGATGACCTTCAAGTAGATAGTGGACCCATTCTTTTGCTCCATTAAAAAAACTTTCGTCTAAATCACCATTTAATATTTGTAATCCTGTCATATTTTTTTGTAGAACATCAAAATCTTCCCAAACACCTCTTTTGAAAAATAACCATTCTAAAATTGGTACGGGTGCAAATGGATGTGAGGCAATACACAATGCATTTTTTTCTAATTTATTATAAAGTGTTTTTGAATTATGCTCACAACTAAAATCAAATGGTTTCTCCGCGCCATCACCCTGTCCAGGTAAGAATTCTTCATTATTTAATATTAGAGCATGAATATTTCGTCCCAATGAATTATGCATTGAAAGTTCTTCAGAAGGTATCATGAAAGGAGAAAATTTAAATTGATTATTTAACATTTTTATTTCTTTTCTAGATGAATTCCATTTTATTAGCTCAGGGTCTGTTTCCGTCCAACTACCTTTTTTATCATCTAAGTCGTATGAATGATCAGTATTACATATAAAGTCTAATTCTAAAGCAGAACATGCTTCTAATGTTGGTTCTAATGGTGCACCATATTCCACCATATCATCAGTTAAATTTGAATGATAGTGAATATCTCCATATTGAACGATATCCTTCCCAGGTAACTCTGTATTTGATAGATATACTTTAAAAGGTGTTGGTTTTAATAGTTTTAAATTATGATTTAAAGTATGTCTTTTATTTCCTTTTATTTTATAATTAAATTGAACAAGAATTAATATATGTCCCGACATATTTTCTCTATTCAAAAAAATTGTATTATTCCACCAATATTGATTAATAATTAAATTAAAATTATAATTTTTATTTAGCAATGAAATTCCATTTTGTTTGAACGAAATATTAACATTTAATAATTCAATCGGGTATTTATCAGCATCTTTTATTAAAAGCATGATAGGAATTTTTTTTTTAGGAGATATTCTGTGTGGAATATCAGCTAAAATTTCAGGTTCTTTTTTGAAATACCGACTAAAAATAAATGGAAATCGATAATGAATTTCTGTATAAAGAAAAAATAATGGTAAAAAAAATGGTAAGGTGGCGAAAAAATAGTCTAAATCCATCAATAAATATTAGATAATAATACATAATTATTTCAAAGTTTATTATTAAAATATTTAAGTCATTATGTAAATTACATACTAATATTTTTGAGGCAATTATTGTTTTCAAATTTCATCACCTCGTAAATTATATATAATATTTTTCAACAACTTTAACCATAAAGGGAAACCATGGCATCAACATCAGATTTTAAAAATGGATTAATTTTAGATCATAAATCAGGATTATGGAAAATAGTCGATTTTCAACATGTAAAACCAGGTAAAGGGGCAGCATTTGTTCGTTCTAAATTAAAAAATTTAAAAACAGGAAGAGTTGTTGAAGAAACATTTCGTACTGGTGAAAAAGTAACTACGGTTAGAGTTGAAGTTAGAAACTATAATTATTTATATACAGATGGTACGTTTTATACTTTTATGGACAATGAATCCTATGAACAATTAGAATTAACAAAAACTCAAGTTGAGGATGTTTTAGATTTTTTAATTGAAAATACAGATATTACCATTGCATTTAATGGTTCTGAGCCAATAGAAGTAAGAATTCCACCTCACATGAATTTAAAGGTTAAACAGACGGACCCTGGATTTAAAGGAGATACTGCTCAGGGTGGTACTAAACCAGCTACATTAGAAACAGGAGTTGTAATACAAGTTCCACTATTTGTAGAAGAAGGCCAAGTTGTGAGAGTAGATACAAGAGAAAAAAAATATATTGAACGAGTTAAAGAGTCTTAAATGAAAACAAAAATCCAACAACTCATTAAAATTGTTGAAGAATCCAATATAGATGAATTAGAAATATCTACTTTTTGGGGTGGTCAAAAAATTAGAGTTACAAAAAATAGACAAAATAATAATGCTCAACCTGTAATAATGCAACAACCAACAGTACAACCTGTTAATCCTCCACAAACTGAAAATAAAGTTGATAATAATTCATCATTAAAATCTGATAGTGCTAATTCATCAATAAAGAAAGAAATTGAACCAAAAGAAGAAATAATATCTGGTGAAGAATTTACAGCGCCATTAGTAGGGACTTTTTATCAATCCGCTAAGCCAGGAACTCCTCCATTTGTAAAAGAAGGTGATACAATAACGAAGGGGCAAATTATTTGTATCATTGAAGCAATGAAGATATTTAATGAAATTGAATCAGAACATAATGGTGTTGTTAAAAAAATATTAGTTCAGGATGGAAATCCGGTTGAATATGGTCAAGCGTTAATGATTATTTCTACAAATTAATTAATGATTCAAAAGGTATTAATCGCCAATAGAGGTGAGATTGCATTAAGAATTATTCGTGCATGTAAAGAGATAAATCTACAAACGGTTGCAGTATATTCTAAGGTAGATGAACTTTCATTACATGTAAGGTTTGCTGATGAAGCAATTTGTATTGGACCTGGACCTAGTAATTTAAGTTATTTAAGTATTCCAGCAATTATTTCAGCCGCAGAATTAACAAATGCAGATGCAATTCATCCTGGTTATGGTTTTTTGTCTGAAAGTGCTGAATTTTCTTCAATTTGTTCAGATCATGGCATTACATTTATTGGACCAAATCCTCAAATTATTTCTTCAATGGGAAATAAAGCCAATGCCAAAATGACGATGAAAGGTGTTGATGTACCAGTTGTTCCTGGGTCAGATGGAGTTATTTCTGATATTGAAATCGGTAAAAAATTAGCTCTTGAAGTTGGTTATCCTATAATGTTAAAAGCATCTGCTGGAGGTGGTGGTAAAGGTCTTCGGATTGTTGAAACAGAGGATCAATTTGAAAATGCGTTTTTAACAGCTCAAAATGAAGCCATTATTTCATTTAATAATGGTGATATGTATATGGAAAAATATTTAATAAAGCCACGGCATATCGAAATACAAATTTTAGCAGATACTCATGGAAATGTCTTTGCACTTGGTGAACGAGAGTGTTCGATTCAGCGGAGACATCAAAAAATGATTGAAGAATCACCATGTGTTGCGATTGATGAAGAATTACGACAAAAGATGTGTGCTTCAGCAATTGCAGGTGCAAAAGCTGTTAATTATGTAGGTGCGGGTACAATTGAGTTTTTATTAGATGCACGAGGTGAGTTTTATTTTATGGAAATGAATACACGAATTCAAGTTGAACACCCTGTAACTGAAATGGTTGTAAATACAGATTTAGTAAAACATCAAATTCTTTGCCATGCTGGTTTTCCACTTCCTTCTTGGATGAAAAATTTCACATTGCGTGGGCATGCAATTGAATGTCGAATAAATGCTGAAGATCCAGAAAAAAAATTCAGACCAAGCCCCGGAATAATAAATCATTTTCATATGCCTGGAGGAATGGGGATTCGTGTGGATACACATGTTTATGCAGGATATAAAGTTCCTCCCAATTATGATTCAATGATAGCAAAATTAATTGTTCACGCACCAACTCGGAAAGAAGCAATTAAGAGGATGGTTTGGGCTTTAGAAGAATGTGTTTTTGATGGAATAAAAACAAATATACCATATCAATTATTTATATTACAAAATGAAGATTTTATTTCTGGAAACATACATACAGGATTTCTAGAAACTATTCACTATAAGTAAAAAAGGAAAAGATGAATTTACCAACAGATATTAAATATACTCAAGAGCATGAATGGGTTAAATTAGATGATAAAGTCGCAATTATCGGTATTACGGATTATGCGCAAGGAGAATTGGGTGATATTGTTTTTGTAGAATTACCATTAATAGATGAACATTTTGATAAAGGTGAATCATTTGGTACAGTAGAAGCTGTAAAAACAGTATCTGATTTATACATGCCATTATCTGGTAAAATTATTGAAGTAAATGAAAAACTAGAAGACCAACCTGAATTAATAAACTCCGATCCATATAATGATGGTTGGGTCATAAAATTGCAACTTGATTCAGCAGAAGATAATAATAATTTAATAGATTCAGAAAAATATAAAGAGTTAATTTCTTAATGAGATATATTCCACATTCATTGGAAACAGAACAGCAAATGCTTGATGAAATTGGCTATTCTACATTTGAAGATTTACTTGATATAATACCAGATAACCTTAGGACTGAAACGGAGTTAGGGTTGTTAAAATCAGTTTCAGAATTTGATTTGGAAAAAGAATTTAACAAAATTTCAAGTACAATTAATCCTAAAAAAAATCCGATTTGTTTTAAAGGTGCTGGAGCTTATGACCATTTTATTCCTTCAGTTGTTGATTTTTTAGCAAATCGTTCTGAATTTTATACATCATACACTCCTTATCAAGCAGAAGTCAGTCAAGGGACATTACAATATTTATATGAATTTCAAACGATGATGTGTGAAATTACAGGAATGGATATTGCAAACGCATCACTTTATGATGGTGGTTCAGCTATAGCCGAAGCATGTTCTGTTGCTTTAGCATACAGCCGAAAGAAAAAAATATATATTTCTAAAGGTGTTAATCCTAATTATATTGAAGTTATCAAAACTTATTTAACCTATAGAGATTCTGAAATAATATTTCTACCTTTGGAAAATGGGTATACAAAATTAGAAAATATTGATTGGGAAAATTCAGCAGGTATTGTTATTCAATGTCCTAATTATTTTGGATTAATTGAAGATATTCAAAAAATAAAAGAACAATTTACTCAAAATAAAACACAATTAATTGTTACAGGAGATCCATTTAATTATGGAATTTTAAAATCTCCTGGTGAATGTGGTGCAGATATTTACGCAGGAGAAGGTCAGGTATTTGGAAATTATTTATCCTATGGTGGGCCTTACCTTGGATTATTTGCCGTAAAAAAACATTTAATGCGGAAAATTCCTGGAAGAATTATTGGAAAAACAGAAGATTTAGATGGTAAACCAGGTTTTGTTTTAACACTTCAAACGCGAGAGCAACATATACGAAGAGAAAATGCAACTTCTAATATTTGCACAAATCAAGGATTATTAGCACTAAGAGCTACTATATATTTATCATTAATTGGTAAAGAGGGATTTCAGAAATTAGCTCAACAATGTTTTTCTAAAGCTCATTTTTTAGCTAATAAATTAAATAATCTAGAAAATTATTCTATTAGTTCAAGTAATTTTATTAGAGAATTTGTATTAAATACAAATTCTTCTGCATATAAAATAATTGATGAAGCATATGATAGAGGGTTTTCCTTAAAGGCAATATCAGAAAATCAAATTTTGATTGCTATTACCGAAAAAAGAACGGATGAGGAAATAAATAATTTAATTGAATTTTTTAAAAAGATTTAAAATTGGCAAAAAATTCAATATATAAGTATTTAATTTCACAAAATAATAGATGTTCAGCAATAGCATTAATTGACCCAGATGTTAAAAATGATATAAAACTAGACTCAATTATTGATACAATAAATTATTCTAATTTTGATGCAATATTTGTGGGTGGTTCAATTATTATGGATAATTTATTTGAAAAACGATTGAAATATATTAAATCAAAAACAAACCTGCCAGTAATATTATTTCCAGGATCGTCAGCACAAGTTTCAAAAGATGCTGATGCTATTTTATTTTTATCTTTAATAAGCGGAAGGAATCCGCAATATCTAATAGAAGAGCATGTCAAATCAGCTCCTGAAATTTATAAAATTGGAATTGAAACTATTCCAACGGGATATATTTTATTAGAAAGTGGAAAAAAAACTTCTGTTGAAATTGTAAGTAAGACCCAACCAATTCCATTGGATAAAAAGGACGTTATTCTAGCGCATGCATTAGCAGGGCAATATTTAGGTAATAAATTGATATATTTAGAAATGGGTAGTGGGGCTAAAATTTCAATTAATACAGATTTAGTTTCATATATTAAAAGTAAAATTTCAATACCACTTGTTATTGGTGGTGGTATTAATTCAATTGAAACTGCAAAACTAATATCATCTGCAGGTGCTGACTTTATTGTCATTGGTACGCTGTTAGAAAATGAACAGGATAAAAATAAAATAAAAAAGATTTGTGAGATAATTCATGGGAAATAAAAATATGGTGCATACTAAACTATATTCATATATTAAAAAATATTTAGTTTATTTACAGTTTGAAAGAAGGCTTTCACTTAATACTGTAAGTTCATATTCATTTGATTTAATTAAATATGCAGATTTTTTAACAAATAAATTTAATTTAAAATCTCCAAATCGTATTAAATCAGCATATATAAAAGATTTTATTAAAGATATTCAAACTAAGCCACAGAAAAGGAGTAATAATCCGGTTAAAATTAAATCTATTAGTCGTCAAATATCTTCAATAAAAGGATTTCATCAATTTTTAATATATGAAGGAATTACAGATAAAAACCCAGCTGAAAAAATCACATCACCAAAAGTTCCCAAATATCAACCACAATTTTTGTCCGTAAATGAAATTAAAAAGATTTTTGATGCAATCAATTATAATAAAAAATTTGCATTAAGAGATTTAGCGATAGTTAAAATATTATATGGTTCAGGATTAAGAGTTTCTGAATTATTAAATTTAAAATTATCAGATATACAATGGGATGATGATTTTATTAGAGTTTTTGGAAAGGGTGACAAAGAAAGATTAGTTCCAATAAACAAACCAACATTAAATTCATTAAAAGCATATATTGAAGATATAAGGCAAGTACTCGCAAATAAAAACAAAAGTGGTGGGCATGTTTTTTTAAATAGTAGGGGGAGTAAATTATCAAGAATGGCAATTTGGAGCATTACTCAGGAGCTAGCAAAGAATGCTGAAATTAATAAAAAAATTAGCCCTCATACATTTAGACACAGTTTCGCTACCCATTTAGTTGAAGGTGGTGCAGATTTAAGAGTTATTCAAGAAATGTTAGGACATTCTGAAATTATAACAACGCAAGTTTATTCTCATTTAGATAAGACTACTTTAAAAGAAGAACATAAGGCAAACCACCCAAGAGGATGATATTTAATGGAATGACTCTGGAACAAGCTATTTTGCTTATTCCTCCACTTTTATTTGCTTTATGTTTTCATGAGTTTTCACATGCGTATATGGCATATAGATTAGGTGATAATACAGCTGAAAGAATGGGGAGGCTTACTTTAAACCCAATGGCTCATTTAGATCCTATTGGCTCATTAATGATACTATTTGTGGGGTTTGGTTGGGCGAAACCTGTCCCTGTTGATCCCAGGCATTTTAAAAACCCAAGAACAGGGATGATGATTGTTGCTTTTGCTGGTCCTGCATCTAATTTAATGTTAGCAGCAATTGGAGGATTATGCATTCGCTTTTATTTACCTATGATGTCAACTGTTGTTGTAAAAGTGTTTTATAACTTTACAATGATAAATATTGCTTTATGTATGTTCAATTTAATTCCAGTACATCCATTGGATGGTTCTCAAATATTTTCTGGATTTATGATTAGGAAAAACCCACAGCTTGTATATAAACTTCAAACACATGGTCCAAAAATATTATTTGGATTAATTTTATTTGGAATGTTTACAGGAGTATCAATTATCTGGATGTTTATTGGTCCATTTGTTCGTTTATTTATGTCCATTTTTACAGGATATTAACATGGGTGAAAACAAAATAAAACAATTAATACATCCTTATTGGCGGAAAAATAGTTCACCATGGAAAGTGTTTAGAAATATTGTAGCATTGGTGTTATTAATCGCCTTTTATTATTATTTAAACAAAAATTATTAAGGAAATAAATGCAATTAATTGAATGTGTACCAAATTTTAGCGAAGGTCGTAATCTCTCAATTATTAAACAAATAACCGATGAAATAGAAAATTCAGAAGGTGTACGATTATTAGATGTCGATCCAGGTGCAGATACAAATAGGACAGTTGTTACATTTGTAGGTGAGCCCGAACGGGTGATTGATGCTGCATTTAAGGCAATTGTTAAAGCGACAGAATTAATTGATTTAAGGAATCATTCTGGTGCTCATGCGCGGATGGGTGCAACAGATGTGTGTCCACTTGTTCCCGTAAGTAATATTTCTATGGAGGAAACTTCAATTTGGGCAGAGAAACTTGCGGAACGAGTTGGTAGAGATTTACAAATCCCAATATTTTTATACGAAAATTCTGCAAAATTAAACCACCGATCAAATCTTGCAGAAATTAGGTCTGGTGAATTTGAAGGAATGGCAGATAAAATTTTATTACCTCAATGGAAACCTGATTTTGGACCGCAATTGCAACATAAATCAGCAGGGTCAACCGCAATAGGTGCAAGGCAATTTTTAATTGCATATAATATTAATTTAAATTCAATGGATCGTAAAATTGCCACGGATATTGCTTTAGATATTCGAGAAAAAGGACGGTTTAAAAGAGATGAAAACGGAAAAGTGATTCGAGATGATTCCGGCAAAATAATTATGAAACCTGGAAAGCTAAAAGCATGTAAAGCTGTGGGTTGGTATATTGATGAATATAAACAAGCACAAATTTCTATGAACTTAGTTGATTTTACAATTACACCTCCTCATATTGCTTTTGAAGAATGTAGAAAACAGGCTCGAAAAAGAGGAGTTCGAGTTACCGGAAGTGAACTTGTTGGATTAATTCCATTAGAGTCAATTTTGGAAATAGGAAATTTTTATTTAAATGAACAACAACGCTCCCAAGGTGTACCTGAAAATGAAGTAATTAATATTGCCGTAAAATCATTAGGATTAGATGAAATTTCAGATTTTAACCCCAAAGAAAAAATAATTGAATATCAAATTAATCCTGAGTTTGGTGAATTAGCGTCAAGTAGTATTTATGGATTTGCTAATGAATTATCAACCAATAGTCCTGCACCAGGAGGAGGGAGTGTTTCTGCATTAATGGGTTCAATGGGTGTTGCTTTATCAGCGATGGTTGCAAATTTATCCATTGGGAAAAAGGGTTTTGAACAGAAATATAATGCTATGAATTCACTTGCCGTCAATGCTCAAGAATTAAAAAAAGATTTACTTCAATTAATTGATAAAGACACAGATTCATTTAATGTTGTAATGGAAGCATTTAGATTGCCTAAAAAAACAGATGAACAAAAGTTAGAACGAAATAGTGCAATTCAAAAAGCAACTAAAACTGCAACGATGATTCCTTTTCAAATATTAGAAAAATGTATTTTAGGTCTTGATTTAGCATTTCAATCTGCAAAAGAAGGGAATCCAAATTCAATTACAGATGCAGGTGTTGCAGGTGAAGCATTAATGGCTGGAGCAAGAGGAGCATTTTTAAATGTAAAAATTAATTTAAAAGATATTGAAGATACTCACTTTATAAATGAGTTGACAAATAAGGGTAATAAATTAATTGAAAATGGAAAAGAAAAATTAATTGCTATTCGTTTACAAGTTGAGTCAATTTTAAATGCGGAGTAACGATTAGTATTTCAACTGAAATATCATCAAAAATTCAATTATTACCTCCTAATTTAGTTGATCAAATTGCTGCCGGAGAAGTTGTAGAAAGACCCGCTTCTATTGTAAAAGAACTAATTGAAAATGCGATTGATGCAGGTGCAGAAAATATTGATATTAGTATTGAAGATGGTGGTCATAAACTTATTCAAATTGATGATGATGGCTGTGGAATGAATTCGAGAGAGCTTGAAATCTCTTTTCAAAGACATGCTACAAGTAAAATAAAATCAATTGATGATTTATTAAAAGTTACATCAATGGGGTTCAGAGGTGAGGCTTTACCGAGTATTGCTTCAATTAGCGAAGTTTTTATTCGGACTGCAAATAATAATCTTCAAGGAAATGAAAGCAAAATTTCTGGAGGTGAAGTTCAATTTACGAGACCAGCTCCTCGACCTCAAGGAACAACTTTTCAAGTAAGAGATATTTTTTATAATGTGCCTGCAAGAAAAAAGTTCTTAAAGAAAAAAGAAGTAGAAGCCCGACATATTTATCAAATGGTACGAAAATATATGTTAGGGTACCCAGAAATCGGATTTACATATAATCAAAATGGTGAAGAAAAAAAACGACTTACTTCTGAAAGTTTAGAAGAACGCATTATTTCTGTAATGGGAAAATCGTATAAAAATAATGTTCTCCCAATCCGTTATACAAAAGGTCGTTATAACGTTTCTGGATTTGTTGGTAATTTAAATTTAGTTAAGAAACGAAGAGGCGAACAATTTATATTCTTAAATGGACGGGCAATTCAAGATAAATTGTTAAATTCGGCTGTGATGAGTTCATATAAAACTGTACTTGCTCGAGGTGAATTCCCATTCTTTTTGGTTAATATTGAAATGCCTCAAGATGGAATTGATGTAAATGTACATCCCGCTAAACTTGAAGTTCGATTTCAAGATGAATGGCGTGTTTATCATGTGATAAAAGCAGCGGTTTCTTTGGTGATGAAAGATATTTTAAGTGTAATTCCTGATTTACAATTTTCAAGTAATTTTAATAAATATGCAGGAAGATCTAAAGAAACTGATTGGTTAAAATTTAAACCAGCAGAACCATCATTTATTCCCGATGAAGTTCCTCCACATCAAAAAGATGGAAATGATTTTGATATTGCACCAGGTACTCAACAAAATTTTATAGAACGCGTAAATCAAATTTCGGCATCAGGTGAAAAAGAATTACCCATTGTTGGAGAAACTTTTTGGCAAATCCATAATAAGTATATTTTAACTGAGATTAAAGGTGGTTTAATTATAATTGACCAACATGTTGCTCATGAACGCGTATTATTTGAAAAAGCAGTCTTGGCAATGTCTGGTAAAGGTTTTTCCTCACAGGCGTTATTATTCCCTGTTACTATAAAATTTCAACCAGAAGAATATGCTCGATTTCCTGAAATAGTTTCTTATTTAGAAAAAATTGGTTTTCAAATGAGGGAATTTGGCGAAAATACGATAATTGTAGAAGGAGTTCCTTCAGATATTTCGCAAGGGGTTGAAGAAAAAGTTATTAGAGAAGTATTAGAATTCTATTGTGAGCATGAATATATGAAGTCTGAGGTTTTAGATTTAATCGCAGCAACTTATTCTTGTAAAGCTGCAATTAAGGCTGGAGATTCTTTAAATCCACCAGAAATGAAAGTACTAATTGACCAATTATTTCATACTGAACATCCATATTATTGTCCGCATGGCCGGCCGATAATTGTTAATTTAGGAATAGAAGAATTGGACAAACGATTTGAGAGATCGTGGTAAACTTTTCTGAATTAATTTCAAATATTGGAAATAGAATACCTATAATTGTTGGACCAACTGGAGTTGGAAAAACTAAATTTGCAATCAGCTTGGCTAAAGAGATTAATGGTGAAATAATATCAGTAGATTCTAGGCAAATATATAATGGATTTATTATTGGAACGGCTCAACCATCTACATCTGAATTAAACAAAATCCCGCATCACTTAATTAATTGTATAAATCCAGACGAAATTATTTCTGCGGGTAAATATATAAATTTAATTAAAGAAAGAATTGTTTATCTTCAAAATAAAAATAAGAAACCAATAATAGCCGGTGGTACAATGCTATATGTGAATTCATTGTGTTATGGGATTATCAATAATGCAGATAGTAATTTTAAAATTAGACAAAAATACGAAGATATGATTTATTGTGGGGAGAGTAAACAATTATTAGAAAAATTATCAATTATTGATCCTGAATATGCAAAAAAAATTAGTATTAATGACCATAAAAAATTAGTGAGAGCATTTGAGATTTATGAAATTACAGGGAAAGCACCGAGTATAGTATTTGATAATCAGATGAAAAGAGATGCAAAAGAAAGATCAACATATTATTTAATTGAAATGACTATTGATAGAGCTGTTTTAAGAAACAAAATTCATAATAGAGTTTTATCAATGGTTTATGATGGCTGGGTAGAGGAAGTTGAAAATTTGATTAATTCTGAAATGACAAGAACTGCACATCCATTGCAAAGTGTAGGATATAAACAGATTATAGAATATTTAAACGGTGATATTTCAAAAGACGAGGCCATTGAATTAATTTCTACCAAAACATGGCAATATGCAAAAAAACAATTAACATGGCTTAAAAAAATGGATATTGACCACCAAATAAAAAGTGAGGATTTAAATTAACGATGGCATTAATTGAAGAGCAAATTAAAACAGGAAATTGGTTATTTAAACATAGAAGTTATTTACCTGTTGTTTTATTTATTCTCTATTATATTGGATTAATTCAAGATGTAAAATCTATTCATCTATTTCAAAATGATACATGGTTAATTATTTGTTTTTTAGTTTCATTGTTAGGGCAATTAATTAGAATTATCACCGTTGCAAAAGTCCCTATGGATACTTCTGGCCGAAATACAAAAAAGCAAAAGGCAGGGTCCATAAATAAACTGGGAATCTATAGTATTCTTCGTCATCCATTGTATTTAGGAAATTATTTTATGTGGCTCGGAATGTTTTTATTAATTCCAATTTTATGGGTACACATTATATTTTCATTAATGTATTGGTTATATTATGAACGAATTATGATTGCAGAAGAAGAATTTTTAAGAGGGAAATTTGGTAATGAATATACAGATTGGGCAGAGGGAGTTTCTGCATTTATACCTTCATTTAAGAATTACAAAAAAAATGCTCAATCAATTAATTTTAAAAATATTATAAAACGAGAATATACTTCATTCTCTGCAATGATTATTTTATTTATTGTATTAATAAATATTAATAATTGGTTGTACTTAGAGAATTGGAATGTGGGTTACTCATCTAAATTATCATTATTAATTATAATTATCTTTTATGTTGTAATGCGACTTTTGAAAAAAAAGACAACGATTTTTAAGTAAATTCTTTAGGTAAGTTAGTAGCAGAGATTTTTTTAGGAAGATTAATTTGGCAGAGTTGTAACCGTCGCCACTACAAAATAGATTTACCACCTACATATTTAAAATTGATAATTTAACTCATAACTCATAAATGTAAGTTTTCATACTCCAGAGGAGTAAACTATTCGTAATACTTCAATTAAATAAAAAATTAGCTCCATCGGAGCGGACTAATAGACCACTCCTACGGAGTTCATGGTTTTTTAGTATAATGTGTGTTATTAATAGGTCACCTCTCTGAGGTTGAAAAAAACCATGTGATTAATAAAGTCAAGGCTGGTTTTGTATCGGTTCTTTAATTCATAATTAATAACTCAAAATTCATAATTTATTATTGTAAGTTTTTATACTCCAGAGGAGTAAACTATTCGTAATACTTCAATTAAATAAAAAATTAGCTCCATCGGAGCGGACTAATAGACCACTCCTACGGAGTTCATGGTTTTTTAGTATAATGTGTGTTATTAATAGGTCACCTCTCCGAGGTTGAAAAA
>JACKQG010001121.1_pt1 | contig 37608 bp, 24 predicted proteins | sample 8237621 | NCBI WGS metagenome assembly JACKQG01 (sample SAMN15677084, study PRJNA649215) | marine metagenome | biome: marine; feature: Black Sea; material: saline water; isolation source: suspended particulate matter (SPM) from the Black Sea western gyre | collected 2013-06-09/2013-06-10 | depth... | reverse complement strand
ACGTGCCATCTGTGCGCCATCGCGACTGCTTGCCGTCCGGCACGAAACCTTGCCACCACTCTCGTCGACGAATTCGATTTGCGACACCAGGTCCCGATCGGTTAACCTATCTCCATTACGCTTCGCGGCTGTGAACTAATTGATGCGATTTGTTGGAGTCCACGCTTTAGCGTGCTTTTTAACGGGCGATAGCCCGCGCAGACAGGCTAAAGCCTGGACTCCAACGATTTATTCACAACCTCTTCGCGGTGTTCCTGAAATCGCATAGTCGGTTCCCACCACGAAGCGACAATTCGTTATGCACCCAAAGTGGATTTCATGTCGTCAATTACCTCGGACGATTTTGCTGAGCGGATGCGAGCCGCCATTTCTCTCAGCTGGAGCATGTTTTCCCGCAAGGTTGGCACTGAATTACTCCCCATCAACAAAGAAGCATCAATGCAGCTGCAGTATGCATATGTGCTTCAGCAGCTACTTCCGTTGATAACGTTTCAAGATGGGGAGCAATTTAAACTGAAACTCGAAACTGGTGTGCGGATCGATAACTCTTCGCGCGAAGTCGATCTTTTATTCAAGGGAGACTTCGATGGTCGGAATCACACGATCGCCATCGAAATGAAATGCTATCGAACTAAGACGTCATCTGACAAATTGAGAGGCGCGACGGATATATTCATGAAAGACGTCTACTTCGATCTGCATCGTCTCGAACGATACATCGACTCTAACTTTGCTTCTGCTGGCGTCGCGCTTGTGATGAACGATTTGGAACGCTTAGTACATCCCAAGCAGAAAACCGCGAAATGTTGGCGATATGACATTTCCCACGGCGCCCAGTTCGGTGCCGAACACTTCGATACTTCGATTGGTGGCAAAGGAATTGATTTCTCTCTGACAAGGCAGTATCAACTTGAGTGGACAAAACGGGGCAGCTTCTGGTTTCTCGAAGCTGAGGGTGCGACATAACAGCTGTATGTCCTTGTTAGTCAAGTAGTACATACGATCTTCGCGGCAAACACTTTGCATTTTTCTGAGACTTGTTCTAGCGAGTCTCGTGGAGTTGATTGGAGGCTCGTGTGCAACGACGTAGTAACTCGTCGTGTTCGCTGCAATCGGTGTACGCGAACGTGCCACGACGACTGGATGTTTGCAGCACCTCGAAGCGCCGGATATGATCGACGGCGTTGGTCCTCGAGTCGCCCGCCACCTGAACCCCCACCTTGTCGGAGACTGCCATGATTCGCCCGGCGTTTGCTTTACTTCTTGTTGCCTCATCAGTGCTATTCATTTCCGATGCGGACGCCGCTTGGAAGGCTGGTGTTGCGAAAACGAAGATCACTCCCGAAACGCCGATGGCGATGTCTGGGTATGGTGGACGAGACAATCCGGCCGATGGCAAGCTGACCGATCTTTGGGCAAAGGTAGCTGTTCTCGAAGACGCCAGCGGCAATCGCGGCGTGATCATTACTTTGGACTTGGTCGGAATCGACCGAACGTTGTCGCAGGCGATCTGCCATTCGTTGCACGAAAAGTATGGTCTTGAACGCGCTCAAATTGCTATCTGCACCTCGCACACTCATACGGGACCGGTCGTTGGACGAAACCTCGGGCCGCTGCATTACTTGATTCTTCCGCCGGAGCAACAAGCGTTGATCGACGAATACGCTGCTGTCTTGCATGCGAAGGTCGTTGCCGTTGTTGGCGATGCGCTCGCCGACGTTCGGCCAAGCCAGCTCTCTTGGGGCACGGGACACGCAACGTTTGCAGTCAATCGACGCGAGAACAAGCCTTATGACAAAGCTCGCGAGTGGCGAACGGCCGGCAAATTGAAAGGTCCGATTGATCATGACGTTCCGGTGTTGGCGATTCATGGCGAGTCGAACGCGACGGGAGAAGCGGGCGCGTTGCGGGGCGTTGTCTTCGGCTACGCTTGTCATTCGACGACGCTGGCCTTTACGCAATGGTCGGGCGACTATCCCGGCTACGCACAAATCGAATTGGAACAGCTGCATCCCGGCTGCGTCGCAATGTTCTGGGCTGGCTGTGGCGCTGATCAAAATCCGTTACCGCGAAGTACCGTCGAGTTGGCTCAACACTACGGACGACGACTGGCTGATGCTGTTGATTTCGTTTTGCTAACTTCCGAGCTGCTCCCGTTGTCAGACGGTCTTACGACGAAATATACGGAGGTCGATCTGGCGCTGGGAGAACTTCCGACGAAAGAGCAGATCGAAACGGATACGAAATCGACGAATCGGTATGTGGTCGCGCGAGCGAAGATGTTGCTGGAAGAGATCGCCGATGGCCGACCGCTGAGTCCGACTTATCCCTATCCAGTCCAGACATGGAGAATCGGCAGCGACATCCAATTCGTGACACTCGGCGGTGAAGTGGTTGTCGACTACGCCGTGCGGTTGAAAGCCGAGTTGAGCGGCACGAAGACGTGGGTTGCAGGTTATGCAAATGATGTAATGGCTTACATCCCATCGCGACGCGTCTTGACCGAAGGTGGCTACGAGGGCGGTGGGGCAATGGTTTACTACGGTTTACCGACCGTTTGGTCTCCGGAAGTTGAGAACTCGATAGTTGCGGAAGTCCACAATCAACTGACTCCGCAAAAGTAGGCTCGCACAGCCCCTAAACTGTGCTAACATGAGCAATCGTTTTGCTTCGTCGCGGCCAAGAGGCGGGTCGTTTTTGGCAAGCAAAGCACCACTAATCGAACGGAATGAGAAGAGAACTGACGTGTCCGGGCCTTATCGACATATTGAAGCGAGAACGACGGACGGAATTCTTGTACTCACCGTCGAGGTCGAGCAAGTCAAGGACTTCACGATCTCGGAGGAGATGCGGTACGAGCTAGTCCACGCCGTGAAGAGTCGCGATTCGAAGCGGATCATTCTCGATCTGCGAAATATGACCTTCATGACCAGCTTGGCATGTGTCGCGTTCATCGGCGTTCGTCAGGCAATGAAAGATGTCGAAGGTCGCGTCGTTCTTTGTAATATGACCGAGTTCATCCACAAAGTGTTCACCGCCAAGCGGCTTCTTGTACGCTCGAAGAGCAACGGAAACGTTGCGTTCGAGAGCGCGGCATCGTTGGACGAAGCGATCTCGATGCTCTCGTCGGACGAGACCGAAGATGCCTAGCGAAGGTCCGCTAGCAGCCGTTCTAAAACGGCCCGAGCGAATCGATCACGCAAAACCTCTGGTAATTCAGGCAAAGTAATTCGATTTTTCGGATTATGTCGATTATCCGGGTTGTATGGCCGATCAAACTATTCGCGGACTCTTGCTGCGTACCACGCAACAGGTCCGTCAATCATCTCGATTTGACCAATCGTTTTCCTTCCAGGGGAAGAAAGTTGCGTTGCATCACCATCATTGCGTGCCTGCTTCTTTCGGCGTCTGCGATTGCAACGGAGCCTGAGCTGCTCGGCGTTGGACTCGAGGACGATCCCGTCCCCTCCTTCGCCATGTTTCAGGAAGAGTTGGAAGACGTTGCGCCGATGCCCCCTGTCGAGGAAGTCGTTTACGCCGGAGGTCAATCCAATCGCTGGTGGGCTCGTGGCGATTACTTGCTTTGGACGACGGACGGCCTCCGCACTCCGCCGCTTGTAACGACCAGCCCCAACGGAACCGCCCAAGCAGCGGCGGGTGTACTCGATCAAGGTGCCACGACTCTGTTTGGCGGCGATCTGTTGACGGGAACTCGCTCTGGCGGACGGATTCGATTTGGAACATGGCTTGACGAATTGCGGCGATTCGGAGTCGAAGGCGAGTACTTCGCGCTGGGAGACGTTAACGAGAATTTTGCGGCGACTTCGACAGGCGATCCGATTCTCGCGCGTCCATTCTTCAACGCTTTGTCGAATGCCGAGGACTCGGAGCTAATTGCGTTTCCCACAGTTCTCTCGGGAACATTCAACGCGGATGCGCAGGGATCTCTTCAATCCGCAGGTGTTCGATTACTTTGGAACTTGTGTCAATCGGGAGAGCCGATCTGGTTGGATTCGGTCGAGCGAACTGAGTCTCGGCTCGACTTGTTGTTGGGCTACCGATTCCTGCGACTCGACGATAGCTTACAGATGCGTGAGCAGTTGACGTCCCAATTGGCCTCCGATCCAGGTACGTTCGATATCACTGATAGCTTCGCCACGCGGAACGAGTTTCATGGCGGCGAGATTGGTTTGAGTCGAACCGAGAGCTACCGTCGTTGGACCTTGGACGCACTCTTTAAAATTGGATTCGGAAACGCACGTGAGCTGGTCAGTATCAACGGTAGCACGACGATCGATGATGGGGCCGGGCCACAGACGTTTACTGGCGGCTTGCTTGCACAGCGGACGAACATCGGCGAGTTTTCGCGAGATCGGTTCGCCTTGATCCCAGAACTTGGTGTCACCATTGGTTACCAACTCACGCCCTCTTGGCAGGCGAATTTTGGGTATAGTTTGGTCTATTGGGATCGCGTCGTTCGTGCGGGCGAGCAAATCGATCAGACGGTGAATCCGAACCTCCTGCCACCTGAACTCGTCCCATTCGCAGGCCCACTCCGTCCCGAGTTCTCGTTCGAGGAGAACAGCTTTTGGGCTCAAGGGATGAACTTCGGCTTGACGTATGTCTGGTAATTCTACCTTTCAGAATGGGCAGTTTGCTCAGCCGAGGTAGATTCGGCATTCCGTAGCGGCAGTAGCAATTACACCGCTCCCGTTGTCAATCTTTGCCGATATTTCAGCTAGTGCGCCATTATCGCGTCGATGTTCGTTTCGTTGCGCACCTGACGAATTGTCATCGTGTCTTATCACGGCCAGGTTCCTGCCATGAAATTTCTCGCTCGCGTAAGACGTCTCCTCGCATCTAACATCGATCATCGCGAGACTCGTTCAAAATTGCGCCGGCGGATGTTCTTCGAGTCGCTCGAGACGCGCCGAGTACTCGCGACCGATTTGGCTGCGATTGCTGGCACGGTCTTCAGCGATCAAACCGATAACGGTTTCACACCGGTGGATGATACATTTGTCGCCGGTGCTGTCGTGAACCTGTATTTGGATGGCGGAAATGGCATGTTCGAGAGCGCCAGTGGCGCGAGCGGCGATGACACCTTCATCAACACTGACACGACCGACGCGGTTGGCGCGTATCAATTCGATACCCTTTCGGCCGGTACTTACTTTGTCGAGGAAGTTGTGCCGGGAGGGCTCATCGCGAAAACGAACGGAAACCTGCAGACGGTTGTACTCGATGCGACGGAAGTGCAAGGAGTGGCTGGCGTCACCGTGGACGACTTTAGCGCGACCGATCACACGGCAACTGCAAACAGCGGCACACCGACAGCGCCGAGTTCCGTGGCAGCGACTGAGGCACTTGGCGGCGAACGCGATCTGTTGGTTGAGCATGTTTCCGGTTTGCTCGATGCCGAGTTACAAGCCAGCAGCGCGACATCATCACTGATTATTTCGTCGGCCACGGGCACCGTGGCCGATTATACCGTGGTCTGGGACGGTCCCGATGGCGATGCGACCACGGTCGATGCGACTGGGCTAGGCGGTACGGATTTTACGAATTCCGGTGTGGCTGATCGTTTGCAGTTTATGATCGGAGCGGACCAGAGCGGTGTAAACCTTACGATCAACGTCTATACCGACGCAGCGAACTTCTCGTCCTTCTTCACAACGATTCCGAACACCGGTACCGGGTCGGCAACTTCAGAACTGCTTGTGCCGTTCACGAGCTTCGTTGATACGGGAGTTGGCGCGAATTTCGCAAGCGTCGGTGCGATTGAGATACAAGTCAACGGTGTCGCCGCTTTGGATGCCGAACTCGCTCTCGTCGGTTCCGTCGGTCCGACCGTCGAAACCGCCAACATTGCGAACTTTGAGCCGATCACGCTTGGCAACCTTGTTTTCAACGACATCGACAATGACGGTGTGTTCGCAGCGGCAACCGAATCCGGAGTCGATGGCGTCGCGGTCACGCTCTATTCAGACACCGATAGCAACGGCGCGTTTACCGCCGGAACGGACACGGTGGTATCGACCACGACGACGAGTGGTGGGGGTGTCTATCAGTTCACGGGCTTGTTTCCCGACGACTACATTGTCCAGCTCGACGAGTCGAATTTCACCGCTGGAAACGTACTAGCGGGATTTCAAAGTAGCAATGGCAATGCTCCGACACCCGACCCGGACGATAACGTGAACAACGACGACAACGGCGACGTTCTCGCAGGGCAAGGGATCGTGAGCGCCGCGATCACGCTCGTGCCGAACACCGAATCGATCACTGACGGCGACACAGATCCCGACACGAATCAAACATTGGACTTGGGCGTTTTTGAGGAACTAGATCTTTCTGTCACGAAGGTCGTCGACAACGCCTCGCCTAATGTCGGCGATAACGTCACGTTCACGATCACGATTGCTAACGCGGGCCCTGGCAACGGCACAAATGTCACGGTAGGTGATGTGTTGCCATCGGGCCTGACGTACGTCTCCGATACTCCCAGCCAGGGCACTTACGATAATGGAACTGGCGTGTGGACCGTCGGTTCGCTTACAAGTGGTAGCAACGCGACGCTTCAGGTTGTAGCGACGGTTGTTTCGGCGGGTACCAAGAGCAATACGGCAGAAGTAACCGCCGTCGACCAGCCCGATATCGATTCGACGCCGAACAACGGGATCGCTGCGGAAGACGATCAAGACAACGCCGATCTAACGCCGCTCGTCGCAGATCTTTCCGTGACTAAAACGGTCAGCACGACGTCGCCAAACGTTGGGGATAATGTGTCGTTTACGATCACCGCATCGAACGCGGGACCGAACGACGCGTCGAATGTCACGGTCGGCGATTCGTTGCCGTCAGGCACGACCTTCGTTTCTGATACGCCGAGCCAAGGAACTTATAACAGCGGCACCGGTGTGTGGACGGTTGGAACGATTGCGAATGGAGCAAGTGCGACGCTATTGATCGTCGCCTCGGTAGACTCCATCGGCACGAAGACAAATTCAGCGCAGGTTACCGCAGCCGATCAAGTGGATTCCGATTCAACACCGAACAACGGCTTGGCGACCGAAGATGATCAAGACAGCGCGGACGTGACGCCACAATCAGCGGACGTTTCGTTGACGAAAACGGTCAGCGACGCGACGCCGAACGTTGGTGATAATGTGACCTTTACCATCACGGCAAGCAACGCAGGCCCGGATTCTGCGACCAACGTGACGGTCGCGGATGCGCTGCCGACCGGAACGACTTTTGTCTCGGATACACCCAGCCAAGGGGCGTTCGACAGTGGCACGGGAGTTTGGACTGTCGGCACGATCGCCAGCGGAGCGAGTGCGACGCTACAACTCGTAGCTTCGGTCGATTCGATTGGCACGAAGACGAACACGGCGCAGGTCAGCGCTACCGATCAAGCCGACGTGGATTCCACACCGAACAACAGCGTCGCCAGCGAAGATGACCAGGAAAGTGTCTCGCTGACACCACAGATTGCTGATCTTTCTCTGACAAAAACTGTCAGCGATGCGACACCGAACGTGGGTGACAACGTGACGTTTACGATTACCGCGTCGAATGCGGGACCAGACGCTGCGACGAACGTAAACGTGAGCGACTCGCTGCCGGCGGGCACGACTTTCGTCTCGGACACACCGAGTCAAGGAACGTACAGTAGCGCGACAGGCGTGTGGACGGTTGGAACGATCTCGAACGGCGGCTCCGCGACGCTGCAACTGGTCGCGTCGGTCGACTCAATTGGCGCGAAGACAAACACGGCTCAAGTTAGTGCAGCCGATCAAGCTGATTCCGACTCGACACCTAACAATAGTGTCGGCACAGAAGACGACCACGCTTCCGTCTCACTCACCCCGCAAGTCGTCGATCTAGCGCTGACGAAGACAGTCAACGACACAACACCGAACGTTGGTGACAATATCACGTTTACACTCACAGCATCCAATGCGGGACCCGATTCAGCGACGAATGTTTCGGTGACCGACCTGTTGCCGGCTGGCACGACATTCGTTTCGGACGCGCCAAGTCAAGGAACGTACAACAGCACGACTGGCGTGTGGACGGTCGGCGCGATCGCCAATGCCGCCAACGCGACCTTGCAGATCGTCGCCTTGGTCGATTCCGTTGGAGCCAAGACGAACACGGCTCAAGTCACTGCTGCCGATCAAGCCGATTCCGATTCGACTCCGAACAACAGTTTGGCATCAGAAGACGATCAGGACAGCGCGGTCGTAACACCGCTTCAGGTTGATGTTGGCATCACAAAGACGGCTTCGCCGACTACCGTCACACTTGGCGGGACGTTGACGTATACGCTGACCGTTACTAACAACGGACCGGACGTAGCGAGTGGCGTCTCCGTAACCGATACGCTTCCCGCTGGTGTCACGTTCAACTCAGCGACGCCCAGCCAGGGTACGGCGACTCAAGTCGGCGGATCGGTTACCGCATCGCTCGGTACGTTAGCGTCCGGTGCATCCGCCACGATAACCATCATCGTAACTCCCAGCACGACGAATGCGACGGCTGGAACGGTGACGAACACTGCGACCGTCTCAGTAAACGAAGCTGACACGGATGCGACGAACAACACGGCGCAAGTGGCCGCCGCCGTCGACTTTCTGATGGCGAGTATCGCGGGGGCCGTGTACAACGATGTGAACGATAACGGCGTGTTTGAACCTACGGAAACGGGTATCCAAAACGCGACCCTTCGCCTGACGGGAACCGATGTGCGGGGAGCTGCGGTTGATATCACCATGCAGACGGCAGCTGATGGTTCCTATCTGTTCGATAATCTAAACCCGGGCACCTATCTCTTGCAAGAGACGCAACCAGCTGGCTTCCGGGACGGAACAGAAACAGCGGGCACGGGCGCCACCGCGGCCGTTGGGCAAGACCTTTTCCAAACGATCGATTTGGCTGATGGTGCATCAGCCCAAGCGTTCAACTTTGGCGAGCGAAGCCAGTTGTCGAAGCGACGATTCTTGGCCTCGTCGTAGAGGGCAAGCACAGCAAGTTTGGTCTCTTAGCCAATTTTAGCTTTGAGTTTCCGCACGACTCGACGCCACACGCGGGATTCGCCATCGGCCCGTTGCAACTAGGCGACCAGCAGAAACTGCGGAAATCGGTCGTGCATTGCTTGTGTTGACCGAAACATGGCGTTTATATTGCTCACGATTGAGAATGCCACACGTCGTCGTTTAACGGCAAGCCGAAGGCGACTGCGGGGCTCGAAACACCGTCGCCTTCGGCTTGCCGTTAAACTAGTCACTTCAAATTCCTGCCTCACCTCCTTCCCCTCACAACTCCATGCCTGAACCAAAAACCTCCGCTCCCCCAGAGTACGACCCAACGTACTTGAACTCATTACGCGAAGCTTACGTGATCGTCGCGCTCTTTGCTGTCTTTTGCTTCTGGTCGATATTCGTTTGCTACAACTATGGCTACCTGAGTCCAGGCGAGCAGCGAAGCGATATTTCGACGATGATGGGCATACCGTCTTGGGCGTTCTGGGGGATCGGTTTACCGTGGGTCGTCGTCGACGTCGTTGCGGTGTGGTTCTGCTTTTTCTACATGAAGGCCGACGATCTCGGAGAGGCTCACGAAGGCGAAGACCTCGCGGAGCAAGTTGCTCATCTCCACGAAGGAGAGGGGGCGAACCATGAATAGTCTTACGTTCGTGCCATTGTTGGCTGAGGGCGGTTCGAATGCTGCCATCGTTTCGTTTTCGATCTATATTCTGGGCGTGATGGTGCTGGCCTGGTTGTCGAATCGATTGCTGCAATCGAAGTCCTTTCTGAGCGAGTATTTTCTCGGCAGCCGTTCACTTGGCGTATGGGCCTTTGCGCTGACCTTCGCTGCGACGAGTTCTTCGGGAGGCAGCTTCATTGGCTTCCCGTCGCTGGTCTATACGCACGGATGGATCGTTGCGCTCTGGATTGGCAGTTACATGATCGTGCCAATCGTCTCGATGGGACTGCTTGCGAAACGGATCAACCAAGTTGGTCGCAAGAGCGGAGCGATTACGATTCCCGATATCTTGCGAGACCGATTTGAGAGTCCCATGTTCGGCGCGGTCGCTACGGGGCTGATCGTCTTCTTCATGGCGTTCAATCTGATCGCCCAGTTCAAAGGCGGCAGTGTGATTCTCCAAACGCTGCTGCAAGACGTTCCGTTGTTTCAGACGGCGAGTAACGGTTTGGCCGACATGTTGCACGGTGTGCCGATCCTTGGCGGATCGGAAGACAAGCCTGGCTACTTGCTATGCCTGTTTGTGTTTACGGCTGCGGTGGTTCTTTACACCGCGTATGGTGGCTTCCGCGCGGTCGTGTGGACCGATGTCATGCAAGGTTTCGTGATGGTTGGCGGCGTGGTCTTGATGCTACCTCTAGCCATCTGGGCGGTGGGTGGTCTCGGCAACGCGACGCGTGAGATGGCGCAGATGACTCCGCCGAACAACGTCAAGCTGGAACTGAGCATCAGTGATTCGTTAAGTGAATCGCTCAATATTCCGCACAATTCTTGGTTAGTGCTGGAGGAAGGCGACCAACGGCGCGTTTTTCGCACGGCAGCCCGGTCACAGATCCAACCTGGGGAACAGACAGCAAGTTATCGTGCTGGTAATGACGAGCAGAGTCAGGCGATTCCCGGTATCGAGTTAACTTACGCGAAGCAGATCGACAGCCAGATGGCGGACGATCTTGGAAGTGACGTCACTGTTCGAGTGGTCGAAACTAAGGAGTACGTCGGCGGCGCGGGGCGAGCGGGCGTTTACGTCACGGGCCCGGGGCCTCATGCGACGAGTGACGCAGGTTTCCTGCCGTTCAGTCTGGCCGTTTCGTTCTTCTTTATGTGGACGTTCTCCGGTGCTGGACAGCCGAGTAACATGGTCCGCCTAATGGCGTTCAATAACTCGACAACACTCCGACGCGCCATCTTTACGGTTTCGATTTACTACACGCTCATCTACTTTCCGTTAGTGATTATCTTCTGTTGTGCGCGTGTATTGCTTCCGGGTTGGGAAACTGAATCGGATCGCATCATGCCGGAGATGGCAAAGGTTACCACGGAGCTGATCAACATGCCGTGGTTGGCAGGGTTGTTGGTTGCGGCACCGTTCGCGGCGGTCATGTCCACAATGGACAGTTTCCTGCTGATGATTTCGTCGGCCATCGTCCGCGACATTTACCAGCGGAACATTAATCCCGAAGCTTCCGAGAAATCGATCAAACAGTTGACTTACGTCGCAACGATCGGGGTTGGCACGATCGCAATGCTTGCGGCCGTCAGTCCACCACAATTCCTGCAAGACATCATCGTGTTTACCGGCAGCGGTTTGTCGACCAGCTTCTTGGCTCCAGTCGCCCTGATGTTGTACTGGCCGCGCTTCAATCGCCAAGGTGCGGTGGCTGGAATGTTAGGTGGCTTCGCAACGCATGTGACGCTTTACACGATCGGCACGATCCAGGCCGGCAAGGTCGACGCCTACAAACTGTTCGATTTCCATCCGTTCATGGTCGGTTTGGTCGCTTCGTTCGTTATCGCGATCGCAGTGACTTGTCTCACGCCTCCGCCGCCAGAACATCTGGTGAGGAAGTACTTTTACAAATAGCCTTGGCTTGCCGACACCCTGCAGGCACTTCTTGTTCGCGCGCCGAATCGTGCATTTGTTCGCCGTGCGCGGGGGTTCGTACGGATTCACGGTGTTCTGGTCATTCTCGTTTGGCATGTTTCTCAAGCCACGCAATTGACGCGACAGCAATCCCTTCGTGGCCACCTTCAAAGATGGTGACGCGTGCTTGCTTGGCGTGACGTCGCAAGTGAATCTCTCGTCCGAAGGATGCGTCTTTCTCTTCGTCGCTCGCCTGCGGCGAGTCGAGTCTTCCATTCGGTCGGCTGATCTGCTGGATCTCGTTTTCGGTGATGATCGCCGAACCGTCCGCCCTCGCAATGGCGTTAAAAGCGTCCAAGGAATGTCGGACAGGAACGGAGCCTGTGTATCCGTCGTGGACTCCAGCGGAAATGTCGATCGGAACTCCAACGGCTTTGTGCAAATACGTTAGCGGGGAACGCATTCGATACTGCCGGTCGATGGCTTCGCTGTCACCCGGCTTCCCGCCGCAGACCTTTCGCATCATCTGTCCGTATCCATCGTCTTCCGCCGAGTGCTTTCGATGCCAAGCGGCCAGATCGCTGATCCCGACCCAAGCGCTCGCCGCCGCCCAGACGTCAGGATGACGACCAACCATCATCATCGTCATGTGTCCGCCGCCAGAGTTTCCTGATAAGTAAACGCGCCGCTCGTCGATGGGATACTTCGCTGTCACCCACGCAACCGCATCGAGAATATCTTGCTGCGCGATTTCGCTACCACATGCTTCTGGATGATCGTTCCTTCCACGAAAGTTCGGTTGCAAGCAAATCCAACCACGCTCGTTCGCGAGCTTCTCAAGCGGTTCGTTGCGTTGCTCCAAGTTGCCGCTCCAACTGTGAAGCGACACAAGGAGCGGTCTGTCGTCGCCCGCTGGATCAAACTTGTCCGGCAACGTGATGTAGCTTGGTTGCTTAGTTTGATCGATCGGACTCTTGATCAAGACCTTCAAACGTTCGCCTGCCATGCAAAGCGAAGCCGTGACACAAAGAAACCATGCAACGCCGAATAGCCCCAATGAATGTCGTATTGCCAAACCTACGATCCTCCGTTTCAGAACTCTTGCCATTCAATATACACACATGCAACCCCGAGTACGACGAACATAAACAAGGCACTGCTCCACACGGGAGCCCACGGGTTCAGTTCCTCTTGAGCGATGGACAGGTCGCTGGAGTCAGCCACTTGCGTTTCTTTTCCGGATAGTAAGTATTGGAACGTCTCATCAAGCTTTCCAGGCTTTGGAAACATTGTGTACACCGGTACGAGCGCATATCGATACAGGATTCCGCCGAAGCCAAGCGTTGGAGAGTATCGCTGCTGAAGCTCCAACGACGGGGACGAGTAACGGCTCACGCGGAACGTCTTGTCGATGACGAACAAGTCGCTGTTCTTCGAGAAGCTAACTCCTGAAATGTCGCGTTGGCCCGATATGGGAGCGAGCCGCGTACTGTTTGACTCGGTATCGTATAGCCATACTCGGCCATTGTGGAACGTGATGGCGAATGAACGTCCATCAGGTGACGCGACAACGAATCGTGGTTGGTTAGGCGATTCGTCGTCGAATTCACTCCGTGTGTGTAAAGTATCGGCGTCAAGGATTTGAATGCGTCCATCCTGATGAGCCAGAACGAGTGATGCGCCACCAAATCCCAGCGCAATCGGCTTGCTGCTAGAATCTTCGAACTCAAGTTCCACCTTCGTTTCGTAATTCCTGTTTGCCGAAGGAGCCAACACCTTAACTGTGCCGCGCGTATACACGGCCAGCTCGCCTGTCTTCTCGTTCATCGCGGCATCAGACGGTCTCGCGATGACTAAGCCTTCTTCGGGGCTAACCTTCTCAAATGGGCCATGCCTAGGCAACGGCAATGCGTAGCCGAATAGCTTCACCGGTTCACCTTTCTTCGTCGGATCGCCCGTTAATCGATAGAGTCCCAAACTTGAAACGATGAGAATCTTCCCGCTAGGCTCACGAACCAATTGAAAGCTGCCCATCGGAGCATCAGTGGATTCAGCGGGCTTCCAATCCTCTTCGCCACCTCCTACAAAAAACTGAGATGTGCCGGTCGCAGGGTTGGGACGGATCGCGACAAGCCTGTTTTCCTCGCGATCGTAGACTGGACCGATCGACCGCAACTCACGAGGCACGATTGGCGTAAAGAACAAGAATCGTAACATTCCGCGAACTTGTTTTTGTCCATCGGAAACAAAGACCTCGTCCCAGCCTGAGGACTGCGCATTCCAGCGGTGAGTAATGCCAATCTCATTGACCGCGAACAACTCGTCGTTCACTTCAAATACTCGAGTAAAACGCTCTCTGCTCCAATAAGAATTCTCCAACGCGCCTTTCAACAAGCCAATACCAAAGCAGGCTGCCCAAAATGTGATCGTCAACCCGATGCAAACGATGGCACTGCGATAGTAGACGCCCGCCAATGACGATACGGCATAGTAGATCGCAAACATAAACAGATAGATGGGAATGCTCAGTAGGATCTTTTGGTCCCAGATATTGAACCGTAAACCGAGCAGGAGCCACACGCCTCCAATCATGTAGCCAGCCGAGATACAGACGAATGCACAACCTCCGATATACCGAGCAAGAAACACGAGCGACCGCGAAACTGGCTTACTCAACAACAGGTGTAATGATCCTGCCTCGAACATCTGGGGAATGATCGAGGCGGTTACAAGTACCGCGACAAGTAATCCAACCGGTCCCACGACCCAACTCAACACGAAGCTGAACTGCGACCGCATATTGTCACGCAGCGTCGTACTTCGCAGCGGAACGGCCCCCGCCAGATCCGCCCAACCATACACGAACTGGATCGAAGTTGGGGGGCTGGTGCGAATCAGGTCCGGAAACGACGCTTCGAGGAGTAGTCGATTGAAGCGGGCTGTTTCTCGGTCGCTCAGTTGCTCGATGCCTCGCTCTTGCAGTTCTTTCAATTCTCCAGAGACAAACTGTACGCTGGCGAACGCCTGCTTGTCATAGAACGTGCGATCCTTGATCATCTCGTTCACCGCATCGCGAAATCCGTTACTGGTTCGCATGAACTCCATCATGTTTGGCGTTCCGTCGTCGACGCCTGGGATCTTCAACTTTGCGATGCGGTCGCGTAAGCCTTCATCAAGCTGTCTCCAAACATATCGAGCTGGCGACGGAGTCGCGGATGAGTCGGCGCGGCGAATAACGTCCAATACCTTTTCGCTGACATCATTATCATTGAGGCGCGAAGTCAGCTCCTCGCGATAGGTAAACGGCGCGAGCAGCATCAACACGAGGGTGATCAGAACCAACACAAGCCACAGCACACGTGAGGCGAGCGCTTCTCGGAAGGCGTCTTTGATAACAGCGAGGTATTTATTCATATTGCAAGTCGGAGCGACGTTAGTTTTGGGAGGAATCGATGGAAAGATTCGAATCAGCGAGTCAGACGTTCACTGCGCTTCGCTAACGATCTCGGCGTCTTCGGCGAATAGTTTTAAGAAGGCGTCTTCCAGCGTCACTCGCCGTCGGGACAATCCAACGATGCTGACGCCGCTGGAACGCAGATCGTCGATGCAGTGGTCCACTTCGCCTTGATCGGTCAATCGCAATACCACGCGATATGTCCCATCGCGATTAGGATCACAACTGGTGATCGTTCGTTTGCCCAGCGACTCACGAACGGCTGACTCACTTGCCGTGACAGCGATCTCAAGTTCAACACCTTCGGTTTTGTCGGCAGACAACTCGGCAACATCACCGATCGCCTTCACCAGGCCACGATCAAGGATCGCCACGCGATCACAGATTAATTCGACTTCTTGAAGGATATGGCTGTTCAAGAAAATCGTCTTGCCTTGCTCCTTCAATTGCGTCAAAACGTTGCGAACATGCGAGCGGCCAACAGGATCAAGTCCATCGGTCGGCTCGTCGAGAATCAAGACTTCAGGATCGTGCAGCAGTGCTTGGGCGAGTCCAAGCCGCTGTAACATGCCTTTCGAGAATTTCTTTACGGATTCTCGGCTGCGATCCGCGAGTCCGACGCTTTCGAGCAAGCGGAGACGTTCGGACTTGATTTCCCTCCAAGACAAACCGCTCAGCTTTCCATAGTATTCCATTGCCGTAAGTGCAGTGTGATGGTTAGCGATTCTCAGATTCTCGGGCAGGTAACCGACTTTCCTGCGTCCGACGCGATCGCCAGCGGACCGGCCCAGCAATGATGCCGAACCACTGCTGCGCCGAACAATCCCCAGCAATACTTTGATCAGAGTCGTCTTGCCAGCTCCGTTAGGTCCCAGCAGCCCAAAGATTTCACCGCGCTCGACGTTAAGCGAAACGCCCCGCAACGCCTCGAATCGTCGGCGGAATAGGCCCATCCGGTACGACTTTGTCAAATTGTGAACTTGAATCGCAGCGTCTGCAGACATCGGTTGCTCTCGGAAAGTGCTTGAAAGTCGTAGTTCGCTCCGCGAATCAAACGTCAGATCGTAGAGCGATCGGCGACGACCGACCCGCGCGACCGCATCGCAAGTCGTTGGAAGCCCGTAATCATACCACCAATTCGTCAGATTGGTTTCAAGTACAGTGTAGTTCCTTGACGCCGTCTCTGATGCATCACTATGCTCAAACGTGATGCCTCACTCTGTTCCGTTCATTCAACCGTAAGTTTATCTTCGCTATGTTCGAACGCCGCTCGCTCAGTTGGCCGATTACGCTTGGTGTAATCTTGATCGTGCTGCTGGTGGCGCTGATAGTCGGTTGGGGGTTTCTGACAGTTCCAAACGTGATCGAAAGAGGCGGATCAGCGTTTTATTGGACTTTCCTGACGGTCGGAACGACGTTGCTGATTCTTGTTCTCGTCGGTGTGAGTATGTACCTCGCCTTGTCGGTCAAAGCCATCAATCTGAACCGCCGCCAAGCGAATTTCATGGATAGCGTGACGCACGAATTGAAATCGCCAATAGCGTCGTTGAAACTCTATCTGCAAACCTTAAACCGTCGGACTATAACTCGTGAGGAGCAGGAGAATTTCTTCCGATTCATGCTCGAAGATGTCGAGCGACTCGATCATTTGATCAATCATATCCTCGACGCGGCGCGGCTAGAGCGGAAGCCGACCGCTGGCGAGGAAGAAGACATTGAACTCGCGGCGTTTCTTCAGCAGTGTGCTGAGGAATTGAGGCTGCGCCATCGTCAAGTTGACGGTTCGATTGTCGTTCAGGTCCAACCAGCGATCGTCAGGGCGCGACGCGTTGATTTGGACATGATCTTTCGCAACGTAATCGACAACGCGTTCAAGTATGCCGGAGATGAACCGAAGATTAAAATAGTGTCTCAACCAGCGAAAGACGGGATGATCGTCACGGAAGTAACTGACACTGGGCCGGGGATACCGTTTCGATTTCGCCAAAAAATATTTCGGCGGTTTGTCCGGCTGGGTTCCGAGCTAGAGCGAGAGAAGCCGGGAACTGGACTTGGCCTATATATCGTTTATACGCTGGTGCGACGGATGCGTGGCAAAGTGCGCGTCCTTGACCAACCATCGGGGACGGGGACCGTTTTCGAGATCAGTCTTGCCGGACGAGTCGTAGAAGATTCCAAGGATTCCGCCGGAGAAACGAAACCATCGCGGGTCGAGTTGTAGCTGGTGGTGGTTGACGAAACATGTCCGAAAAAAAACACATCTTAGTTGTCGAAGACGAAGAGCATCTTGCTGTCGGCATCAAGTTCAATCTTGAAGCCGAAGGATACCGAGTCACTGCGGTTGGCGACGGCGTTTCCGCCTTGAAAGTGATCGAGCAAGATCCGTATGCGACCGACCTGATGGTTCTTGATCTCATGCTCCCCGGCATGAGCGGATATCAAGTCTGCGAAACGCTTCGCCAGCAAGGCAAGAATATGCCTGTCCTGATTCTGAGTGCTCGCACATTAACGGAAGATCGCACGCGTGGTTTCGAAGTAGGTGCCGATCAGTATCTCAACAAACCTTTTGACCTCGACGAGTTGTTGAGTCGCGTGAAGACGATGCTGACGTTATATGATCGCCGCGCTGGATTGCATGTTCCTCAAACAATGGCGCCGGAGTACACGTTTGCCAACGCAGTCGTCAATTTTGAAACTTATGATGTTATTGTTGGTGGGGAGCCAGTTAAACTGACCGAGCTTCTCATGAAGTTGTTGCGATATTTCATCGAAAACGAAGGGCGAGTGATCCGTCGCGAGGAATTGCTGGTCGAAGTGTGGGGCATGGCGGCCACGGCGACGACGCGCGCGGTCGATCAGTTTATTCGCCGGTTGCGTGTCATCTTCGAACCTGACTCTTCAAACCCTCGCTACTTCTTGACCATTCGCGACGCGGGCTATCGCTTTGTAAGCGACGGAGTGAATTCGTCCGAAGACGCGATAACCGATGACTCAACGGACGAGCCGCCGGAATGATTCAACTTGCTGCTGACACTCAAGCAGTTCGCCGAGGTTGCCTTTCTCCAGTCCTTGCGCGATGATCTGAAATGTCGCGAGTGCGGCTGTGACTGTCTGCTCGATATCATCCGACGTTTGAGCGGCGTTCAGGTAGAACGATGTGTATCCGTGGCAGCCTCGCTTCGCCATCTCTTGAATGAACAGCGTTGCGAGTTGCGAGCGTTCCACTTCATTGTCGGTTTCGAAAGTCAAGTGTGGATGAAACGACAAGCCTTCGCATCGAGCGGAAACGCCCGTTTCATTCGCAACCGAAGTGATTTGTGACTGTAGCGTTGTACCGATGTCATGAACGATCTTCGGAACGTCCCGGCGGCGCACTTCTTGCAACGTCGTAAGTGCAGCACGGAGACCGAGCGTGTCGCTCCAATACGTACTCGAGATAAACATCTGGCTTGCCGCTTCCATCACGTCGCGTCGTCCCACGACAGCTCCCATTGGGTAGCCATTTGAAATCGACTTGGCAAAGACGGCCATATCGGGCGTCACGCCAACGAGCGGCTGCGCACCGGATGCAGTTGGTCGAAAGCCGGTCGAGACTTCATCAAAGATGAGAATGACATCCTGCGCTCGCGCGAGTTTGGCAACGCCTTCAAGGTAGCCGTCCGGCGGTAACTCGCTACGGAATGGTTCCATGATTACCGCTGCGATCTCGCCATGATGATCGTCCAATGCGTTGCCCAAGGCATCGAGATCACCGTAGGGAAATGGAATCGCCGTCCCCGCGAGGCACTTCGGCACGCCCGTTGGATCGATCCCTGGAAAGAGATGTGAATCGAGACTCGCATTCTTCTGATCGGCACCCGTGTCGAGGTTCGCCGCGAGGTACCAATCGTGCCAGCCGTGATAGCCGGAAAACAGAATCTTGTCGCGACCAGAGGCTCCTCGCGCGATACGCACCGCGATTGCACAGGCATCGCCGCCTCCTTTGGCGTACCGGACCATCTCGGCGCAAGGGATTGTATTGACCAATTCCTCGGCCAATTCGACTTCCAGTTCGTGATTGATTGAGTACATCGTTCCGGTTGAGATCTGCTCGCGCACGGCGTCGTCGACCACTGGATCGCAGTAACCGAGAATGATCGCCCCGATGCCGCTGACCCAGTCGATATACTCGTTGCCGTCGATGTCCCAGAATCGCGAACCCGACGCGCGCTGTGCGTAGACTGGCGAAACACCACAGGCGAAGCGTGTCGGGCGGCGGCTGATCAATTGCGTTCCACCGGGGATCAGCTGGCAGGCGCGTTCATAGAGCTTCATTGACTTGTCGACATTTCGATCTTGCATCGTGCTTGTCCAGGGATGGATGTTGTTTTGTATGAAGACGTCGCAGTATTATGTTGGATCTGGCCGAAGAAGCTGAATAGGAGGGAGGATTCTGTGATCTCCAGCGATGTGAAACAACGTTATCATCGAGATGGCTTTGTGGTGGTCTATAAGTTTCTGGACGGCGATCAGCTGCAACTACTCAACGCGAACCTCGATCGTTACATCAACGAGATCGTTCCGAACCTTCCGCCGAGCGATGCATTCTATCAGGATCGCTCGAGGCCTGAGACGTTGAAGCAGCTTCAGCACATGGGGCAGGACTCTTTTTTTGACGCCTATCGGCGAAATGAATCGTGGAATCAGCTTGCTGAGTTGTTGATCGGTGAGCCCGCCGAAGCACAGGGGGCTGAATGGTTCAACAAGCCGCCCGGCACCGAACATCTCACGCCCGCGCACCAAGACAACTACTACTTCTGCCTCCGCCCGGCGAACGTCGCAACGCTTTGGCTCGCGTTGGACCCGATCGACGAAGAGAACGGTTGCTTGCGTTACATCCCCGGTTCGCATCATCAGGGCATTCGGCCCCACGCGGCGACCAAAGTTCTCGGATTCTCGCAAGGAATCACCGACTATGGTGCCGACGATGCTACCAAAGAACAAGTGATTGCGCTCGAACCGGGCGACTTGGTCGTTCACCACGGCGAGACGATTCACCGTGCCGATGCCAACCGATCGCCAACCCGTAATCGACGAGCCTTCGCGATGGTCTTTCGTGGAGTCAGCTGCCGACGCGACGAAACCGCGTACGAACGCTATACCGACGCCATGCAGCGGCAGCACGACGAGATGATCCAGGAGGCAAGTTGACCCTCAAACCGGTTTGATCGATTTATTCGTCACATCTTATTGGACAGGGGCGTGGGATCAACCTATATACCCAGAGTATATGACGAGCGTTCCAATCACTGCATCGATAGGTCTTTGATCATGCCAACACTATTAACAGCAGACGTCGAACAGAACGACGATCGACGGACCTCTGCTCGCGTCTCGTACGGAGCAGTTTTGGGTGTGATCGAACACAACGGAACATTGCCCGCGACATCGGAGCTACGCCCTGTGAAGGCGCTCGACTTGTCACACACAGGGGTGTCATTCACGACCACTCGTTGGCCAAGCAGTGATTGGCTGCTGATCATGATGGGAAGTTCGCAGACGCCGCGCTACGCCTCGGCTCGCGTCGTAGGATGCGAAGGAAAAATGACAGAAGACGACAGCCGTCGATTTGAAGTTCACTGTGAGTTCGAGCAGTGGCTGACGCCGATGAACGCGTAACCATGCACAAGCGTCGTCACACGAGCAGCTTCTTCACGACGTTTCCGCCAATGTCCGTCAGGCGGAAGTCGCGGCCCTGATGTCGGAACGTCAGCTGTTCGTGATCCATGCCAAGGCAATGCAGAATCGTTGCTTGTAGATCGTGAACATGGATCGGATCCTTGATCGGATGATAGCCGAGTTCGTCCGTCTCTCCGACAACCTGTCCGCCCTTGATGCCGCCTCCGGCCAATAGCATCGTAAAGGCGAACGGATGATGATCCCGGCCTTCCTTGCCGGGCGAGTTGCCTCGACGAACTTCATTCATAGGCGTCCGACCGAACTCGCCGCCCCAGATCACGAGCGTATCGTCAAGCAATCCGCGCTGTTTAAGGTCCTTAATCAATCCCGCCGCGGGAAGATCCGTCATGTCGCAATTTGTCTTCAGCTTGGCATTCAGATTCGAGTGATCGTCCCAAGTCGAATGATAGAGCTGGACGAAACGGACGCCTCGTTCGACCATGCGGCGCGCGAGCAGACAGTTTGTACCAAACGGCTGAGTTGTCTCGTTGTTGATTCCGTACAACTCTTGCGTCTTGGCGGTCTCGTCCGACAAGTCTACTAACTCAGGCGCTGCAGCTTGCATCCGGTAGGCCAATTCGTAAGAAGCGATTCTTGATTCGATCTCGCCATCGCGTGTGTCCTGCAACCGTATCTCGTTGAGGGTCCGAATTGCATCAAGCCGCGATCGTTGTGTACGTCGGCTGATGCCTTTTGGCGTTGTCAGGTGCAAGATCGGATCGCCGTTGCTGCGGAAGTTAACACCGCGATACTCCGATGGTAGGAATCCGTTGTTCCAAAGTGATGATCCGCCGTCGACGCCCTCGCCGGAGTTTGACAGCAGTACGACGTAACCCGGCAAATCGTTTGCTTCACTGCCGAGTCCATAGGTCACCCACGATCCCATCGACGGATGGCCGAACAGCGGTACGCCACAATTCATCACCAATTGGGCTGGATGGTGGTTCGAGACATTCGTATGCATCGATCGCACCATGCACAATTCGTCAGCGCACGTTGCGAGATGTGGGACGTAATCCGAAAAATCCATGCCGCATTCGCCGTGCTTAGTAAACGTACGCGGACTGGCAAATACTTGAGCGCTCCCTTTGATCAAGGCGTCGTCTAGATTCTGTAGGAAGGACTCGGGAACGGGTTGCCGGTGAAGTCGATGCATCTCGGGCTTGGGCGAGTACAAATCGTACTGACTCGGTGCACCTGACATGAAGATAAAGATCACGTTCTTTGCGTGCGGCTTGAAGTGTGGCAAGCGAGTGGTCGACGGAGTCGCGCGTGCCGTCTGCGCCGTATCGGCCAACAGCTGTGACAACGCGATGCCACCGAGCCCGCAAGCCGTTTGTTGGAGGAAGCATCGTCGATTCTGAGCTGCGAGGATGTTGGGCGACTCCATCTCAGTTCCTTGTAACAAACTCGTGGAGATTGAATAGCACGCTGCAAAGCGTCGTCCACGCGATATCGTCGGCGCTTGACGCGTCGTTCGATTCCGATGCCGTTTCTTGTGTGCTGAGATCCGGATCGAGGCGCAGCTTGTGTAGCAAGTTTCTCAAGACGGCCAACTCGTCCGGTTTCGGATTGCGGGCGAGACACAATCGAAACGCATGAGCGAGTCGCAGCTGGTCGTTACCGTCAATTTCATTCCGCACGCGATCAGCGAGTGCAACTGCCGCTTCGTGAAATACGGGATCGTTCAGCAGTGTTAAGGCTTGCAGTGGCGTATTCGACCGATCTCGCTGAGTGCAGATATGATTCGGATTCGGTGCATCGAAGGTGATGTGCATGGCGAAAGGCGACGTACGTTGCACCCACGTGTAGACGGCGCGACGATATCGATCGCCCCCTTCGCTCGTTTCCCATTTGTTTCCGTACCCCTGTTCCGAAACGCTATCTGGTTGCGGCGGTCGAACGCTGGGCCCACTAAGCCGTGAATCCCACAATCCGCTTGCGACTAAGACAGAGTCGCGGATCTGTTCGGCGGACAGCCGCAAGGGAGTTTGGCTTGACAGTAGCCGTCTCTCTCTGATCGACGAGCCTCCTTCAGCCGTAGTTTCTGTTGCTGCCGCGTTCGCGATTCGGGCTTCTGCGCCTTGGGGCTCATCCCTCGGAGCGAGATGGCTACTCTGGCGATACGCCGCCGAACTAACGATCAATCGATGCATTGCCTTCCCGTCCCAGTCGCGGCGAATGAACTCGTCGGCCAGCCAATCCAACAACTCGGGGTGCGTCGGCGGCGCTCCGCGAACTCCGAAGTCACCGACCGTCGTCACGATGCCGCGACCAAAGAAGTGTTGCCACATGCGATTCACGGCAACCCGCGACGTCAAGGGATGTTCCCGTGCGACCAACCACCGCGCTAAAGCCAATCGATCACGGCGATCGTTTTCAATCGGTGGCAAAGTGCGCGGCGTTACCGGCAAGACATCATTACCGCGATCACGAAAGTCGCCGGCGAGGTGGACGAACGTCGTGCGAGGATTCTGTGTGCTCATCATCGTTGGCGCGCGAGTTACTTTCGGCAATTCGGCTGACAGCTTTCCTAGCTCGGCGTTCAATTCGCCCAGCTTCAACTCCTTGGCCTTTTCACGGTCGATCGTATCGGCTTTGGGAAGGAAGTAGTCAAGCAGCCGATCCTTCTGAAGCTGCGATCGTTTAGCGGAGTCAAGCATCACGATCTGCCAACCTTCGAGTTGACCTTCGCCGAGGTTTCCGCCCCAGACAAGCCCGACCAACTCCCACTGCCGATCCCAGTACCAGTCTTGGCCGGGATTGTCGCGTGCCTCAAGAATCTTTGCTTCCCAGCGGCGTTGAAGTTCGTCGATTTCTGATGCCAAGGGCGCGATCAGCTCTCGTCGCTTGCGGTGATACTCCGGCAATGCCGTTTCATATGCCTCGCGTTCGTCGCGCAGCGGCGCATCGATGTTGATCTCGTCGGCCGCGTCGAGGAACGCGTACAACTCGTAGAACTCTTGTTGAGAGATGTCGTCGTACTTGTGATCGTGGCACTGCGCACAGCCGACCGTCAAACCCATCCAGATCTCACCGATCATTGATGTGCGATCGATCACTTGCTTGACACGAAACTCTTCTGGATCAGCACCGCCTTCACGATTACTCAACGTTTGTCGCAGGAAGCCGGTTGCGAGCTTTTGATTCATGTTTGCGTTGGGCAACAAGTCGCCAGCCAATTGCTCGATCGTAAACTGATCGAATGGCATCCCTTCGTTCAACGCTTCGACGAGCCATGCCCGATACCGCCAAGCGACGGGTCTCGCTTGATCGGTCAAGTAACCGTCGGAATCCGCGTAGTGACACAAGTCCAGCCATGGACTCGCCCAGTGTTCGCCGTAGTGCGGCGACGCCAGCAAGCGATCAACGAGCCGTTCATAGGCTCCCGGCCGATCATCATCGACGAACGCGAGCACTTCTTCTGGTGTCGGCGGCAGCCCAATGATGTCGAGACTTACACGGCGAATCAACGTCGCACGATCTGCCTCGAGAGCCCCCTGCGATCCCGCGCGGTCCAGCCGCTGTGCGATGAAGCGATCGATCGGATTGATGCACGACTTCTGCTGCTCGACATTCGGTACGGCCGAGCGTGCAACGGGTTGGTATGCCCAATGTCGCTCGTCGCCACGCGACATAGTGACTGTCAGAAACAGAATCGCCGCAGTGACGTACATGTTTTTATTGAGGAATTGCGACATTACAAAGTTCGCGGTACGCGCGGAACGTTGAACAGCAGGCAACAAAGGAAATGGAGAACGCTCTTGAATTGTACTCTCCGTCGTCTCTGTTCGCTTCTCTTCTATTGAGAACAGAGTCACGGCCTGCTTCCTGTCAACATCATTATTCCGCGAATGGGGTAGCGGATGCAATAATTCGCGCGATCTGGAACGTCAAGCTGTCGACACGCTATGATAAAGGAAGCCCCACCCCCCTGCAGCCCGCGCCAGAAATCATGCCTCACATTCATGCAACGACACTCGCTTTGCTGTCTATCTTATCGACGCTGCTTCCTGCGCGAGCGTTGATGGGGGAAACGCCGAAGAGCGAAACCAAGGAAGTCGCTTTCGCTCGCGATATTGAACCGATCTTCAAGCAGCATTGCTCTGCATGCCACGGATCGAAAAAGCAGGAGAGCGAGTTTCGTGTCGACGTTCGCGAGATGTTGCTCAAAGGTGGCGATCTTGGCGAAGCGGCGATCGTTCCCGGCAAGAGCGATGAGAGCAACTTGATCAAGCTCGTTAGCGGCGTCGAACCGGATTTCGTAATGCCACCCGAAGGCGAGCGACTGACATCCGATGAGATCACTCTCCTGCGGACCTGGATCGATCAAGGTGCCAGGATGCCCGAAGGCACCGCCGGGAAGTTGACTACCGATCATTGGTCGTTTCAGCCTGTGAAACGCGTTGATCCTCCAAAGCACGAGAACGACTGGGCGGTGAACGAGATCGACGCCTTTGTGTTGGCCAAGTTACGTGAAGCGAGGCTGCAACCGTCGCCTCAAGCTGATCGAACGACCCTGATTCGTCGACTGTATCTGATTATGTATGGCTTGCCTCCGACTCCCGAAGAGGTCGCACGGTTTGTTGCCGACGAGGATGAAGAAGCTTATGAGAAATTAGTCGAGGGCGTCTTGAAGAGTCCGCGCTACGGCGAGCGTTGGGCGCAACACTGGCTCGACGTGATTCGCTTTGGCGAGTCGCATGGATTCGAAACGAATCGCGAACGACCGAATGCGTGGCACTACCGAGATTACGTCATCCGATCGTTGAACGAAGACAAACCGTACGATCAGTTCATCAAGGAACAAATCGCCGGCGACGCGCTGGATGCCGATGTTGCCACGGGATACCTGGTCGCTGGACCACATGATCTTGTACAAGGCCAGGACCCAAACTATCGACTGGTTCAACGCCAAGATGAACTCGCCGACATCATTAACACGACGGGCACGACGTTCCTCGGCCTGACACTTGGATGTTCGCGCTGTCACAACCACAAATTCGATCCGATCACTCAGCGAGATTACTATTCAATCCAAGCGGTGTTTGCCGGTGTACAGCACGCCGAACGTGCCTTGCCGCGATCCAAGGATGCCGAAGAGCAGTTTGTGGTGGCGAAAAAGCGTGCCGAGACCTTGCGAGCCGAAACGCAACGATGGATGGCCGATCACGGTTTTCGAACCGCGGTAAGCCATCTGCACAACATCGAGAAGTTCGCGGCGGTCGAGGCGCGCACCATCCGGTTCACCATTCAAGCGACAAACTCCAGCCAGCCGTGCATTGATGAACTAGAGATTTTTGCCGGTGACAAGAATGTTGGACTGGCGACGCTCGGCGCGACGGCACGTTGTTCGAGCGCTTTGCCTGGTCACGATATCCATAAGCTGGAGCACATCAACGACGGCAAGTACGGAAACGGGCGGAGTTGGATCTCGAATGAATCTGGAGCCGGTTGGATCGAGATCGAATTGCCCGAAGTTGCGACGATCGATCGCATCGAATGGGCTCGTGATCGCGAAGGCAAGTACAAAGATCGGATCGCAACTCAATACGTGATTGAGGTGGCGGTCGAGGAGGGTGAGTGGGAACGAATCGCGTCTTCGGACGACCGGCTACCATATGCGAAGGACGCGGCGATTGCAGCCGTCAGTTTCGAGGGAATTCCCCCGGCGGTTGCCGAGCGCGGCAAGCAGTTGTTTGGTGAATTGAAGATAGCTGAAGAAGAACGTGATCGACTGGCGAAGGCTTCGACGGTGTATGCTGGAACATTCGCACAGCCTGGCCCGACGCACCGCCTCTATCGCGGCGACCCGCTGGCCAAACGCGAAGAAGTCGCGCCGGATGCGTTGGAAGTGATCAGTTCGTTGGGGTTGGAGAAAAGCAGCCCCGAACAACAACGCCGCCTCAAGTTTGCCGAGTGGATCGCTGATCCGAAGAATCCGCTGACAGCTCGCGTGATGGTCAATCGCATTTGGCAGCATCATTTTGGTACGGGGCTGGTCGATACACCGAGCGACTTCGGCAAGAACGGCACTTTGCCTTCACATCCCGATTTGCTCGATTGGCTCGCCGATGAGTTTGTGCAAAGTGGTTGGTCGATCAAACATATTCACAAACTGATCCTGCACTCCAGCACGTTTCAGCAGTCGAGTACTCCCAACGCCACCGCGCTTGCCACCGATGTTGCGTCACGAACGTTATGGCGATTCCCGCCAAGACGTCTTGAAGCGGAAGCAATTCGCGACTGCGTTTTGTCCGTAAGCGGCGCGCTCGACAAACGCATGGGCGGCCCCGGCTTCAGCGGATTCGAGGTCGAGATGGAAAACGTCCGGCACTTCTTTCCCAAGAAAAGCTTTGGCCCGGAAGACTGGCGGCGAATGGTTTACATGACGAAAGTGAGACAGGAACGTGACGCCGTGTTTGGCGCGTTTGATTGTCCGGACCTCAGTCAAGTCATGCCCAAACGAAGCCGGTCAACTACCCCGCTGCAAGCATTGAATCTGTTCAACAGCAAGTTCATGTTGCAGCAGGCGGAAATATTGGCGAAGCGATTGGAAGTAGCTAGGCCAGAGGAACGCAATCGGCAGATGGTGCTGGCGTTTCTGCTTTGCTTTGGCCGCGATCCACAGCCGGAAGAACAATCGAGCGCGATGGTGATTGCAGAAGAACACGGGCTCGTTGCAGTCTGTCGGGCGTTACTTAATTCCAATGAGTTTTTGTTTATCCCGTAGCGGGAAGATAAACACAGAGGCGCGGTGGACACCGGGAATTGTTCTCCCTGATCTCCGTATCTCAATACTACAGGAGCGTATTGTGCGAGACTTCGATTTCCGTGGACGGCACTTGCTTTCCCGCCGATCGTTCCTCGGCGACATGGGCTACGGAATGAGCGGTATCGCGCTCACGCAGTTACTGGGCAGCGAAGGCTTGTTGGCTGCCGACAAGAAGCCTCTGCGTCCACAGATCGATCCGGCGAATCCGCACGCAGCACGCGATCCGCACTTTGCTGCCAGAGCCAAAAACGTGCTGGTGATTTTCTGTGCTGGGGCGTGCAGCCATTTGGATACGTTTGACTACAAAGAGGCGTTGATCGAACGCGATGGTCAGCCGCTGCCGGGGGCTGACGACTTGCTAACGTTCCAGGGACAACAAGGCAATTTGACGAGAAGTCCGTGGGAATTCAAGCCGCATGGCGAGAGTGGCAAGATGGTGTCGGAGTTGGTGCCTCACCTGGGAGAGTTGGCGGATGAAATGTGTTTCATCCACTCGTTGACCAGCAAGACGAACACTCACGGTCCTGGCGAGAACTTCATGTCGACCGGCTTCACGTTGGATGGCTTTCCCAGCATCGGGGGGTGGGTGACGTATGCACTTGGTAGCGAGAATCAGGAGTTGCCTGCCTTCGTCGCGATTCCCGATCCAAGAGGAACACCGCAGTCGAGCGTCAACAACTGGGGACCTGGATTCTTACCTGCTGCTTTTCAAGGCACGGACTTCAACGCTTCGAAACCGATTCGCAACCTGGCTCGCCCCGCGGGCATTTCCGCTGATACCGATCTCGCGACTCGCGACTTCCTCAAACGGCTGAACGATCGCCACTTGGAACGGTTCCCCGGCGACACCGAACTCGCGGCTCGCATTTCCAGCTATGAACTGGCGGCACGAATGCAATTGAGCGTTCCCGAAGTTAGTGACATCTCGACTGAGCCTGAACATGTCTTGAAGATGTATGGCGCGGATGATACGGAGAATGACTTGAAGGCGGCGTTTGCACGCAATTGTATTTTGGCGCGTCGCTTGCTTGAGAAAGGCGTTCGTTGCGTGCAGCTGTTCAACGGCTCTTACCAAACGGGCGGCGAAGGGACCAGCAACTGGGACGGACACAAGGTCTTGCACGAGCAATACAGCAAGCATGGTCCGGTACTCGATCAGCCCGCCGCCGCATTACTCAAAGACTTGAAGCAGCGCGGCTTGTTGAGTGACACGTTGGTTGTATGGTGTACTGAATTCGGCCGCATGCCGACGTTCCAAAAAGGGGCTAGCGGGCGCGATCACAATCCGTCAGGCTTCACCGGTTGGCTGGCCGGCGCAGGTGTGAAAGCTCCGTTCACTTATGGAGCGACCGACGAGTTCGGTTACAAAGCCGTCGAAGACGTCAGCACGGTGTACGACTTCCACGCCACGATTCTACACTTGCTAGGTCTCGATCACGAGCGACTCTCCTTCTATCACAACGGCATCGAACGCCGACTGACGGATGTTCACGGGCATGTGATCAAAGATGTACTCGTTTAACGGCTTGCAGTTAATCGATATACCACGATATTATTTCACGCCGCTCCCAAACGAGCCAGCCGAGTTACTCGTCTCGATCGTCGATGATTTTCGCTTTCATCAGGATCAGTAATTCCGTTTCCTGCGTGGTTGGTTCGATGCGGTCGTCCGTGATCTGCTGACGCTGGCTACGCAGCCCGCTGATCACAATCGGCTGGTCGTCTTTGACGACGACGGTCGTCATGGCGGATCGCCGGTCGATAACGGGTTGTCCGTCGACGAAACCTTGCATCACGCTGAATTCTGGATGTACTTCCATAATGATCTTTCCGCTGGATGTAATGCGCGGGGTCACTTCCATAGTAATGCCGGCCTCGCGAAATTCCGTCGTTCCAATGTTGGCGCCATCGGACGTCTGTGTCAGCTGCTGAACGGGTATCTCTTGCACGGATTGGAACGTTGCGGCGGTGCGATCGTACGCTCGGATATTTGGTCGAGCGAGCAGCCGAGCGCCTTCGTTCGCGGATAGCGAATCGATTGTAGCTTTCCAATTGATGTCCCTGGCGAGTGAGCCTGTGATCGTACCGTCGTGGGACAAATCGCGTTCCAATATCTCAAGCTTTGCCAGATCATCAATGGCGATTTCAAACAAGTAGCTTTCGATTTGCACTTGCTGACGTGGTTGATCGATTTTCTCGATAGTCTGGGTAACCACTGCCAGGGCGCCAGCGCTTCCTGCCACAATGAGACGATTCTCGTCTTCGAGTACACTCACTCTGGCCTCGAGTGCAACACTTTGGATTACTTCGGCAACACTGTATGCCGGGACAAATTCAAGTTGGAAGATCGTGACTTGTTCACCAACTTCTGTGATCCGTGCTTCAGCTTGATTCGCAGGCGCGGCGTCTGCTCGTTGTAGCAACGCGAGTACCTTCTGCATGTCCGCGCGAAGAGCGATCAACTCTGCGCGTAGCTCGCGTAAGGATGGTTTCTTAGCTTGGGCGATATCGAAGGTGACATCGACTAGGCGCAAGTCGGTCGGCCCTTCATCCTCGGAGTATGCATCGTTCAGTGACACCGAAACGGCGAGTGCGGCGAGCGCCAGAATTGCGAATGTGGAAATGAGAGTCTTACGAATCATCGTGAATCTCCTGTATTGAGTAGGTGACTTGGCAGCAATGCGGATGTCATTCGGGGTCAGTATCATCAACTGCGAATGAGAGTGACTTGTGATAGCGTCGTAATACGTCGCCGCGCCGGCGGATTCGAGAAGCCAACTCGCGCAGCTCCGGCGAAGAAGCGTTAGCGAGTAAGTGCTGACATTGCTCGAGCTCCGCCAATGCTTGCCGGAGATCCTCTGTAAGGATTTCACGGCCAGTAGAGGATTCATCCTTCTGGACGGTCGTCTCGTTTGCCGTAGCTTGCCGCCATGAAGCTCTCGGCCCGGCCACGGTCATCAAGACGAATGCACAACCCACAGAGAGAGGGAGCATCCACTTTCGACCGGAGGAAACGTGTGTTGGCGACGCGTTGACGAGTCGCTCGACACGTTCGGTAACCGCCGCACTATCGCCAGTTACTGCAAGCACTCCAGATAGATCGCAGCGATCGAGACGCCATTCGGCGAATTGCGTCAGGCACTTCGCCAGGGCCAGCGGATTCGCGTTGTGTTGAATTGCCCAATCATCACAGAGGAACTCGGCGGCGTGCTGCCATCGCCGTCGGGCCAGGAAGTTGAGCGGTTGAAAGCCGAAACATAGGCATAACACGCGACCAATCCACACCCAAAGCGAGTCTCCTCGCACAAGATGAGCAAGTTCGTGTGCCAGCAGCGCCCTCAGCTCCTCTGCACTTAAACGCTCGTTAATGTAGTGTGGCAATATGATCCGCCATCGCCAGACACCGAATGCCACTGGTTCGTTGAATTGAGTCGAGGATTCAAGACGCACTGCTCGTCGGATGTCAGTGGTTTCCAGCAGTCGATCGAGCATGCGTCGCGACGCACCTGAATCGATTGATTTGCATTCTCGAAACCGGTGACGAAATCGTAACGACTGTAAACTGAATCGGGCGAGTCCGAAGAACGCAATCGCGCAGGCTGCCGCCGAGCCAATGACGTGACGTGAAAGCGGTAGCCAAAGTGCTGACGCTGACACTGAACTTTGCTCGACAACAGTCTCCTTCGTGCGATCAGAAGAGTAGTGTGGCAGTCTAGGGAGTGGGGCAGGTGTGGGAGCGTGTCTGTCGGCAAACGTGTTGACGACAGGAGATCGCGCCGTTGCGCGGTACGTGATGCTAGAATGCGTCGATGGCGTTTCCATGTCAACGATCGTAGACTCTGATGTTGACAATGTGGCTTCGCCAATCGCGATCTCGACGACCGGGTGAATCCCCATTGCGACTTGAAGCGGGGCGGTGACCAACCCCGTGACCGCCGCCATCTTCCAAACTCGTTCTATGACCAGCATGTTGCGAACACGGAAGAGCCGCGTTCCAATCCACGCAGCGATCAACAAGCAAGTGGAGTGTAAGAAGTATGTCGCTAGTAGCACGAAGACGACTTGTGCCAAAGCATCTAGGTCATTCGTCATCTTTCAGCTTTTGCTCCTTCTGCCGGATGAGTTTCTTGAGGCGACTCAGTTCCTCTCGCGACACGTCACACTCGGCCAACAAATGACAGAACATTTCCGAGACGTCACCGGCGAACAATCGCGTTGCCAGATCCGACACCATCGAGCGGCTGACGTCCTCGCGTTTAATCAGAGGTCGAAAGACGTGAGCCCGCCCGTCGCCTTGACGCTTCTTGACGAAGTCACGTCGCTCCATCTTCATCAGCATTGTGCCGACCGTCGTATAGGCGAGAGAACGCGTTTTATTAAGCGCGTCGCGTACTTCGCCAACCGTCGCCTCGCCGCGATCCCAAAGCACATCCATGATGGCGAGTTGCAACTCAGCCAGTTGCGTCCGCTTCTTTCCCATGAGTCGAATCCGTTCGATTCTTGCTAGCGTCGATGAAATACTACCGCAGTAAGAGTTACTGTCTACTATCGGGGTAAGAGTTCTGTCAACATGAGTTTTTTGACAGCCTCCGTGGGTTGGTTTCGATATTGGCATCCACCTCCGTTTTTTGAGAGCGAAACGAAGTCAATGTGAAAGCGTTAGTGAGAATGCGGACTGGCTCCGTGCTTGAGTGTGCTTCGGAGTCACTGCAGATCATCCCATCACGGTGCCTGTCCCATTATTCCCAACTCCATTTTCAGTTTGAGTAAACGTCCTATCCGCGGAAGCGGTCACGGCCAGGTGCGAGAAGTGCGAGGGCTGCTTCCCTTGCCAACGGCAGCGAAGGAAGAAAAGCGGCGTTCGCGATGATCGATCCCTTCGGGACAACCGGTCCCACCGAGATGCTGGACTAATATCGACCCACTCCTAGCGCCGATGCTGGATTGATCTACGCCTTGTTGCTAAATCAAACTTCGTCCTGAAGTTGAAATTGCACGCCGCCAACTTGCCGCATAGAATGCTTCGCAGTCCCCACGACGATTCACGCCGCCGCTTGTGCTGCCCGATCAATGAGAACTTTAGATGTTAAGAATTGTGAGCAATTCGAGAAATCGACTTTGTGACGGGCTGAACCGCCGAAGGTTCATTCAGATCGGTTCGTTCGGACTCGGTGGGTTTGGGCTGACCGATCTGATGAAGCTCGAGGCGAGAGGTGCGACCCGTAAGCACGCCTCGAAGCGTTCCATCATCCTGATTTGGCAACACGGTGGTCCGTCGCAGCTTGATACGTTTGACATGAAGCCTGATCAGCCTGCAGAAGTGCGCGGGCCATACGAATCGATCGAGACGACGTTATCGGGACTGCGAATTTGCGAATTGATGCCGCACCACGCGGAGGTGATGGATAAGTGTTCGATTATCCGCAGCTTCACGCATGGTAACGGCGATCATTGGGCAGCGGCTCATTGGATGCTGACGGGTTACACAGGAGCGACTGGATCGGATCGGATTCCTCGCAATCCTTCGATGCAGGCCATCGCGTCGCATTTACTTGGCCCGCGGCAGCCGGGTGTGCCGAGCGGCATCAATATGAATGATGGCGGATTCGGATTCCATGGCGGCGCATATCTCGGAGTCGCTCACAATCCGTTTCGCATTGGCGACTTCAGTTATGGCAACGAAGCAGGCCGCTTGCCAACGGGCAGCGACAAGAGTTTTTCGTTGGTGGACGGCCTGACCGCCGATCGCGTCTTGAACCGCGTGTCACTGGCGGGGCAGTTCGATCGATTGCGTCGTGATGTCGATCAAAAGAACGAATTCGACAACTTAGACGACATCAGTCGACAAGCTCAAGAAGTCATCCTGTCTGGTCGTGCACGCAAGGCTTTTGACTTGGACGATGAAGATCCAAAGTTGCGTGAGCTTTACGGTCCGGGCTGGGGCGAGCAAGCTCTGCTCGCGCGGCGGTTCGTCGAGGCAGGCGTCCGATTTGTGACATTGAACACAGGTTATTGGGATGACCACGGCGACATTAAAGGCCGCCTCGACGACAAGCTGCCGCGTCACGATAAGGCGGTGGGTGTGTTGATTAAAGATTTGGCCGACCGTGGCATGCTTGACGACACGCTCGTCGTTACTGCGGGCGAATTCGGTCGGACACCTGTCATCAACAAAAATCGGGGCCGCGATCACTGGCCACAAGCACAGAGCATCCTGCTCGCAGGCGGTGGCTTTAAGCACGGACAGATTATCGGCAGCACGAACTCAAAAGCCGAACATCCGATATCGCGACCGATTAAGCCCGCTGACTTCAACGCGATTATTTATTCGGCTCTCGGGCTGAAACCGGACCACACGATCAACGATCTTACTGGCCGTCCTATTCATCTTGCTCCCGATGGCGAAGTACCGTCCGAGTTGCTGTGAGTGTTTCGCCGGCCGTGACGTTGAATTCTAGCTTCGACTGTTGCAGCACATCAATGCTCGGATCGCTATGACCCCAATCGATTGGTTGATCGTTTTCGTGGTTAACGGTGCCGTCATCGCGTATGGCATCTACCTTGCGAGAGGTACCGAGACGAGCAGCGAATGGTTTCTCGGAGGACGCGCGCTGCCGTGGTGGGCTGTTGGTTTGTCGATGTTTGCCACGAATGTCGACAACGCAGATATCGTTGGTGTCACCGGCAGCACGTTCAAAGAAGGAATTCACATCGTCTCGGTCTATGCCATCGGCAGTGTCGCCGGTGCGATTTTGGCTGCGTTCTTCGTTGTGCCGAAGATGTATCGAGCCGGTTTCTTTACGAACGCCGAGTATCTCGAGGCTCGCTTCGGACCCTCGACACGCGTTTTGAGCGCGTTGATTCAGCTTCAATATCGCAGCAGTATGCTGGGTCTGATTCTCTGGTCCGCACATCTCTTGCTGACCGAATTGGTTGGGATGAGCACGGTCCAGGCGTGGAGTCTGATTGTCGTGCTAGTGATTTTTGCCGGGTTCTATACGGCGTTTGGCGGATTGCGTAGCGTCGTCTGGACCGATGCCGCGCAAGGCATCGTGATGATGATCGCCGCATTGATCATCTTTGGCACGATTTGGCAAGCTGCTGGCGGTTGGAGTGGTTTGACGGCGGAACTCGATCGCACGGGACGAACCGACATGGCACACATCGGTCGCTATTGGGGAGACGATAACGCGACTCCACCTTGGATGGTCGTCGTCGCTTGGACGATTATCGGCAGCGGATACTGGACGGTGAACCACACGCAAACCATGCGGTTAATGGGTGCGCGTTCGCTGTGGGACATGAAGATGGCTGCGTTGTTTGGAGTCGCCCTGAGCTTGCCGATCATGCTCGTCTCGGCTTCGCTCGGCATCTTGGCTCGCGCGCTGCCTGACTTCCAATTCATTCCCGATGCCGAAGCCGATACGGTTTATCCGCTGCTAGCGAACGCGTTTCTCGGTCCCGGGTTGAAAGGCATCGTTGTCGCTGGAGTCGTTGCGGCGATCGTCAGTACGTTCGACTCGATGGGGTCCGCGTTGTCAGCGATCTTTACACGCGACATCTACGCCCGCTTCCTCGTTCGCGATCGCGACGACCACCACTACGTACTTGTTGGGCGCGTTGCCACGATCGGTGTGCTCGCACTTGGCTTCCTCTACTTGCCGTTCATCGCCAAACAGCAAAACATGATCAAGGCGTTCACGACGTTGATCTCGGTCTTCGCAACACCGTTGCTGATTACGTACTTGGCCGGTGTGCTCACGCCAGCGCATCGTCGTAGCGGATTGATCGGCCTCGTCGTCGGAGCGAGCTACGGAGTCATCGCGCTCGTTGACCGACAGTTCTTCGAGAACGAGTGGTTACCGTCCTGGTTTACAACGCGATGGACATCGTTCGGCTGGTCGGTGCTGTTCACGAGCTTAGCGATTGCAGTCACAACGCTACGTCTCGGTCGGCAATCTCAAGACCAACTCGCCGAGACCAAAGACACCGGCTGGCTCCTGCGAAGCCGCGAACAGCTACCACCAATCCGCGAGCATCCCTTCTCCGACCGCGTCCCAACGTGGCTGAACCCAGTTCCATGGGCCGTGGTTTGCGTGGCGGGATCTGCGTACGTCGTATTCGTTGCATTTTGGTAAGCAGCGACAATCGGCGAAGCGATGCGCACTTCGCGCGCGGCGAAGGATCCCCGACCTTCCAGTAACCTCTGGCCGCAGGTCTCCGATGTGACAAGCTAACCCCCGGGGCTGTGCGATCTGCGTACGGTAACGTTGCTGATTTCGGTTACCCATCCACATCCAGATCGCTCGATTCGACGGATCCAAAAGATTCTTCAGAATTTGTTTGACACTCGGTTGAGGGACTGATACTTTGTTCACCAGTTTTCCTGGGTAGGACGATGGCAGACGTCGAAAGCCGCTTGGATTTCAAGGCGAGAAGGCGCTTTGTAGGGCAAGCGATTGGCAATGAGAAATCAGTATTCAACGAGCTCGGCAGGCTCTCTCTGGCAACAGTCAAACGATGCTTGCTAAACGCTGAATGCCGGCAGCTTCAGAGAAGAAAAAGGGGATGCAGCAATGAGTAAGCCGTTTGCGTTCTGGACTTGGGAATCGCTGAAGGTATGGAAGCTTGGGCGCGGTCGAAAACGACGTCGAGCCCGCAAGTGTTGTCCAAGTCGCGCTCGCTTCGAGTCACTTGAGCCTCGCTATTTGCGCGCTGCTGACCTTCAGCTGCAAGAGCCAACGGCAGATGAAGTAACGAACCTTCCACCAGATAACGTAGCGGTCGCCGCGCAAGGTTTAATGGCAACGAACCAAGCGATCGCGAGTGGGTATGACACGAATGGCGATGGGACAATAACGCCGATCGATGCGCTGCTGGTGACCAATGCCGTTAGCAACGTGGAAGCCGGTGTGGAGTTTACCGATGAATCGATCGCTGCTCTCGATCTGGACCACAACGGTTCGATATCGGATGCTGATGTCGACGCAATCGTCGAATACCTCAATACGCTGCAAGACGCAGTGAGCGCCGACGTTGACGGCATCGATCACGCTATCGAGAATTTAGCGCCAAATAACGGAGACGGTAACCTTGATGGCCTCCCCGATGCTGCGCAAAGCAATGTTGCGAGTTTTCCAGATGTCGCCTCCGGCCATTTCGTAACCGTTGACAGTGGTGCTAACTCATTACGCGCTGTTCAGAGTCGCGTTATTTCACCGGAGCAGCTAGGGATTGAGCTGGAATTCGGGCTGATCGCTTTCGAATTACACGACGTGTCAGTAGGTGGTATCGCCGAGGTAAATATCTCGCTACCCACCGAAAGCCGACCTAACGGATATCTGAAGCAAGACGCCGTGACCGGGGATCTGCATCCATTCCCGTTCAACGGGACGACAGGTGCATTGATTGACGGCAATCACATCGCCCTATTTCTACAAGATGGTGGCCGAGGTGACCTGGATGGCTTGGCGAATGGGATCATTGTAGACCCCGGTACCCCCGCCGGAGATGAAGCTGAAGATGCTTGCGAGGAGATGAAACAATTCCTAATCGACGAATTAAATCAGCAACTGGCCGACGCCATTGGTAACGGCGAGCCGCAAGCGACGATTGATTATCTGGAGGCCGAGCTCGCTATCGCCGAAGCCATGAACTGTTACGGAACTGGAGATTCCGATTCCGATTCCGATTCCGATTCCGATTCCGATTCCGATTCCGATTCAGATTCGGACACGGACACGGACGCGGACACGGACACGGACACGGACACGGACACGGATGCAGATGCAGATGATGACGACGATCAAGTCCCGTGTGAAGAGAACCCAGCTTGTGATCCTCCGTCGGACGACGACGACGATAGCGACTCGGATACGGATACCGACAGTGACTCCGACTCGGATAGCGATAGTGACTCGGACAGCGACTCGGATTCAGACAGCGATAGTGATTCCGATAGCGACTCGGATTCGGACAGCGATAGTGATTCAGATTCCGATAGCGACTCGGATTCAGACAATGACTCCG
>JACKQG010000348.1_pt2 | contig 37610 bp, 34 predicted proteins | sample 8237621 | NCBI WGS metagenome assembly JACKQG01 (sample SAMN15677084, study PRJNA649215) | marine metagenome | biome: marine; feature: Black Sea; material: saline water; isolation source: suspended particulate matter (SPM) from the Black Sea western gyre | collected 2013-06-09/2013-06-10 | depth... | reverse complement strand
GACAGCCGGCTGCCATCGTCGTAACAGCCAACGGGAGGGTGCTCGGCCACCTTGGTGCCCTCGACAAGGAAGGCTTCCAGGACCTGATGGACCGGGCGCGGGCTGCCTAGTCTTCCCTCTTCCCCACTCCGTTCCAACAGCTGCGCCGCCGGGCCGGGTTCGGCTGCGCAGGCTCCGCCGAATCCCGACCCGACACCGCTCACGCTCCAACGCAGGCACCCAGCAATGCAGGCAGCGAACCATCCGCACCTCAACGAGCAGACAGCCAGAAGGTCAGGCAGTCGGCCTCGCTTGCAGCTGGGGGTTTCCGGGTGAGAGCCGGACTGTCGAGGGTGGGGCGCCGGGGGTGGGGTGTGCTCGGCCACCTTGGTGCTCTCGACAAGGACGGCTTTCAGGACCTTGTCGATCGAGCAAGAGTTGCCCAGTTTTCCTTCTTCCCCGTCTCCTGACCTTCCACGGTTGTGGGCGTCGCCGGGCTCCGCTCGCTCGCAAAATGCGCTCGCTCGTCGAAACCCGACACCGCCCTCTCCGAGCCAGTCATGAGCAGGGAACCCGACAGCGAGACACCCCACCTGCTCCCAACCAACTGGCAGACAGCCAGAAGGTCAGGCAGTCGGCCTCGCTTGCAGCTGGGGGTTTCCGGGTGAGAGCCGGACTGTCGAGGGTGGGGCGCAGCGACTTTCACAGCCTGAACAAGCCTCGGTGCCAGCCCCCCCGCTGCGTCGCCGCCAACAGGCGGGATTCGCCCGATTGCCAGGCCACCGGGGAAGAAGTCGCCGACGGAGGGGCGTCGGAAAAGTTGGTGGCAGTGGCAAAGGGACCGACAGGCGACAACGGGAGTCTGCAGCGGCATCGGTTCCGGATTCAAGAGGAGGCCCCGCCGCTGCGACGGTCGGGAAACCTGTTCGGGTAGGCCAGTGTCGGGTTTCGACGAGCGAGCGCATTTTGCGAGCGAGCGGAGCCCGGCGATGGCCCACCACGGTGGGAGGCAAGACCACGAGCAGACGACCGGGGAAGAGGTCAGACCCGGGAACCGGTGCTGGAGGATGGCGGCGACCCCCGTAGCCTGACGGGCTAACAGCAACGGGAGAGCAGGAATGTCGGGAAAGACCCTCAGCCAGAAGGTATGGGACCGCCACGTGGTGCACGCGTCCGAGGGCGAACCCGACCTGTTGTTCATAGACCTCCACCTAGTCCACGAGGTCACCTCACCGCAGGCGTTCGACGGCTTGAGAGCAGCCGGCAGGGGCGTGCACCGTGCCGACCTGACCGTCGCCACCGAGGACCACAACGTCCCCACCGCCGACGTCGACCAGCCGATCGCCGACCCTGTCAGCAGGCTTCAGGTCGAGACCCTGCGGACCAACTGCGCCGAGTTCGGTGTCCCCCTCTACGGGATGGGCGACCCGGGGCAGGGCATCGTGCACGTCATCGGGCCCGAGATGGGGTTGACCCTGCCGGGCATGACGGTGGTGTGCGGCGACAGCCACACCAGCACCCACGGAGCGTTCGGTGCGCTGGCGTTCGGCATCGGCACCAGCGAGGTCGAACACGTGCTGGCCACCCAGACACTCCCACAGCAGCAGCCGGGGACACTGGCCGTGACCGTGAATGGGGAGCTGCCCGAGGGTGCAACCGCCAAGGACGTCATCCTGGCAATCGTGGGTCGCCTGGGAACCGGTGGCGGCATCGGCTCGGTGATCGAGTACCGGGGCGACGTGATCCGCAACCTCTCCATGGAGGGGCGCATGACCGTCTGCAACATGTCGATCGAAGCGGGCGCACGGGCAGGCATGATCGCCCCCGACGAAACCACGTTCGAGTACCTGGCCGGCCGGAGCCATGCACCAGCAGGTTCCGACTGGGAGGCTGCCGTGGCTGACTGGTCGTCGCTGGCCACCGACGATGACGCAGTGTTTGACAAAGAGATCGTGTTGGACGGCGCCGACATCGTCCCCCACGTCTCCTGGGGTACGAACCCGGGGCAGGTGGTGCGCCTGGACGGTTCGGTTCCGGACCCGGCGGCGATGGCCGATGCAGGTGACGCCGAGTCGGCCACCAGGGCCCTCGACTACATGGGGCTGACAGCAGGTACGCCCATGAAGGACGTTTCAGTGGACACAGTGTTCATCGGGTCGTGCACCAACGGTCGCATCGAGGACATGCGTGAGGTTGCAGCCGTGGCCGAAGGCCGCCAGGTGAAAGACGGGGTCCGCACCCTGGTAGTCCCGGGTTCAGGTGCCGTCAAGGCCCAGGCCGAGGCCGAGGGCATTCCAACCATCCTGCGGGCGGCCGGATTCGACTGGCGTGAGCCGGGATGTTCGATGTGCCTGGCAATGAACCCCGACAAGTTGACAGCAGGCGAGCGCTGCGCCAGCACCAGCAACCGCAACTTCGAAGGCCGTCAAGGCCGCGGCGGACGCACCCATCTGGTGTCGCCGGCCGTTGCCGCCGCAACCGCAATCGTCGGACGGTTCGCCTCGCCGGCCGACCTGGACTGAGGAGAAGACATGGAACCAGTCGAGATCGTCTCAGGCACCGCCGTTCCGCTTCGGCGGGCCGACGTCGACACGGACCAGATCATCCCCAGCGACTGGTTGAAGCGGGTGGAGCGCACCGGGTTCGACAAGGGTCTCTTCTCGGAATGGCGCGACAACCGCGACTTCGTCCTCAACGACGACCGGTTTGAGGGCGCCGTGGTCCTGGTGGCGGGCCCCAACTTCGGCACCGGCTCATCACGCGAACACGCTGTCTGGGCCATCCAGCAGTACGGGTTCGGTGCCGTGGTGTCGCCACGCTTCGCCGACATCTTCCGCAACAACTGCACGAAGAACGGTCTGGTTCCCGTACAGGTACCGGCCCAGGTCGGCGAGGCGCTGCTGACAGCCATCGAAGCCGACCCGGAACTGGTCGTGACCATCGACGTGGCGAACCTCACCCTGGATGCCCCGGATGCAGGCATCACGTGTGGCTTCCCGCTGGACGCCGCCACCCAGGAACGTTTCCTGATGGGCCTCGACGACATCGGGATCTCGCTTCGCCACGAGGCCGCCATCGCCGGCTACGAGGCGGACCGCTCCGCCTGGATGCCCACCACGTCCTGACCTGTCACCATCCGAGACAATCCTGGCGGGCGCCGCGGCTGAGGCCCCCGCTGATGGCATGCTGTCGCCGATGAACCCCTTCAGCCCACGTCGCACCACCGCCCTGCTCATAGCACTCACGTTCCTCGCCGCTGCATGTGGCTCAGCCGACACGGCCGGGCCGATTCAACTCACTGGCGTCACCACCACCGCTGTCGACGCGCCCGCAACCACCACCACTACGGCACCACCCACCACGCTCCCCCCGACGACAACCACGACCCTCCCAACAATCAACATCAGCGACGTCGAGCTGACCAGCGGCCTGATCCCGTTCACCGCATGCCAGGACCTGCTCGTGCACCTCAGGGCCGAGGCCATCGAGCGCGTCGGCCCCTACGGCCTGGGCCAGGGCGGTGGTTACTTCGGCGGGCCGGTCATGTTCGCCCGTGACGAAGGCATGGCCATGGCAGCTCCGGCAATGGCCGTAAACGACGCAGCCTTCGGCATGGACATGGACGAGTCAGCCGAGATGGCAATGATCCAGGGCGCCGACTTCTCCGGCACAAACGTCCAGGAACTGGGCATAGACGAACCGGACCTCATCAAGACCGACGGCAGTCGGATCATCGTCATCCAGGGCAACGAGTTGCACAACATCGACATCTCAGGCCCCGAGGCCGTTCTCACCGACACGCTGACCCTGGACAACCACTGGGGAAGCGACCTGCTCCTCGCCGGCGACCGAGTGCTGGTCATGGTCAACACCGACCCGCCCTACGACCTCTACGGTCCCGACGGGGGCGACGCCGCCGCCAGCCCCCTCAGCAGGCTGGTCAACCCGGGCCAGTGGCGCCAACTCACGAGCATCATCGAGGTGGACCTGAGCGACCCCGCAGACCTGACGGTCGCCAACACGCTCACCCTCGGGGGCCGCTACCTGAGCGCCCGCGTGGTCAACGGCGCAGCACGAATCGTGACCACCTCATCCCCCGACGACCTTCCGTTCGTCTACCCGGCCAGCGCCGCCGGTGAGGACCGTGCCGAACAAGCCAACCGGGAGGCCGTAGCCCAGACCACCATTGGTGACTGGATGCCCCGCTACGTCCACGAGGCCGCCGACGGCACCGTCAACGACGGAATGCTGGTGAACTGCCGCAACGTCGCCCACCCGGTCGAGTTCTCGGGCTTTTCCACCCTCACCGTCCTGACAGTGGACCTCGACGCACCGCTGGGAACCCCCAACAGCATGGCCGTGCTGGCCGACGGCCAGACCATCTACGCCGGCAACGAGAACCTCTACGTCGCCACCAACCGCTACGTGGACTCAGACGAGGGCCCATGGAACGAAGACGACCAAGACTACGCAACCTCCATCCACCAGTTCGACGTGACCGACCCGACAACCACCGCATACCGGGCATCGGGAACCATCCCGGGACACCTCCTGAACCAGTTCTCCATGTCCGAATACGAAGGCCACCTGAGGGTTGCCAGCACCCAGGGCAGCCCATGGTGGTTCAACGACGACAGCGAATCGATGGTTACCGTCCTGACCCGCAGCGAGGGCGAGCTGCTCCAGGTGGGCCAGGTCGGCGACATGGGCCAGGGTGAGCGCATCTTCGCCGTGCGCTTCATCGGCGACACCGGATACGTGGTGACGTTCCGCCAGACCGACCCGTTCTACACGCTGGACCTCACAGACCCGACCGCACCAGTTGTGAAGGGTGAGCTCAAGATCGCCGGCTACAGCGGCTACCTGCACCCAGTGGGCGACGGCCTCATCCTGGGCATTGGCCAGGACGCCACCGACGAAGGCCGAACAACCGGAGCCAAGGCAACCCTCTTTGACGTGTCGGACCTGTCGGCGCCAACCGCACTGGACTCATGGGAGGGCGGCGGCGGAAGCACCTCGGTGGAATGGGACCACCGGGCATTTCTGTGGTGGGCACCAGAGAACCTTGCCGTGATGCCGTTCAACGACTGGCAAAGCAACACCAACGCCGCCGTGGTCCTCGAGATCACCAGCGGAGCCATCACCGAACTGGGCCGGGTCGACCACAAGCCCGACCCCGGAAAGGCAACCGAGTTCCCCTGTCCGACGATCGACGCCAACCTGCTCGGCGGCGACGCCTATCTGGAGGGCGGTGAAGCCGAGTTGGCCCTCTTCATCCCCGAGGACATAACGATCATGCTCTGCGTCGCCGACGACACCGACCCCGACAAGGACCTGTACCCATGGGTCGACGGCTACATGTGCGAGTTCCTGGATGCCGACGGGGTTGACGAGTACGGCACGGAGTTCGGCATCGACGCCATCGACGTTCCAGAGGGGGCCACCGTCGGTGCCTGCTTCCCGAACAACTGGGGCTGGATGCCACAGATCGAACGCACGCTGATCGCCGGCGACGACCTCTGGTCCTACAGTTGGGGCCAGATCCAGTCCAACGACCTGTCCAGCCTGGAACGCCTCCAGACGGTCAGGTTCGCCAACCGGTACTGAAGGGAACCGGGCAAGAATCGGGCCCTCAGGCCACCTTCTCGACAGAGGACTCCCAGGCGCCAAAGCCACCCACCAGGTCCGACACGTCACCGAAGCCCTCACACCTGAGCATGCTTGCGACCACCGACGACCGGTAGCCACCTGCGCAGTAGACGACGGTCGGCCGCTCCGACGAAAGCTCGCCCATTCGTTCACGCACCATGGACACGGGCAGGTTCACCGAACCCGGGATGACACCCGCTGTGCCGCACTCGCCCACCGCCCTCACGTCGACCACCTGAAGGTCATCGACGTCGGCGATCCGGTCCACCAGCACACCGGCTGTCAGGCGCGACGCCGTAGAGGTCCGCTCGGGATGCTGCGTCATGACATGGAAGGGATCGACCAAGCAGCCGACCACCCGGTCAAAGCCGATGCGGGCCAGACGGTTCTTGGCCTCAAGCTCGGTTCCAGGGTCGGCGAACAACACGATGTCCACATCAACGGGAACCACCGAACCGGCGAACTCGGCGTAGCGACCGTTGAGGCCCACGTTGATGGCACCCACCAGATGACCTCGGGCGAAGTCCTCGGGGTCACGGACATCGACCAGGACAGCGCCGCCGGCTACAGCCCGGTCCACGTCGTCGAGCGACAGGCCGGCCGGATGCTGCTCCTCGTCCAACAGGGCGTGCTCGCTCTGGTTCAACACGGCGTCATAGGGGAAGTAGGCGGGTGTGGTCGGCTGCCCCTCGGTGATCAGGCCGATGAACGTGTCCCTGTCGGGGGCCTTGATCGCATAGTTGTTGCGGCGCTGCTCGCCGATGGTCGACGACGTATCGGTCGACAGGTTCTTTCCGCATGCCGACCCGGCTCCGTGTCCGGGAAACACCCGGGTGGCATCGGGAAGGGTCATGAGACGCTGATGGAGGCTGTCATAGAGGCAGCTGGCCAGCTCGTCACGGGAATGGCCAAAGGACACCAGCAGGTCCGGCCTACCCACATCGCCTATGAACAAGGTGTCACCTGTCAGCACCGCGTAGGGCTCAGGATCGTCGGCGTGCTCCCAGACCACCATGCTCAAAGACTCCGGCGTGTGGCCCGGGGTGTGCCTGAACTCCAGCACCACCTCACCCAGTCCCAGACGCTCACCGTCGCCCAGAGGCCGAAAGTCGAACTCGGGCGACGCAACCGACGAGTAGCCGATCTCGGCGCCCGTTGCAGCAGCCATCTCCAGGTGACCCGACAGGAAGTCGGCATGGAAGTGGGTTTCAACGACCAGCTCGATCGACAAGCCGGCATCGGCGGCATCGGCCAGGTACTCGCCGACATCCCGCCGGGGATCGACGACGACCGCCCTGCCGGTCGACTCGTCGCCAACCAGATAGGAGGCCTGGGACAGGCAGTCCAGGTAGTACTGGGTGAAGATCATGCGCCCGCCGGGGCCGCTCCGACCCTGATCGCCTGAACCGCACCGTCGGCATCGACCGAGGAACCCCGGTTGTAGGGAAGCATCCCCAACATGACCGCCATCGGGCAGATGTTGAGCGCCGCAGTCGTAGCCAGGGCGGCACCGATGAGCAGCGAGAGAATCCAAAAGCCCGACACAGCCGCGTTCAGGGCAAAGCCGGCCACAACGAGCAGGCCCGCCGTGAAGCGAACCTGGCGGTCCATTGCCCACCGAGACTTACCGAGCACCAGGTCGCCGCCGGCCTCGTTCCATGCGATCACACCACCGTCGAGCACTCTGGCCGTCTCACATCCGGCTGCAGCCAGGCGCTCACCGGCCTGGGCGGCCCGCTGGCCGGACTCACAGACCAGCACAAGCGGACCAACGACCTCGGCCACCTGCTCGCAGCGTCCCGCAAGCAGGTCCAACGGCAGGTGCACCGACCCGGCGATGTGCCTCGTCTCGTACTCGGCGCTGGTACGAACGTCGACCAGCGTCACAGCGGATCCGTTCTCCAGCTGGCTCATCAACTCATGGGCGTTGACGGTCGTGATCTCCATGGTGTCCCCGTTTCGTCGGCGGTCCCTGAGGTTCCAGTGTGCCCTAAACAGCAGGTGATTGGTACCCCGCCCACCTACACACTCAGCCCAGGTGGCCGGGCCTGTCCACCGCATTGGGGTCTTCGCCCGTGTCGCGAACTCGGGCGATCTTGTTGAGCGCAGAGATGAACGCACGGGCAGACGCCTCCACCACATCGTTGGCGAGCCCGCGCCCCGACACCTTCAGGCCGTCGCTGCTCTCAAACGAGAGGGCCACGTCGGCAAGGGCGTCGACGCCACCGGTCACCGACATCACGTTGTAGTCGGTGAGGTGACCGTCGATGCCCGTGGCGATCTTGACCGCCGTGCAAGAGGCGTCGACCATGCCTGAACCCTCGACCGAAACCGCCTTCTCCTCGCCCCGCACCCGCATGACCAGGTCGGCCGAAGGAGTCGTCTGGCTGCCGGCCCTGACGTCGATGCTGACAAGCGAAAAGGTGGCCTCGACCCTGTCGCCCATCTCCTCAGCTACCAACGCCTCCAGATCGGCATCGGTGAGCTGCACCTTGCGGTCCGCCAACTCCTTGAAGCGGGTGAACGCGGCGTTGAGAGCATCACCCTGAATCTCGATACCCATCTTCAAAAGGGCGTCTTTGAAAGCGGCGCGACCCGAATGCTTGCCGAGCACCAGCTTGCTCTCACCCTGGCCCACCACGGAGGGATCCATGATCTCGTAGGTGGTGCGCTCGTTGAGCACACCATGCTGATGGATGCCAGCCTCGTGGGCGAAGGCGTTGCGCCCAACGACAGCCTTGTTGAACTGAACCGGATAGCCCGTGAGGCGGCTCACCATCCGCGACGACCTTGCCAATTCCTCGGTCCTGATGCTGGTCTCGACGGTGTCATAGGTGTCGGGACGGGTACGTATCGCCATGACGATCTCCTCCATGGCGGCGTTACCCGCCCGCTCCCCGATGCCGTTCACCGTGCACTCCACCTGCCTGGCACCAGCCTGCACGGCTGCAAGAGAGTTGGCCACTGCAAGCCCCAGGTCGTTGTGACAGTGCGTGCTGATCACATAGTCGCCGGTGACCCTCTCCCTGATGGCACGGATCCGCCCAGCCCATTCCGCGGGAATGGCATAGCCGACCGTGTCGGGAATGTTGAGGGTCCCGGCACCATTGTCCACCGCAGCCTGGAGGACGTCGCACATGAAATCGAAGTCCGAACGGGAGGCATCCTCGGGACTGAACTCCACGTCGTCGGTGTAGCCGCGGGCCCTCGCCACCGCCGAAGCCGCCTCGGCCAGCACCTGCTCAGGGCTCATCTTGAGCTTGTGCTCCATGTGGGTGGGACTTGTTGCGATGAAGGTGTGGATCCGACGCTTCTGGGCCGGTTCGATGGCCTCCCAGCAACGGTCGATGTCCTTATGGGCGGTACGGGACAGCCCGCATATGACCGGACCACGCACGCTCGAGGCGATGGCGTGGACAGCCTCGAAGTCGCCCTGACTGGCGATGGGAAACCCGGCCTCGATGTAGTCGACACCCAGACGCGCCAACTGCTCTGCGATCTCCAGCTTCTCACCCGTATCGAGCGAGATACCCGGCGACTGCTCGCCGTCGCGGAGGGTGGTATCGAAGATGACCACCCGTTCTCTGTTCTGTGTATCGCTCATTGCCGTCTCCGGTCCTGTGTTGTCTGTGTCTGGCTTGTCAATCTCAGCTGAAAAACGAGAGAACCTCCCGGCCCTTTGGGCTCAGGAGGTTCGGACGAACGCGTATGGGTGCGCTCGCCCTAGGTCAGCAGCAGGAGGTTGAGGTCGGTTCGCATCACGGTCAAGTGTAGTCATGGTCGAGGTAGCGCCCGCAACCCGGTTCCAGCCAAGCCCGCTCAGATCAGGTCAACTGCCTGAACGCTGAGGATCCCCTCACACCCGGCAAGGTTCTCCACCACGTCGGCACCAACCGGTTGGTCGGTGGCCAGCACCATCACGGCGGTCGAGCCGCCCTCATCGTGGCCGACCGTCATGTTCGCCACGTTGATGCCGGCATCCCCCACAAGGGTTCCCACCAGGCCGACCATCCCGGGACGGTCGTCGTTGCGGACAACCAGCATGTGGTCAGAGGGCCGCACGTCAACCGGGTGGTCGTCGATCATCACGATCCGAGCCTCGGCCGCCATCCCTGCCAGGGTTCCCGACAACGCAAGGTCGCCGGAACGCAGGGTGATGGTGTTCAGATAGTCGGTGGCGACGGCCGAGGAGATGGTTCGCACGTCGATGCCCCTCTCCCGTGCCATCTCGTCTGCGTTCACGTAGGTGACGGCCTCGGCCACCACCCGGTTGAGGAGACCCTTGACAACCGCCAGGGTCGCCAGCCTGTCGTCGACCTCGCCCACCTGACCGCGAAACTCCACATCCAGACGATCGGGCAGGCGACCCGACAGGGCACCGAACACCTCGCCCAACTTCTCGGCCAACGGCACGAACGGTCGGATCGCCTCGGGAGCCTCGCCGACATCGACGTTCACTGCGAACGGCACGTAGTCGCCGGCAAGGGCAAGGAGCACCTGCTCGGCGATGGTGGCACCGGCCTTGTCCTGGGCCTCGGTGGTGCTGGCACCGAGGTGCGGGGTGACAACCACCTGCTCGAGGTCGAACAGAGGCGACTCGGTGGTGGGCTCCTCGGCAAAGACGTCGATGGCGGCCCCGGCGATCCTCCCCGATCGGATCGCGTCGGCGAGCGCCTGTTCGTCGACAATTCCTCCCCGGGCCACGTTCACGATGCGCTGACCCGGCTTTGCCAACGCCAACAACTCGGCATCGACCAACCCGACCGTGTCGGGGGTGCGGGCAAGATGCAGGGTCAGGAAATCGGACTGCTCCACCACCTCGATCAGGTCCAGCATCGAGATGTTCAGGTTCCTGATGCTCTCCTCGACCACAAACGGGTCATGGGCCACAACACGCATACCGAACGCAGACGCACGCTCTGCAACCAGGCGACCGATACGACCCAGACCGACGATGCCGAGCGTCTTGTCGGCAACCTCGACACCCTGCCAGCGCGACCGGTTCCAGGAACCACCGACCAGATCGGCGTGGGCCTGTGGAATACAGCGGGCCTGGGCGAGAAGCAGCGCCATGGTGTGCTCAGCGGCCGAAATTGAGTTCGAGAGCGGAGCATTGACAACCATCACGCCATGGCGGGTGGCGCAGCGGACATCCACGTTGTCGAGGCCTATACCTGCACGCCCGACGACCAGAAGGCCTTCGATGGAATCCAGGACCTCGGCCGTGACCTGCGTGGCCGACCTGACAATGAGCGCCGACGCTCCCTCGAGAGCTGCAATCAGATCAGCACCGTTCAGGCCCGGCTGCAGATCGACCTCGTGACCGCCCTCCCTGAGCAGGTCCAGACCGCTCTCGGCGATCTCCTCGGTTACAAGCACCCTTGCCATCCGTAGAGCGTGCCCCGACCCGACCCGGCCCGCAACCGAGTTCCGGCAGTCGTCACACGATGTTCACGTCCCCGTCGGTTCAGGCGCCCTCCACCACGAGAGGCGGAAGATCGTCGGCCGGCTGGAACCCGAAGCGTTGGGCAAAGAACGACAGCTCAGCCTCCAGTGCCCGGATGATGTTGGGAGCCCTCCTGAAACCGTGGCCCTCATCGGGAAACTCCAGGTACGCGAACGGGACACCCTTGCCCTTCAAAGCGTCTGCCATGCTGCGCGCCTGATTCGGCGGAACGATCGGATCCTCAGCTCCCTGCAGCAACAGCATCGGCGTAGCGAGCCGGTCGGTGTGGTTGATCGGGGACCGCTCCGCATAGATGGTCTCGTCATCCGGCCACACGCCAACCAGACGATCCAGGTAACGGGCCTCGAACTTGTGCGTGTCAGCAGCCAGCGCCGCCAGGTCCGCCACGCCATAGCGGCTGGCCCCAGCCGTGAACACATCGTGGAAGGTGACCGCCGCCAACACCGTGAAACCACCGGCACTTCCACCCTTGATCGCCATGCGCTCCGGGTCCACATCGCCCCTGTCGGACAGGAAGCTGGCGACACCGACGCAGTCCTCGACGTCCAGAACACCCCAGTGGCCCCAGAGACGGTGACGGTACGGACGCCCGTAACCGGTTGATCCCCGATAGTCCACGTCAGCCACGACAAAACCGCGGCTTGTCCAATAGGCGATGGCCAACTGCAGCTGGGTACGGGCCGCACCCGTCGGACCGCCGTGGGCCAGCACAAGCAGCGGCGGACGCTCCCCGTCGGGAACCCGGTAGTCGGGGTTGGTCGGCGGGTACACGAGGGCGTGTGCCACCTCACCCTGCGACGTCGGAAAGGAGACCGCCTCGGGCACCGGGAACCACGCCGCTTCCAGACCCAGGTCACGGCGGCTGCCGAGCACCTCAATGCCACCCGGACCGATGACGACCACCGCCGGCTCGGTCACCCAAGACGCCGCAACCGCCACGACTCCATCGCCGAATGCCGACACCGAGCCAATCGACGTCGCATCCACGTCCAAGTCCGTGATGGTGCCGTCGGCGGCCAGGACCGACAGCCTGTCAACCCCCTCCACGCGACGGGCAAACCAGACCTCATCACCCACGAAGGCGTACCTGAACAGGCCAAACACCCACTGCGGGGTTGCAACCTCAAACACTCCCGAGGTGAGCTGCACCAGCGAACCATCGTCGGCCAGCCGATGGAGGTGCCACCAGCCATCACGATCGGTCACGACGTGGAGCACCCCGTCCGGGCTCCACTCCGGCTGGAAGAACGACTCACCTGAACCGGCCTCATCACCGCCCACCCCGTTGACAGCACATGCGGCGGAGACGGCACCGTCGCCAAGGTCAGCTACCCACAGCTCGGTGTCATCCCAGGGCAGGTTCGGGTGGTCCCACTGGATCCAGGCCAGTCGTCCACCATCGGGCGCTATGCGCGGCGATGACACGAAGTCGGGACCTGAAACCAGGACCTCAACCCGTAGCGATCCATCGAGCGCCACGGCCACCAACTGGTTCGCCGGCTCAACGCCCACCCCGTGGACCTCCCGGACACACACGTACCAGCGGCCATCGGGAGTGGGCCGACCGTCGGCATACCTGAGCCCCCGTGGGACATCCGGTTGAGGCGTGAGCGCAAGGGGCGAACCACCCGCATCCAACCTGTAGAGCCGCTGATCAGAATGGTCGCTGTAGACGAGAACCCCGTCAAAAGCCCACCAAGCCGCACCCCCGTACTCGTGCACGAGGGTGCGGACGTTCACCGCGGGGGCGACAGCCTCAACACCGTTACACAGAACCACAGTTCGTCCGCCCTCGTCGGGACGCGACTCGGACCACCAGACCCGGCCGCCGTCGACAACGACCTCCCCCGGCGATGCAGCGCCCGCCACCAGGAGGCCTGCGGTGATCGGCGACCCCCAACTACCGCAGTGTGTCGCTTCCGCTACTCCCATCCCAGGATTTCTACCACCTGGCCTCCGAGGGTCAACGGGTCATAGGGCTTCACGATCAGGCCCGCGCTTCCGAGGCCGTCATATCGACTCCGGTCAGATGGATGCACCTTTGCGGTAAAGAGAATCACAGGAACGTCGGCCAGCGCATCGTCTTCTTTGAGCCGAGCGAGCACGGCCTCACCGCCCATGACCGGCATCATCATGTCCAACAGGATGGCGTCAGGCAGCTCCTGGACGGCAAGCGCCAGCCCTTCTGCTCCTGACCCGGCGGTCACGACCTCCCATCCCATGGTCGCCTCCAGGCTGAGCCTCGTCACCTCCCTGATGTCTGCCTCGTCATCGACGATGAGGATCCGCCGTGATGTCATCTCAGTCCCCGTCCTCATCCGAGGCAGCGGCCGGTCCGGCCCCGGTCGACTGGAATCGGTTCCAACTGGTGTCGTCCATCGGCAGGGTGAAGAAGAAGGTGCTGCCCTCCCCCAGGACGCTCTCAGCCCAGATCCTGCCGCCATGCTGTTCCACGATCAGCCGACAGATTGCCAGCCCAAGGCCTGTGCCAGCCATCTCACGGGTATCGGACGAGTCGATCTGGTGGAACCTCTCAAAGATGGACTCCAGATTCTCAGGCTCGATTCCCCGCCCCTGGTCGCTAACCGAGAACGTCACCTTTCCATCGCCGCCCTCCATCGAGACCAGCACCTCAGTCCCTGCAGGGGAGAACTTGACCGCATTACCGATCAGGTTGGAGAGTGTCTGGACGATGCGGTCGGGATCAGCCCACACCCCTATCGAGAGGTCGGATCCCACCACCGTGATGCCCGCAACTTCGGCCACCCCGCGCGCCTCGTCGACGGCCGCAGCGACGATCAACGCCGAATCCGCGGCAATGCGGTCCATCGGCATCTCACCGCTGGTCATCCGCTCAACATCCAGGATCTCGTTGATGAGCCTTATCAACCTGTCCGTGTTGCTGACAGCTATGTCAAGCATCTGGCGTCCTTGATCGGAAACAGTACCCATGACATCGAGGGTCATCAGCCCGAGCGAACCACGCAACGAGGTGAGAGGTGTTCGCAACTCATGGCTCACGGTTGACACGAACTCGTCCTTCATGCGTTCCACCTGGCGGCGATCGGTTATGTCGCGCACGATGCCGGTAAAGATCCGACGATCCTCACGCTGATACTCGTTCACAGCCAGGTCCATCGGAAACTGGTCGCCGTTCTTGCGTAGGGCTGTCACCTCGCGGCCACGACCGAGAATGTGGGGTCGGCCAGACTCCAGGTACCGGTTCAGGTAGGCATCGTGTGCCGTATGGTCCGGCTCGGGCATCAGGATGCTCACGTTCTTGCCAATGACCTCGTCGGCCATGTAGCCGAAGATCGTCTCGGCCGCCAGGTTGAAGGACAAGATGATTCCCGCCTCGTCAATCGTGATGATGCCGTCCACAGCCGTGTCGATCAGCTGACCCAGCTCTCCCGCGATGGCGGCCTGTTCGAAGCGAGCCGCGTCCAGCGCTACCACATTTTCTTCCAGAGCCAAGTTGGCTGCGACCAACTCACCTGTCCTGACCGTCACAGTCCTCTCGACGAGCGCAGTTCGGCGCCAACCAGAGATCAGGTACAGGGACATCATCATCGTGAGCAGGACCCCAGCGAGCAACACCACCACGTCGCCAAGGATCTGGTCGGAGCGATCCGAGGTAACGACTACCGCCCAGGTGCGACCGGCAATGTCGAAGTCCTGCCGGTAGTAGAGGTGTGTCCGCTCACCCTCCAGACCACGGGCCTCGGATGAAACATCTGTCAACGCCCGCTCGCCAAACGGTGCCGACATGTCGAACAGCTGGATCCGGAGATCGTGCCCACCACTGACCATCCGCGTCTGGTCAAGTGCCCGGGTGAGCATCTCGCCGATGCGGTACACGCCAAGGACAAAGCCGGTCAGGTTCTCACGCCGCTCCAGCATCGTTCCCGTCGGTGAGCCGTTCCTGTAGACGGGATGGAACACCAAGAAGGCGTACTGGTCCTCTGCCTCCTGGACAAGGGTGACCCTGCCAGTCGCCACCTCCCGACCGGAGTCACGGGACTCAATGAGGGCCGCCTTCCTCGTGAGGTTCGAGGCCAGGTCAAACCCAACAGCGGCCTCGTTGCCGACCAGGGGCTCCACGAAGTAGACCGGGTAGTACTCCACACGGTGATCCACCGGTACAAGGCTCCCGTCGGGACCCCGCTGGCGAATGGCGAAGTCGGGGAAGCCGTCAACGCGAGCTGCGTCCTCATAGGCACCCCGCTCGTCGACACCAACCCTTGGAATCCACTCAAGCGCCTGTACACCTGATCGTACCTCCAGGGCGTGCCGCACGAAGGTGGTGAACTCGTCACGCTCCACCTCGTTTGACGCCGCATAGAGGGAATCAACCGTGGCCAGCGTCGCAATGTCCATGTCGATCTCCATCTTGATCGCCATGGACGTGGCCTGGGCGGCCCGGTCAAACTCACCGTGAGCGGTCTTCTCGGTGCTGTCCTAGACCACCTTGTAGGCAAGCAGGGCGCTCCCGAAACCGATGCTGAGCACCACCGCCAATACGGCCAGCCTGCGTCCGCCGAGTGGCGCCTCACGGCGCGGCCTCAGCCCGGACATCGCCCGCTTCAGCGAAACTGGAGCCATGCGGCCACCGATCTGTTCGGGCCCTCTGGAGCACCCACGCCGGGCGCCCTCCCACCGGACCGCAGGGGCCTCACCGCGACCCGGCTTGGAAAGACTCTAGTTCAGCCCCCGATTCCGGGGCACCCGACCAACCCGGAGCACTACCCGTTCAAGAGGGCCACCATCCGGGTCAGGCCCTCCTCGAGGTCTTCGTCACCAAGGGCAAACGAAAGGCGGGCGTACCCGGGTGTACCGAAGGCCTCTCCCGGAACTATCGCCACCTTGGCCTCGTCCAAGATGATGCCGGCCAACTCGTTGGTCGTTGATGCGGTCCGCCCGGCGATCTCACGACCCAACAGGGCGGACATGTCCGGATAGGCATAAAAGGCACCCTGGGGCTCCAACAACTCAAGACCGTCTATCTGGCGGAGCAGGCCCGACATGGCAACCCGCCGCCGATCAAACGCCTCACGCATCATGACCACATCCGTGAGATCGCCGGAAACCGCTGCCAGGGCCGCACGCTGGGACACGTTGGAGACGTTGCTCGTGGCATGGGACTGCAGGTTGGCAGCAGCCTTGATGAGATCGGTCGGACCGATCATCCAGCCGACCCGCCAACCGGTCATTGCATAGGTCTTGGCGACGCCGTTCAACACCACACAGGTGTCAGCCAGGTCCGGAACAAGAGCGCGAACGGAGTGGTTCTCGTGTCCGTCATAGGTGAGATGCTCGTAGATCTCGTCGGCGATGACCCAGACACCGTGCTCAACGGCCCACTCCCCGATGGCCCTGATCTCATCGGCCGGGTAGACGGCACCCGACGGGTTGGACGGAGACACGAAGAACAGGGCCTTGGTGTTCGGGGTACGGGCAGCCTCCAACTGGTCGACGGTCACCCGAAACCCTGAAGCCACGTCGGTCTCGAGCACCACGCTCGTTCCGCCGGCCAGGGCGATGCACTCCGGGTAGGTCGTCCAGTAGGGCGCCGGCAACAGGACCTCGTCGCCGGGGTTCAAAAGGGCCGCACAGGCGTTGTAAACGGCGTGCTTTCCGCCGTTGGTCACCAGCACCTGGGACACCTCCGGCCGCCAACCCGAGTCGCGCTGGGTCTTCTCCACGAGCGCCGCCTTCAACTCTGGAAGCCCACCCGCCGGCGAGTACTTGTGGTTCACCGGGTCCTGACAGGCGGCCACGGCGGCAGCCACGATGTGGTCCGGCGTCGGAAAGTCGGGCTCGCCGGCGCCGAAGCCGATGACCGGCTCGCCCGCCGCACGCAACTCACGGGCCTTGTTGGTGACGGCCATGGTCGCCGACTCGGCGATGGCACCGACACGGGCTGACAGACGCTGGATTGTCATGGATGCTCCCGGCTGGACTGGTTGTCACCAGTCTGCCAGCGCTGCGCCACCAACTACATCCGATTCAGCCGCAGGCGGTGAAGTAGGGCGCAAGATACTCGCGGGCAAGGTCACCCTCGGCCTGCTGGCCCAGACCCTGGTAGGCCAGACAGGCCGCCACCTCCAGCTCGCCTCGGCCACACCCCAACTGCCCCGCCCTGTCCTCAAACTCCTGGGTACGCATGAGGCGCTCCACCACCGCAAACGGGTGCTCCGGGTCGTCAGCCTCCAGCTCGGCGATGGTCCTCCCCGACAGGCTCTCGAGCACCTGCTCAGCGACCGCACGACCAGCCCTGGTCAGCTCCACACAGGTTGCGGCCTCGGACGGTTCCGTCACCGCGCTGTCACCACACGAGACGACAGATCCAGAGACAAAGGCGAACACCAGGATGAGACCGGGATAGCGCATCACGGGCGAAGGTAGTTGTCGACCGGGGCCAGATGCCGTCAGCCGGCGCCGACTATCATCGCCACGGCCACGAAATGGATCGCCACGGCCGCTGTCACCAGCGCGTGCCAGACCTCGTGGTAACCGAACACCCTGGGAGACAGATCGGGCCACCTGACACCCAACATGATGGCGCCACCGCTGTAGAGAACCCCCTCGACGGCGATCAGCACCAGCACCGTCGTGTCGAGTGCCCGAAACAGGTCAGGCGCCACCACAATCGGAACCCACCCCAGGGACAAAAAGAGGGTGTTCATGAGACCCCTTGGCGGATGGAACGGCAACATCCGCAGAGCCACACCTATGGCCGCACCGATCCAGGTCGCCCAGAGCAGCAGCATGGCCGAACGGCCCTCCAGCGCCGAAATAGCAACAGGCGTCGCGCTGGTGGCGATCAGGATGAAGATCGCCGCATGGTCGAAGCGGAACAGAACCTCCCAGACCGGTATCGGCCAACGCCGCAGGTGCACGAGGGCGCTTGCGACGAACATGAGCAGCGCTCCCGCAGCGAACACACCGGCCCCCAGACGGGAGGCACCCGGAGGCGTCGTCCAGACCAACACGCTCCCACCCACGACGGTGAGGGGCACGGCGGCACGGTGCATGATCCCCCGCCAGAGCGGACGTCCGTGCACGAGGGACCTCCGAACCGACTCTGAGACGTTGCCGGGAACCTCATCGTGCGCATCCACCACGCCGACGAACCTAGACGCTGGGCCGGGCATCTTCGGACCGGTCCGCACCGGTCACACCAACAGGCGCAGTCCGGCAGTGGCAGCCATGGCCGCCAGGACAACGACAACGAACGGAGCCCTTCTCCAGACGGCCACAGCACCCGCCGCTACGCCGACCAGGCGGGCATCCAGGGTCAACGCAGCACCGTCGGTCACCGTCATCACCACCAGCAGCGCCGAGAACAGGGCCGCCGGCAACAGTGACGCAACCGGCGCCAGAGGCCTGCTGAAGCGCTCCCCCGCCGATATGCCGACCAGCTTGAACAGATAGGCACCCGCTGAGAGCACCATGACCGCCGTCCAACTCATCAGAGCCCTCCGAGATCGTCGCTGTCGGCCCGGGCCGAACGGGCAGCCACCCAGAGGCCAGGCCCAACGGCTGTCGCAGCCAGAAGCATCGGGAGGCCCGCCGGCGTAGCGGGTACGGCGACCACCGCTATGACCGCACCGACGAGAGCCGTGACCCTGCCGGGGCTTGTCCGCAGGTGCGGTACCAGCAGGGCAACAAATGCCGCCGGGAACGCTGCATCAAGGCCCCAGGCGCCCGGATCCTCGAGCACCCCACCCAACAGCACCCCGAGGACCGTGCCGGTGTTCCAGAACACGAACAGCCAGAGCCCCGTGAACCAAAAGGCGTCCCGACCGTGCTCCGACTGATCCTGAGCGGTGGCCATCGCCGTCGTCTCATCAATGAGGAAATGCGCAGCTACGAACCGCCGGCCGGGGCCAACCCCCAGCATCGGTGCCATTACCGGCCCGTAGAGCGAGTTGCGCGCTGCCAGCAGCAGACCACTCGCCACCGCCGCCGCTGTGCTCCCCCCGCCGGCAACCACCGACACCACTGCAAACTGGGACGCTCCGGTGAAGGTGAGAACCGACAGGGCCGATGCCTGTGACAGTGAGAAGCCGGACGTATCAGCGAAGACCCCGAAAGTGACTCCAATGAGGCCCGTCGCCGCCGCCAGCACAAACGCCTGACGCCGGTGGGCCACCAGGTTCTTCATCGGAGAAGATCGGCCAACTGGTCGATCAGGCCATCCAGTTCGGCGGCGCAGGCGTGGAACACGTCCTGGTCGCCCGAAGCCGGATCGACGACCTCCTCCCACTCCCCCACCTCGACGGCCGCAAGGTCCATTTCGGCCAGACGTTCACCGAGGGGTCCGTCCGCCGGCAGGTGGCGTACCAGGCGGGGAAGGGTGGCAGTTCGGGGAGCCACCTCGGGATGGTGGCGCCTCATCCACGCCACGTGGCCGGGTTCCATCGCCACCACCAGATCGGAGTCCACGTGGTCGTCGCCGAACTGACGGCTCCTGTGGCCCATGTCGGAAAGGTCGAAGCGCGCAAGGGCCAGACGGGTCCGCTGGCTCATCGGATGCCCCTCAAGAACCAGTGTCCCAGCGGCAACCGCCCTGAAGCCTGGAGCCCTGTCAGCGAACATGACACGGGCCATCACCGACCTGGCTGCATTGCCCGTGCAAAGGAAGCAGACGACCGGCCGCCGGTCGGACTCGCCACCGTCGATCGTCACCCTCCTGTCACCCGATCGCCAGCGCTGTGTGTCACGGCCACGAAAAGCGCCTCGGCCTCGGCGGTGACCTCGCCCGCCACCAGGCACCTGGCCCGCGCTACCAGGCGGCGTCCTGACTGCTTTTCAACCCATGCCTCCAGACGCAGGTCGGCATCAATCGGCGTGGCCTTCCGGTAGCGGACCTCGAGGCGTGCCGTCACCGCCGGGCCGGCCTCAACTAGGCCCGGTGCACCGCTCAGGATGTCGTCGAACAACCCGGCCAGGAAGCCGCCGTGGAGACGCCCCGGCGGACCTTCCCGGGCCCTGCCCGTGTGGACCTCGCCGACGACGATCCGCCTGCCCTCGGCATCGGTCACGCGGGTGACGGTCATCGGTGGTGCCAGGGGGTTGTGGCCTCCGCGGTAGAGGCTGTGCTCCCGATGCTCGTCGCGCAGGCGCTCCCTTGCGGCGTCGTCCAGGCCCTCCTCTGAAACCTCGTACCAGCGCAGCCTCACCGAGTCGCCCAGCGCCTCCCTTGCATCGGAAACCTGTCCGCTTGCCTCCTCAAGTTGCTGCGGCGTTGGCTCCAGCCGGTGCAGGTCCTCAACCAGACCCCTCACCTGATCAGCCAGACGGCGCGCCGCGTCGCAGATGTCCTCCCCTGCGGAAGAGCTTTCAGAGATCGGATCAGAGCTGGCCATGGCCCCTCTGTCTAGCGGCTGGATATCGGTGGGCGGTCAGCGACCCGGTTCCTCACCCATCTCCGCAAGGGCGTCGCGTATTGCTCCCCGCAGCCGACGGGCGATGTCGGGTCCCAGGTGGGCGACCAACCCCCGACCGGCGCTTCCAACCTCCTCGACGGTGAGGATGACCCGTGGCAGGGCATCGTCGTAGTCGTCGCTGATGGCCACGGCCCACGAGACCGGTGCCAGCTCGGCCTCTTCGAATCCCGGTGGAAGGTCGGCGGACCTGAACGGATAGTCGTCAATCGAGCGGCGCATTACAGGATTCTGGCATCACACCTCACGACCCGCCAGACATAAACCTGACTAATATGATCGGAATAGTGTTGATTCTCGGAACGGCCCTCTGTAGGTTGTCCTCCTAATCCCGACCAACTCTATCGGCTTTACCAGGACCAGAGACATGGCGCCATCCGACACCACCGTCCAGATACGCAGATCGACAGACCTCTCGCGCTCCGAGATCCACTCTCTGAACGCGTGCTTCGAGAAGACCCACCCCAGCCAGATCATCCAATGGGCGGTCGAAACCTTCGGGAGCAACCTGGCACTTGCCACGTCCTTTTCCGACACCCTCCTCGTGGACCTGGCACTCCAGGTTGACCCCGACATCGAGGTGGTATTCCTCGACACCGGCTTCCACTTCGCCGAAACCCTCGACGTGTTGCGCAGGGCGCAGGTCCGCTACGAGATGAACCTGCGAGTCGAGCGACCCGACCCGGCGACAGTGGACCTCTGGGCCAGCGGAACCGACGCCTGCTGTGCCGCCCGCAAGGTTGCACCGCTCGACCAGGCACTCACCGGCAAGGCGGCGTGGCTGGCTGGCATGCGGCGGACCGACAGCGCAACCCGGTCCGAAACACCCATCGTCTCCATCGACCGGCGAGGCCTAATAAAGGTAAACCCCATCGCCGCCTGGCCGACAAACGACGTCGAGTCATACATGGAGGCCAGAGAAATCATCGTGAACCCCCTCGGCGATGACGGCTACGACTCCATTGGCTGCTGGCCCTGCACCGAACGCTCAACAGTCGGCTGCGAAACCAGGAGCGGCCGCTGGGCCGGCACCGCCAGAACCGAATGCGGAATCCACCTGTGAACCCCACCCCCTACCCCGTGAACCTGGACCTCACGGGCCGGCGCGCCCTCGTCGTCGGAGCAGGACCGGTCGCCGCGCGCAAGGTGGCCGGCCTCCTCGACGCCGGTGCCGACGTCACCGTTGTCGCCCCCACCGCCGTCGACGAGATCGCCGACGACAGCGGGCTGCGGTGGCACGAACGCCCCTACCAACGCGGCGAGGTGGCCTCGTACCGCCTGGCCGTCACCGCCACCGGTGACCCCGACGTGGACAGCCAGGTGCACCGCGATGCCGAGGCGGCAGGCGTATGGCTGAACAGTGCCGACGACCCCGAACGCTGCACCTTCACGCTCCCCGCCATATCCCGCCACGGCGACCTGCAGGTGACCGTCTCGACCAACGGGAACAGCCCCGCCATCTCCCGCTGGCTGCGGAAAAGCCTCTTTGATGACATCGGCCCTGAACACGCCACCCTCATGGCCCTCGCCTCAGAGGTGCGCGCCGAACTGCGCGAAGCGACCGGTACCAGCGAATCCCCGGCATGGGACACCGTGTTGAACGAAAAGCTCGTCGACACCATTCGCCGCGGCGACCTTGACGTTGCACGACAGGCCCTTCGGGCAGGCCTGGGACTCACCGAAGCACGAGCGCTGGAGCCAACACCATGACCGTCCACCTGGTCGGAGCGGGCCCCGGCAGCCCCGACCTGCTCACCCTCCGGGCAGCCAGGCTTCTCGACAGCGCCGACATCGTCGTCCACGACCGCCTCATCGACCCAGGCGTCCTGGCACTGATAGCACCCTGGGCCGAGGTCATAGACGTCGGCAAGCGGCCCGGCGGACCAGCCGACGCCCAGGAACGCATCCATCAGGTGCTCGTCGAAGCAGCCGGCCGCGCCCACACCGTTGTACGCCTCAAGGGCGGCGACCCCTTCGTCTTCGGACGTGGCGGCGAGGAGGCCGAGGCCCTCCGTGCAGCCGGCATCGACGTCGAGGTCGTACCCGGAATCAGCTCCGCCATCGCCGGCCCCGCTGCGGTCGGGATTCCCGTGACCATGCGCGGATACTCCAGCGGCTTCACCGTCATCACCGGACACCAGGACCCCACAGCCGAAAAGGCCATCGACTGGGAAGCGGCGGCCCGACTGGGAACCACCCTCGTGGTGCTAATGGGAGCCACGCGCTCAGCCGTCATAGCCGAGCGCCTCATGGCCGGCGACCTTGCCCCCGACACCCCCGTCGCAGCCGTCGAATCGGCCACCACCACCCATCAGCGGGTCCACAGAACCACCCTGGCCGACATGGCCGACCTCACCATTCGCCCACCTGCCGTGCTCGTGATCGGAGCCGTGGCCGGCCTCGACGTCACCGACTCGGGCACCGCTGCCAGGGGCTTCGACGACCTCATCACCCAGCTGGCCACCGAACACGGAGGCACCCAATGGCCCAACTAACCAGCCCCACCCCGGCCAGCCTCGTCATACCGATAGACCCCGAGATCGAGGCCGACATAGTCAAGTTCGAGGAGATGCTGGCCGGCTACCAGACCGGACGCATCGACGAAGACGTTTTCCGGGTGTTCCGCCTCAACAACGGCATCTACGGCCAGCGGCAGGGCGGGACCAACCAGATGGTTCGCGTCAAGGTCCCCTACGGGTCCATGACAGCCGACCAGCTCGACATGCTTGGCTCCCTCGTAGAGGACCACAGCCGCGGCTGGGGACACATAACCACCCGCCAGAACCTGCAATTCCACTTCGTGGAACTGACCGAGGTCCCAGAGGTCATGAAGAAGCTGGCCTCGGTCGGCCTGACCACCCGGGAAGCCTGCGGCGACACGGTCCGCAACGTGCAGGGCTGCCACCTGGCCGGAGCATGCCCCTTCGAGGTGCTCGACATCACCCCATGGGCAGAAGCCGCCTACAGGCACTTCGTGCGCAACCCCATCGCCCAACGCCTACCCCGCAAGTTCAAGATCAACTTCTCCGGATGTGCCACCGACTGCGGTCAGGCCATGTTCAACGATGCCGGGGTCGTGGCGACCAGCCGCACGTTCGACGACGGCAGCGTCGAAGCGGGCTTTCGCGTCTACATAGCCGGTGGTCTCGGGACCACACCGTTCCCCGCACTCGCACTCGAGGAGTTCACCACCAGAGAAGACCTGCTCCCCACCATCGAATCCATCCTGCGGGTCTTCGACCAGACCGGCAACCGCGACAACAAGCTGCGTGCCCGCATGAAGTGGGTCGTCGACCAACTGGGCATCGACGAGGTCCGACGACGCATCTTCGCCACGCGCAAGCTCCTGCCCGCATCCGCCACATGGCCCGGTGGCATCCCCGACGTGGTCAGCAAATGGGGCGACAATCCGGCCGGCATCGCACCGGGCTCCACCCCCACACCGGTCGGCCACGGAGTGCCGGTAAGCATCGGCGCCAAGACCCCGTATGACCGCTGGGCCGAGGCCAACGTTGTCCGCGGAATCGGCAACGGCACGGTCTCCGCCTACGCATGGTGCGCCCTGGGCGACATCACAGGCGACCAGTTCCGTGCAATGGCGACCGTCGTACGCTCCCTGGACGTTGAGATCCGCGTCACGAACAGGCAGAACTTCATCGTCCGCAACCTCGATGAACGCCAGCTACCTGCGCTCTACGACATGCTCGAAGCCGCCGGCATGGCCAGACCCGGAGCCGAGCTGTCCCGCGACGTCGTGGCCTGCCCCGGATCCGACACATGCAACCTGGCCGTCACGCAGAGCCGCGGCCTGGCCCAGGCAATCGGCGACGCCCTCGACGAAGCCGGCCTCGCCGAGGTGGGCGGAGTCCGCACCAACATCTCAGGCTGCACGAACAGCTGCGGCCAACACCACACCGCCGACATCGGATTCTTCGGCGCAGAACGGCGGGCCCACGGAAAGGCCGCTCCCGGCTACCAGATGCTGCTGGGTGGACACGTCGGCGCCGAACAGATCCAGTTCGGACAAAAGGCTCTGCGCCTGCCGGCCAAGAACGCCCCCGAGGCGGCCGTAAGGGTCATCAGCCGATTCGTGGACGAACGAGAAGCAGGCGAAGCGTTCCACAGTTGGCTGGATCGCTCCGGAGGAGCCCCAGGCGTCGCCACTGCCCTCAAGGACCTGGACGTGTTCCCCACCCCCGAGGACGGCCCCGACTACTACGTGGACTTCGACGAGACAGGCCCCTACGTGGCCGAAATCGGCGACTCGGAGTGCGCAACATGAGGCTCGTCGAACCTCCCACCACCTGATCGGGATCCCGCCCGTCACAGCATCGACCCCCTCCGGCGGGCAGGATCTCGGTCATGGACGTTCCGATCACCCAACTCCTGCTCAGCGAGGACCCACCCACCTACGGCCTCGTCGAACAGGTCTCACCACTCGTGCGACGCCTCGTCGCCCAGAACCCGTCCCGGTTCACCTACCACGGAACCGGCACGTTCATCGTTGGACCACCCACCGGCGGCGACGTTGCGATCATCGACCCGGGGCCAGACGACGAGGCACACGTGGCCGCACTTCTGGACGCCGTCGACGGCCAGACCGTCACCCAGATCCTCATCACCCACACGCACCCCGACCACTCACCGGCAACGGCAGCCGTCAAGGCCGCCACCGACGCCACCACCTACGGCTACGGACCCCACCCAGAGGCCGCCGTGAGGGCACATGAGGAACGCATCAGGCGTGCCATCGAAGCTGGAGAAGACCCCGAGTCAGACGACGGAGAAGGCGGCGGCGATACCGACTTCGTCCCCGACGTGGCAGTGGTAGACACCGACATCGTTGCCGGAGACGGCTTCACCTTCGAATGCCTTCACACCCCGGGCCACATCTCCAACCATGTCTGCTACTCCCTGGCCGAGGAACAGACCCTCTTCACCGGGGACCATGTGATGGGGTGGTCCACAACCGTCATCCCCGCACCGGACGGTGATCTGGCCGACTACATGGAAGGCCTGGCACGCCTCCTCACCCGCACCGAGACGACCTACCGACCCACCCACGGCCCCGCCATCACCGAACCCCGCCCTTTCGTGAAATCCCTGCTGGCCCACAGACAGCACCGCGAAGACCAGATCGTGACGGCCCTCGCCACCCGGCCGGGCACGATCGCATCGCTCGTCGCCGACATCTACGCCCACGTGGACGAAAAGCTTCACAAGGCAGCCGGAGCATCCGTCTACGCACACCTGCTGGCACTGGAACGAACGGGCAGGGCAACCGCTGCCCCGGAGCCCGACCCCGAAGCGGAGTGGACCCTCACCTGAGGCGGCTCCTCTGGATCAGACCGGGGTGAACGCGCAGGGCAGGCGCTTGACACCGTTCACGAAGTTGGCACGCAGCCGGTCAGGCGGAGCCGTGGCGTGGATGTCGGGAAGGCGCCGCAGGAGATGCCTGTAGAGCACAGAGATCTCCCGCCGGGCCAAATGGGAACCCATACAGAAGTGCGGGCCCGGACCACCGAAGCCCACATGGTGGTTCGGGTCACGGGTCACATCGAACCTGTCCGGATCCTCGAACACCGCCTCGTCACGGTTGGCAGAGTTGTACCAGAGCACGACCTTGTCCCCGGCCGAGAACTCCCGGTCGCCCAGGCGCGCGCCATCGGTGGTGACGGTCCTGCGGAAGTGGATCACCGGGCTCGACATCCGCACGATCTCATCCACCGCAGTCGGCGTGATCCCGTCAATGTCAGACAGCCACAGCTCCCGCTGGTCCGGGTTGGCCGTCAGGAACTCGAGGCCCCAGGTGATGGCATTGCGGGTGGTCTCGTTGCCAGCGACGCAGAGCAGAACGAAGAACGACGCCAACTCGTCGGCTGTGAGCCTCTCGCCCTCGACCTCGGCGTTCACGAGGATCGTGGTGAGATCCTCGCCACCGCCACCCCGACGGGACTCCGCCGTCTCGTTCATGATGGCCGCAAGGCTGGCCCCCGCGGCGAGGAACGTCTCCAGGGGATTATCACCCTCAGAGAAGAACTCGGGGTCACCCTGACTGAGGATGATGTTGGAGAGCCCGAACACCTCGTCGTAGCGGTCGGGGTCGATGCCCATCATCTCGCAGATGATCACCAGCGGCAGCCGGGCGGCAATATCTCCTACAAAGTCGCACTCGCCCCGGCCGACCACGCTGTCGACAATCGACTCGGCGGTCTCCTCGACATGAACCTCCAGGCGCCTCATCATCTTCGGCGTGAAGCCCGCTGACACGATCCTGCGCATACGGGCATGGCGAGGATCGTCCATGCTGATCATCGACCCGAAGAACTCGTTGAACTCGGGCGGCAGGTCCGGAATGTTCGTACCGTTTCCGGAACAGAACAGGTCGGCACGGCGGCTGGCCTCAATCACATCCGCATGACGCGTCACCGCCCAGTAACCGGGCCCCGCAGGGAGAATCTCAATGTCACGCTCCTCGAAGAACCTGATGGGGTCCTCACGGCGCAAGGTTGCGAAAGCTGCCTCCCTCTCAGACATCGGAAGAGTCCAGAACCCCTCCATGTCAGACAGGTCGATGTCCCCGAGTTGCATGCAGGCGACCCTAGAACCCGCGAGCAGGCAGTGCCGAACCGCCCACCTGAGTCCGGCTACTCCAACTCACCGGGCGAAGGGTTACGACCCGCCTGGAGATCCTCGAAGCGCCTCATCGCCTGCGGAAGGGTCACATCGTGGGTGAACACCCAGAACCGGTCCGCCTTCACCGCATCAACCACCTCATCAGCCACATTGGAAGGATCGATCCCACGGGTAGCCAGGTACTCCAGGATCTCCGGGTCCGGCGAAAGGGCGGCCTCCGGGCCCCCAGCCTCCACCCACGTCGGTCGGTTCCGCTCCGACGCGAAGATGTTGGTGAGGACCAACTCCGGGCAGAGACACGACACCCCCACCGGTGTGTCCTCCAGTTCCCGGTACAGCGACTCCGACAAGCCGACCACTGCGTGCTTGCTGGCGCAGTACATGCCAAGCCTCACCGTCGTCATGAGGCCGGCCTGCGAGGCCGTGTTGACTATGTGACCCTCGCCCGCCTCGACCATCAACGGAGCAAACGTGGTCACCCCGTAGGCGACCCCCAGAACGTTGACCCCGATCAGCCACTGCCACTCTGTCGGCGTCGTCTCCAGCATCGGACCCGAAGGCCCGATACCGGCGTTGTTGCAGAGCAGGTGCACGCCACCAAAGTTGTCGATCGTCGCATCGGCAAGTGCCTGGACGGCGACGGGATCGGTGACGTCACACAGAACACCGAGTACCGGCGCACCCGACGACTCGAGACGAGTCGCCTGGGCCGACAGGGCATCCTCTTCCACATCGGCCATCACCACCTTCATGCCCTGAGCCACGAACGCCTCGGTCATGGCCAGGCCGATTCCGCTGGCCGCTCCCGTCACGACCGCAACCCGGCCCTCAAGTTCCTGCATGCTGAGACCACCCCTGGTGCCACAGTACGACCCGGCTGGCCGCATCAACCTGCGCAACCGTCTACCACACCCACTGACAGCACCATCGATCGGCCGCACTACGTTCACCCCATGCCCACACCCCTCACCGGCACGCACGAATGACCGAACACATAGACGACCGGCGCTACGAGGTCTGGGCCCGCCGCCATGACGAGCACGGAACCACCGAGCTGATCCCGGCCGCAACCGTCATCGTCCTGCGCGACGCGGACGACGGCCTCGAGGTGCTGATGCTTCGACGAAACTCCAAGATCGCATTCGGCGGCATGTGGGTGTTCCCCGGAGGCCGAATCGACGAGGCAGACACGGTCACGGGGACCAACGGTGAACCGGACGAACTCGCCACCGCGTCCGCTGCCGCCGTAAGGGAGGCAGCCGAAGAGGCCGACCTGACCGTCGACCCAGAGTCCCTCGTTTGGTTCTCCTACTGGGTACCGCCACCCATCACCCCCAAGCGCTTCTCAACCTTCTTCTTTGCCACACGGCTCGCCCCCGGCGAGGCCGGCGAGGTGTCAATCGACGACGGTGAGATCACCGAACACGAATGGATGTCGCCCGCCTCTGCCCTGAACCGGCGCGACCTCGGAGAAATAGAGCTGGCACCGCCAACCTGGATGACGCTCCACCTGCTGGCAACCTGGAACACCACCGACGCAGCCCTGACAGCCCTCGACGACATGACCCCCGTCTTCTACGAGACCCACATGGCGCGAACAGACAACGGGGTGGTTGCAATGTGGGCCGGCGATGCCGGATACGAGGCCGAGGACCCCTCCATCCAGGGGCCCCGGCACCGCCTGACCATGAACGCCGGCAGTTACCACCTGGACAGGTCGGACAGCTGAGCGGGCCACCGACCCCCTCACACCTCCTACCATCGGCCCGGTGAACCAACAGCTCAAAACCCCAGTCGGCCTTAGTGCATCCGAGGTAGCCGAACGCATCGCCGACGGAAGGGTCAACGACGTACCCGACGCACCAGTCCGTACGACCGGAGAGATCCTCAAGGCCAACGTCCTCACACCGGTGAACGCCATCATGGGAACCCTTCTGGGCCTCATCCTGATAGCCGGCTATCCCGGCGACGCCCTCTTCGCCGGGGTCATCGTCTCCAACAGCGTCATAGGTGTGGTCCAGGAACTGAAGGCCCGACGAACCCTGACCGAGCTGGCCCTCCTGTCCGCCCCCAGGGCACGTGTCATCCGCGACGGGGAATCCAACGAGATTGCCGTATCGACCGTGGTCGCCGACGACGTCCTCGAGCTTGCACCCGGAGACCAGGTCGTCGTGGACGGAGAACTGATCTCAGGCACCGGTCTCGAGTTGGACGAATCGCTGCTGACCGGAGAAGCCGACCCCGTCGACAAGGCCGCCGGCGATCCGGTTCTATCCGGCAGCTTCGCGTCAGCCGGCTCAGGTCACTACCGGGCAACCAGGATCGGAGCCGACTCCTACGCCGCCTCCCTCGCCGAAGAGGCCCGCCGCTTCAAGCTGGCCGACAGCGAACTCCGGTCCGGCGTCAACACCATCCTGGCTTGGCTGACCGCGATCATCCCGCCTGCCGCCGGCCTCCTGCTCCTACGCCTGCTCACAACCGAGGACCTCTGGGAAGAAGCCCTGAGAGGTACCGTCGCCGCAGCCGTGGCCATGGTCCCCGACGGCCTCGTCCTGCTCACAAGCCTCTCGTTCATCGTGGGCGTGATCTCCCTCGCCAGACGACAGGCCCTCGCCAAGGAACTCTCCTCGGTTGAGCTCCTGGCACGGGTCGACATCCTGTGCCTCGACAAGACCGGAACCATCACGACCGGCGACATCTCCTTCGGCCGAATCGAGACCCTCGGCTCCACAACAGAGGCAGAAGCCGCCGCCGCCCTCGGAGCCATGGCCGCCGCGGACCCGTCGCCAAACGCCACCCTCGCTGCCATCGCCGCCGCCTGCACCGACCCCGGTTGGGCACCCGTCTCGGTGACCCCGTTCTCATCCGCACACAAATGGGCAGCCGCCGAGTTCGAAGAACACGGCGTCTACCACCTGGGCGCCCCCGACGTGCTCCTGCCCCAGGGCGAATGGGCGGTCGCCAGGGCCAAGGTGGCGGAACATGCCGAAACCGGCTACCGCATCCTCGTCCTTACACGGTCATCCAATCCTGCAGAGGACGCCGACTCGCTGCCGAAGGCCCGGGCCCCACTCTGCCTGATCCTCCTCCAGGACACGGTGAAGGAAGACGCCCCCGAGATCCTCGGCTACTTCATCGGCCAGGGAGTCGCCCTGAAGGTCATCTCGGGAGACCACCCGGCGACGGTCGCTGCGGTCGCCCGACGGGCGGGGATACCAGGAGCCGACGAGGGGTTTGACGGCAGGGACCTCCCCGATGACCCCGCAGAACTGGCAGACCTACTTGAACACCGGTCGGTGTTCGGCCGGGTAACACCACACCAGAAGCGGGCCATGATCGCCGCACTCCAGTCCCGCGGCCACACCGTCGCAATGACCGGTGACGGCGTCAACGACGTGCTCGCCCTCAAGGACGCCGACATGGGAATCGCCATGGGATCAGGCAGCTCGGCAACCCGCGCAGTCGCCCAACTGGTGCTCCTGGACGACCGCTTCTCCACCCTCCCCAGGGTCCTCGCCGAAGGCCGACGCGTCATCAACAACATCGAACGGGTCGCGAACCTCTTCATTTCCAAGGCCACCTACGCCGTTCTGCTGACCGCACTCGTCGCCATCATCGGCTCGCCGTTCCCGTTCCTGCCCAAGCAGCTGACCCTCATCGGAACGGTCTCAATCGGCGTACCCGGATTCTTCCTGGCACTCGCCCCGGACACGTCGCTCGTCGACACCGGCTTCCTCCGAAGAGTCCTCAGATACTCGCTACCCGCCGGAGCAGCAGCAGCCGTAGCCACCTTCACCTGCTACGAGATCGTGAGGCGTGGCGATGCCGGCCTGACCGAGGCCCGCACAGCCGCCACAATGGCCCTTCTGGTTGTCGGCCTGGTGATCCTCATCGCCATCAGCCGACCACTCCGGCCCTGGAAGCTGGCGCTGGCCGCCACAATGGCAACCATCTACGCCGGCGTGCTGGCCCTTCCCGCGGGACGCGACTACTTCGAGTTGGTCGTACCCGGACCATCCACCTGGACGGTGGTCGCCATCTGCTCAACGATCGGCGGACTGCTCGTAGCTGCCGGCCCCCGCATGCTCAGGAAACAAGACGAGTAACGTCTCCTGACAACAGGCGACCCATGCGGTTGAACCACGGCCCTCAGATGTGCACCAGCGGCGGTGCAGGAGGTACGCACAGATGAGCGACGAGACCAACGGGCTGTTTGCCACCGCCCTCGCCCAGTTCAACCGCGGAGCCGACCTGATCGAGTTGCCCGCCAGCATCCGGGCGATCCTGTCGCAACCCAAGAACGAGATAATCGTGAACTTCCCGGTGCTCATGAACACCGGCGACTACCAGGTCTTTAGGGGTTACCGGATCCAGCACAGCAACATCCTCGGCCCCTACAAGGGAGGGGTCAGGTTCCACCACGCGGTCGACCTCGACGAGGTGAAGGCACTCGCATCCTGGATGACATGGAAGTCGGCGCTCTGCGAGATTCCGTTCGGGGGCGCCAAGGGCGGCATCGCCTTCAACCCCAGAGACGTCGCACACGAAGAACTGGAGAGGATCGTCCGCCGGTTCACGCACGCCCTCGGCGGCAACATCGGCCCCGACCACGACATCCCCGCCCCGGATCTGGGCAGCAACCCCCAGGCCATGGTCTGGATGATGGACACCTACGCCAACTCCACCGGGGCCACCGAACGCCAGAACGTGAAGCGGATCGTCACCGGTAAGACCCTCGAGACCGGCGGCAGTCCCGGCCGAGACAAGGCCACCGGACAAGGCGTCGTGTTCTGCCTGCAGCACTGGGCAGACGAGACCGGCTTCGACCTGAGCAGCGGCACCGCCGTCATCCAGGGTTGGGGAAACGTGGGTGGAGCCACGGGCCGGATTCTCCAGGTACACGGTGCACGGGTGGTGGCCGCGTCAGACCATCTGGGTGCCATCGCCGACGAGGACGGCATCGATGCCTTTGCCCTGACCGACTGGGCCGGCGAGCACGGCACGGTCACCGGCTACCCCAACGCCGACTGGATCGAACCAGACGACCTGTGGGGCATCGAGGCCGACATGGTGATCCCTGCGGCGCTGGAGAACCAGATCACCGCCGCCAATGCCGGACAGATAAAGGCCAAGGTCATAGTGGAGGCTGCCAACGGTCCCACGACGCTCGAGGCCGAGGCGATCCTGGCCGAGCGGGGAATCGACGTGCTACCCGACATTCTCGTAAACGCCGGTGGTGTGGTCGTGTCCTACTTCGAGTGGTTGCAGAACCGGTCGGCGCAGAGGTGGAACCTCGACGACGTCGATCACAAGCTGCGTGACATCCTCTGGAAGGCGTCGGACTCAATTTGTGAGATCCGCGAAGAACTAGACATCGCCTCACGCCGCGACGCCGCCTACGCGATAGCGCTACGCCGCCTGCGGGTCGTCTACGAACAACGTGGGATCTTCCCGTAGAGAAGACCCCGGTGGGGGCCGGCTCAGCTGGCCTCTGCGAGGGCGGCTGCGGCCCGCTGGGCGGCCACCTGACGGCGCCCGATTATCGGGGTCGTAGGAGCAAAGCCGGCCGTGGCCCGCTCGGACTCGGACTCACCACCCCAGAAGCCCAACTCCCGGTTGTCGCGGGCATAGGCCATGCATTCCACGCTCGACGAACAGGATGCACACAGATCCTTCGCCCTGGATTCGCGGCGCACCCTGGCCTCTGGACGCTCTGCGAACGGGGCGAAGAACAGATCGCTCCTCCCCGAACAGAGGCCGTCGCTCATCCAGGACTGTGTCTGCCAGTCGACGTACGTGTTAGCCGCTGTCTGTGACATGGTCTCCCCCTCACTAGGTTGCCCGGGCTGTTCCCAAGGGCCCTTCCAGACCGGTGATAGTAGGAAACAGCGGACCTGCTGAACAGAGGCCCGTGATGATTGTTAGAGAACCTATCTATCTCTACTAGCGATGGTATTGCCAGCCGAGCATACGTTCCCACGATGACTACCCGGTAGCAACATGGCGCGAGGTGGTCGCCGACCCCTCCCAACTGGCATGCTCCCAACCGTGAACCGACCCACAGGACCGTTCTTTGATGACCTGACCGTCGGCCAGACGCTCAACCCGGCACCGGCCATGACAATCGGACCGGGCGAAGCCGCCACCTACCAGGCCATCTGCGGCGACCCCCTGGCCACCACCCTCAGCAAACCCATGGCAGAAGCCGTAACCGGCGCACCCGGAGCCCTCGTCAACCCGGCGCTGGTGATGCACACCTCCATCGGACAGAGCACCGTCGCCACACGCGCCGTCATAGCCAACCTCTTCTACCGCGGCGTCATCCTCCAGAAGGCAGTACGCCACGGCGAGACCCTCGAGACGACCGTTGAGATCCGCGGCCTCCGACAGCTCACAGCGCGCCCCGACAGACCCGCCCGCGGACTGGCCCTGCTCGGAATCACCACCACCTGCCTCGACGACGGCGACACGGTCGTGGAATACGAGAGATGCGCCATGCTCCACATGCGCGACCCGAATGCCGACACCGGCCACCACGACGACCTCGGAGGCGTAGACCCACAGATCAACCTGAGCGACTGGACCGGTCACATCCCCACCGGATGGGACCCAGCCCCGCTGGCAGACAACAACCAATGGGAACCCGGAACCACACGCATCGACCCCCTACGCGACACGGTCACCTCAGCAACCGAACTGGTCCGACTCACCCAAAACCTGGCACCAGTCCACCGCGACCCGGCCACCGGCGATGGCCGGCGTCTCGTATACGGAGGCCACACCATCGGCCTCGCCCAGGCATCCCTCCACCGCCTCATGCCGTCAACGGCGACGGTCCTGGGATGGCAGGCATGTGACCACACCAGACCCGTCTACGAAGGAGACGTGCTCGGATGCAGCCACACCCTCCTAGATGAACGGCCCGCTGCCGGCGGCAACCTGAGAGCGTTTCGGGTCACCGTCGAAGCCGAACGCGACGACACAGTGGCACCCGTACTGGACTGGCACCTCGTCACCTGGGGGGCCTGAACGCCAGAACCCGGTCAGGGAGCTGCCACCACACCCCTGTCGAACAACTCGCCCACCTCAGCCGGCGAGAGGCCCAGGTCCTCGCTCAGAACCTGCTCGGTGTGCTCACCCAACAGCGGCGCCGTCGACGCACCCCGCTCCACCGCTCCCGGCCCACCAAAGGCCAGAGGAGACCCCGGCACCAAATGACTCCCCACACCGGGCTGATCCAACTCAGCGAACAACGGGTTGGCAATCGAACACCGGGGATCCTCATCGACCAACTCCATGAAACTCCGATACGGGCCCCAGCAGACGCCATGTGCGTCAAGCACCCCGGCCACCTCATCGAGACCCCGCTCAGCGAACCACGGACCAAACAGGCCACCCAGATCGTCACGCGCCCTGAACCGGTCACCCTCATCGGCGAAATCCAGCCCCAGCCGCCCCGCAAGAGCCCCAACCTCATCGGCAGTACCCGTAGCCGCCAACAGACCCCTCCACTGCTTGGGGCTGATCGCCACCACCATCACCCGACGGCCATCGGCCGTCGGGAAATCACTGCCGTAGGCCCCGTAAAGGTCGTTGCCGACCCGCTCCCTCTGCGTCCCGTTCACCTGCGCCTCAGCCAGATTCCCCAACGCACCAACCGCAGCCAACGCCACATCGGCCAAAGCCAACGAAACCAACTGGCCCTCGCCGGTGATCGACCTGTGGCGATCCGCAGCCAAAAGGCCCAACGCCGCCATCTGCCCACACACCAGATCCCATGCCGGGACCACGTTGTTGACCGGCCTCGAATCGTCGACATGGCCCGTGACCGCCGGATACCCAACCGCACAGTTCACCGTGTAATCGACCGCCGTGGTGCCATCGTGGCTACCCGTGATGGCGACCATCACCAGATCCTCGATGCCCTCACTCAACTGCTCCCACGACAGCCACCCCACCGCCGGAAAGTTGGTCAAAAAGTTGCCAGCAGCACCAATCAACTCACCCAGCAGCTCCTGCACACCCGCATCAGAAAGATCGACGGCAATCGACCTCTTGCCACGATTCAATCCATTCCAGTAGAGGCTGACGCCCTCATCGGTAAGAGGCCACCTCTTGTGGTCTATGCCACCACCGATCCGGTCGAAGCGCACGACGTCGGCACCCAACTGCGCCAGGGCCATACCACCCGACGGCGCAGCCACAAACGCCGAACCCTCAACAACCGACAGACCCTCCAGCGGGCGGGCAAGACCAGTCAAGCCACCACCCGCCGGACCCTCCGCTCAGGACCGGGACAAGATGTCGGCGAGGACCTCGTCGGCATGCTCGTCAAGGCTCTGCGAAGAGTTCAGGTCATACGTGGCCGCAATCGTCCCATCCGGAGCGATCAGATACGAATAGCGGTACGGAAATGCAGCAATGGGATCGTCGACAGGGCGAACAGCCTCGTAGGCGGCACCCATCACCCTGTCGGGATCAGACAACAACGGATACTCAAAGCCCTGCTCATCGGCAAAGGCCTTCTGCTCCTCGACCGTGTCAAAGCTTGCGCCGACAACCACCGCACCGGCCTGCGAAAATGATGAGGTTCGATCACGGAACCCCTGTCCCTGAATCGTTCAACCAGGCGTCGACGCCTTCGGATACCACCACAGCGCCACCCACGACCCAGCCAGATCATCGGAACTGACCATGTCGCCGTTCTGATCAGGCGCCGAAAACGCCGGTGCGACCGTTCCAACCTCGAGCATTGATATCCCCCTGTAGTTAAAGATGCGGCTGTCGTGCGCCGACCATAGCCGGAGAGACACCGTCCGATGGGGCCCCGGGCACGGTGCTGGCTAGGCTCCGACCCCATCAGGAGACCCCCCACACACCCTCAGGGAGCACCACAATGCCCGAAGCCGTAATCGTCGCAACCTCCCGCACCCCAATCGGTCGCGCCAACAAAGGCAGCCTCGTCGATGCCAGGCCAGACGACATGTCCGCCTTCATCATCAACGACGTGCTCGGCAAGGTCCCCGACCTACCCCGAGACGAAGTCGAAGACGTCATCTGGGGAACCGGCCAACCCGGCGGCGAACAGGGCTACAACGTTGCCCGCGTAGCAGCAATCCTGGCCGGCCTCGACTCACCCGGAGTAACCGTCAACCGGTACTGCTCATCGTCACTCCAGACCATCCGCATGGCAGCTCACACCATCATGGCCGGCATGGGCAACGTCTTCGTCTCCGGCGGCGTCGAATGCGTCAGCCGCTACCAGTACGGAGCAGCCGACACCGGACCACACAACCCCCTCTTCGCAGACGCCGAAACCCGCACCGCCGACCGCACCACAGGCGGAGCCGAAACCTGGACACCACCCGAAGGCCTCCCCGACATCTACATGGCAATGGGCCAGACAGCCGAAAACGTGGCCGCCTACAAAGGCGTATCCCGCAAAGCCCAGGACGAATGGGGCGTCCGATCACAAAACCGCGCCGAAGCAGCACGCGACCGAGGCTTCTTCGAACGCGAAATCACCCCCTACACCCTCCCCGACGGAACCATCGTCAGCACCGACGACGGCATCCGGGCCGGAACCACCTACGAAAAAGTCTCCCAACTCAACCCCGTGTTCCGCCCCGACGGAACCGTCACCGCCGGCAACGCCTGCCCCCTCAACGACGGAGCAGCCGCAGTCGTCGTCATGAACGCCACCCGCGCAGCCGAACTGGGCATCACCCCCATCGCCAAGATCATCTCCTCAGGCGTCTCATCAATAAGCCCAGAAATAATGGGCCTCGGCCCCATTCAAGCCATCCGAATCGCGCTCGGCCGCGTCAACATGACCATCGACGACATCGACCTGGTCGAAATCAACGAAGCATTCGCCGCCCAGGTCCTGCCCTCAGCCGACGAACTCGGAATCGACCACGACAAGCTGAACGTGAACGGCGGCGCCATAGCCCTCGGCCACCCCTTCGGCATGACCGGCTCACGCATCATGGCCACCCTCCTCAACGGCCTCGAAGACTCCGACAAGGAATTCGGCCTGGAGTCGATGTGTGTGGGTGGCGGCCAGGGAATGGCGATGATCGTTCAGCGCCTGAGTTGATTCTTCTCTAGTGCCAGGGGGGAGCGCCGAACGCGCCCGCTTCTCCTCATAAGCAAAAGTCGTACGCGGTCGCCTTCGGCGCTCCCCCCTGGCTTCGAGGTTGCTGCAACCTCAGGCCCCAACTCCCATTACGGGTTCAGAGATTCCCTGGGCTTTGCTGGGCTGAAGAGAAGTCGTGCGCGGCCAGCGCCGGACAGCCCTCCCTTGCGGGAGATCACCGAACCCCCAACCCCCGAGCGGGACGCCCGGAGCGTGTCCGCTGCTCCTCATAAGCAAAAGTCGTGCGCGGCCAGCGCCGGGCATCCCTCCCTGGCTTCGAGGTTGCTGCAAC
>JACKQG010001120.1_pt1 | contig 37639 bp, 23 predicted proteins | sample 8237621 | NCBI WGS metagenome assembly JACKQG01 (sample SAMN15677084, study PRJNA649215) | marine metagenome | biome: marine; feature: Black Sea; material: saline water; isolation source: suspended particulate matter (SPM) from the Black Sea western gyre | collected 2013-06-09/2013-06-10 | depth... | reverse complement strand
TACTTTCCATTCGTGATGCCGCCGGTGGGTGCGACGGCATCACGAATGGAAAGTGGGGATTCCACACGGCCCTGGAAGACGAACCTTGGTGGCAAATCGATTTGAAGCGGTCCATGCGGCTGGATCAGATTCACGTCTACAACCGATGCGACCACACGGCTGGCCGGGCTTCGAGGCTCGCGATCCTGGTCTCCGGCGACGGTAACCAGTGGGAGCAAGTCTATCAACACGACGGAACAGTGTTCCACGGCCACACGGACGGGAAGCCGCTGGTCGTGGATCTCGTTGGAACCACGGCAAAGTACGTGCGGATCCAACTGCCGGGCAAGACTTGCCTGCATCTCGACGAGGTCGAAGTCTACGAGGTGGGATTCTACACCGAAACGAATCGTTCCGTGGAAAGCGACCTCGCCACACAGAGCAGTACATGCGAGTACTCGACGCGGTCGCTCCCCGCTCACAATTCGGGGCCCCCGATCCTGCCAACCACGAAACGCGTGGAAGGTTATGCGACGTCCGTGGCCGTCCAACGTGGCCTGTTATTGGCGGCAGACCTCATGCAAAGGGGCGTGGACGTGGGGGCAGAAGTCAAGACGCTCCAGAAAGTCGCTCAGCAGTTGCGGCAGCCTAGGGACATGCCCGATCACGATCGCCGGCAGTTGTACTTTCAGGTTCGCCGGGCGATCCGCAACATGAGCTTATCAAATCCGCTACTGGACTTTGACGATTTGCTGTTTGTGAAGCGGCATCCGTCGGCCTATGCTCACATGTCGGACCAGTACTACGGCTGGTGGTCGCGACCAGGCGGCGGGTTATATATCCTCGAGGACTTCAAAACCGATCGTGCGAATCTCCGCTGCTTGACTCTCGACTTTCCGCCGGGGAACATCCTGCGGCCCGACATTTCCCACGACGCCAAAAAGGTCCTGTTCAGCTACGCGAAGTTCTATCCCGGCCTGCATGGAGAAAAGAACAAGCTCGACAAAAGCAACATTCCGGAAGACGCCTTCTATCATCTTTATGAGATGAATCTGGACGGCACCGATCTGCGGCGACTCACGCGCGGCAAGTACGACGACTTCGATGGCCGCTATCTTCCCAACGGCGAGATCGTTTTTCTTTCCACGCGACGGGGACAATACATCCAGTGCGGCAAAGCCAGCGGGATGGCCAGCATCGATGGTGCCCTGCCCGACAGCTACGTCCGCTGTGGCGGCGGCCCGGAGCGGCCCGTGGCCGTCTATACCCTACACGTGATGGATGCCGACGGCGGCAACCTGCGGCAGATCTCCGCTTTTGAAGAATTCGAGTGGACGCCCAGCGTGCATCACGACGGTCGCATCCTCTACGCCCGCTGGGATTACGTTGATCGCAGTGGTCAACCCTTCATGAGTCTCTGGTCGACGCTTCCGGATGGAACCAACATGCGTGCGGTGTTCGGCAACTACGACCAAAAACCCTTTTCGACGTTCGAGCCCCGCAGCATCCCCGGCTCTCAGAAGGTCGTTTTCACTGCTTCCGGGCATCACGCGGGCACCGGAGGGAGTCTCGTACTGCTGGATGTCGCCAAGGGAGACGGGGGCGATGCACCGATCACGCGTTTGACCCCCGAAGTGCCCTTCCCTGAAATCGAAGGATGGCCTGAAAGCTTCTTCGCGAATCCTTATCCACTTTCCGAGGACTACTACGTGGTCGCATGGAGCAATCAGCCGCTCCGACGCATGGCGAGGAAGTTTACCGGCTTCGGGGTCTACCTGTTCGACGCCTTCGGCAACTTGAACTTGATTCACCGCGACCCTGAGATCTCGTGCATGTATCCACTGCCCATCCGCCGCCGCAGTCGCCCCGCCGAGGTGGCGTCGTCGGTCGATTGGGACGCGTCTCAGACAGGTCGGATGTTGGTCGTCGACGTGTACCGCGGCCTCGAAGCCATTCCACGAGGGACGATCCACAAGCTGCGGCTGGTGGGCATTCCGGTCAAGACCCACCCGGTGATGCACAACCCGCCGATCGGCCTGACGCACGACGACCCGGGAAAGTTCGTCATGGGGACGGTTCCGGTCGAAAAGGACGGATCGGCCTACTTCCAGGTTCCCTCGGGCGTGAACTTCTTCATCCAGGCTTTGGATGATGACGGGAAGGCCGTTCAGACGATGCGGAGCGTGACCTACGTCCAGCCGGGCCAAACGTTCACGTGCGTCGGTTGCCATGAGCCGCGGAATACGAGCCCGCCGAACCGATTGTCCCTCGCGGCCGAGCGAGAGCCCTCGAAAATCTCGCCCGGCCCGGATGGCTCATGGCCATTAGACTACCAAGTGCTCGTGCAACCCGTGTTGGAACGCCGCTGTGTCGAGTGTCACAAGCCTGACGGAGAGTGTGCAACCTTTGTCTTAACTGCAGAGGGTTCTTACGACAGTCTGGTCAGTTACGGCAATCCGAATCTGCGAACGCATGTCGTTACGCGATTTCGCCAAGGTCGCTCGACGGTTGGCGGATGTGCCGCTGCGGCCAATCCGATCCTCAAGCTACTGGAGCGGGGGCACTACGATGTCCGACTGGGGCCTGCCGAGAAAGATCGCCTGGTCACTTGGATGGACACCTACGCCCAGCGACTTGGCTCGTTCAGCAAAGAGCAAGAGGATCAACTGATTCGACTGCGGCAACGGATGGCGGGAATCATGGCCGCGGAAGTCGCACTCTCCGAAAGCAGTGATAACCACTAGAAGCGTGTTACGAGAAAGAACGTTGTCCATCGGCTGGCTGCCCCTTGTCCTGCTATTTGGCGGGTATTCCTTCGCCGCGGAAAGTGTCCCTTGTTTTCCGGCGGGCGTTCCAGTGCTCGAAAAAGGCGACTTCGTGTTCTTTTCGTCTTCCGTCTTCTCGAAACCCACCAACGAAGAAGAATCGCGGCAGCGGGCCGAGCGATTGAACTGGATCAAGCGATTTCGGATCTGCCTCACGAATGGGTACAAGAATTTCGCTGGCAATGAACTCGATGGGTTGCACGCGGCTGGCTGCGAACTGTTCATCTACCGTTGGTTCAACGGCTTCTACAGAAGAGAATTGGCCGAGAATGTCGAGGGCCAGCCGCTGCGCGGCTACGTTACTCAGTTCCCCGAAATGGTCGGGCTGTTCCGGGAGATCTACGCACACCCAGACTGGATACTGAATTATGAGAAGCCGATGAAGGGAAGCGGCGCTGTGCACCCGGCGTATTTCTATGACTATGGCAACCCGGAATTCTGCCGATTCTTCGCGGCCTCGATTCGCCGTCATCTGGATCGAGCCGGCTACGACGGTGTGTTCTTCGACTACATCGGCGGCTGGGCATTACCGGCAGAGGTTCACACGCTCTGGGAAAAGAAGTACCCACGGCTGAGCTACGATGAGGCCGGCCTTCAGTTCCTCAAAGAGCTGCGCTCAGCGATCGGTGCCAAGCGAATCTTCGGCAATCAAGCGTATCGGCTTTTCGATGGATACTACGAGGCAATTGACTATGATGCCAGCGAGAGCTTGGCGACCAGTTTTGTGTGGGGAAAGGAGGCTCGTCTCCTCACAGAAGACGGATTGAAAGAAGTGCGGGACACCTTCTATCGTCCCTGGGACGGGCCCGGCGGCTACAAGGAAATCAGCCAAGATCGCCGTACGAAGGCTGAGGGGAATTTGCGTGTCCGAGTGTGTGATATCAACTATCTTAAGCCGTGGCGCGTTCCCACGGGCGGCTCGGCCGACGTCGACGGCGAGCGGATGCGTGTGTTTACGCAGCGGACGGACCGGCCGGCGATCTTCTACGGATACGCCATCTCAAAGCTGGTTGGCGGCTACACATGCGCCAGCGACTGGTACGCCGAGGGATACGGCGAGGATGACGTCTACTTCCTGGACTTGGGTGAACCTATCAACCCGCGGTACGTCGAGACGCCTCACGCGGTTATTCGTTATTTCAAGCATGGTTTCGTGGTAGTGACACGTTCGAACGAGTGCGTGACGTTCAAGCAAGATGTGAGGTTCCTTCCGGAGGGGTTGATAGATCTGTGGGACGTTTTCGAGGGGACCCGCGTTCACGGTTGGGCCAGCCAACGCTCCGTGACAATCTTTCCGGCGTACTACCCGTCGACCAACAGCTACTACCCCAGCGGGCGCGTCTACATGTACCTGAGGGAAATCGAGACACCATAGTCCCAGGGCGTAACCATGAGAACGAACCGTCATTTTGCAGAGCTCGCGCCGCACGCGTTGCTTGCTTTCACGATAGGCATGTTCCTTCCCATTAGACCGGCGATAGCAGAAACTAGCAACGAGAACCTGACTATCAGTAATCAAGAATCCGGTTTGGTGGGGTATTGGAAACTCGGCGGGGATTGCAGGGACTATTCCGGACGAAATAACCACGGCATCAATCACGGCGTCGAACTAACCGCCCCAGACGGTGCGGTATTCGACGGCGTAAAGAGCTACATCGAAGTGCCCCATGATGATCTGCTCTGTTTCGGCAATGATGAGTTTTCGATTGCGGCTTGGATCAAATGCAATCCTGGTGCAAAAAGCGTTCCCGGCGATATCGTGGGCAAGTACGACGCGACTCGGCGAAAGGGAATCAACTTTTGCATATCCAGCAGTTCGCCGGCCTACTCGTCGATGAGTGACGTGCGAAACGTTCACTTTGGCATCGACAATGCCGTCGAGGGCCAATGGGTTGATTGCGGGCGGCCTTGTTCCAGCAACACTCTGATTAGCACGTTGATTGTCTATAAGGGGCACCTCTATGCCGGCATCGCCGATGCCGCCGATCCGCACGATGCTTGTCGGGTGTTTCGTTATGCCGGAGGACAGAAGTGGGTCGATTGCGGGCGATTGGGCAATGATCCGACAGTGCATTCGGTCATGTCCGTGATCGTGCACAAGGGCGAGCTTTATGCGGGATCGGGTACTTGGGATTGGATCAAGAACTTCGCCCATAAGACAGGACCGGCCCACGTCTATCGTTACGAAAGTGGAACCCAATGGCATGATTGCGGATCGTTGGGCGGTCCGAGCCAGGCTCTGGGGCTGGCCTCTCTTGATGGCCAACTTTACGCCAGCGTCAATTCAAATGACATCCTCCGCTACGACGGCGATAACAACTGGACGTCATGCGTGGATGGCTGGTTCGATCATCATAACTCACTCATGGTCTACCACGACAACCTCTACACTGCCAGGATGACCGTGCGCAGATATGGCGGCGATAAGGCATGGGACGTAACGGGCTATTTCAAGGGTAAATACAACATCAACCAAATCCATTCGATGGTCGTCTATGGCGGTGAACTCTATTTTGGCGCTTGGCCGATCGGGATGATCCTCAAATACCAGGGCGGCAGAGATTGGCTTGACTGCGGGTATGTCGGTATCGACCAGAAGTGGGAAATCAACGAGATCAACGACTTTCAGGTCTACAATGGTAAGCTGTATGCCGGCGTTCTGCCCAAGTCCAGAATCTGGCGCTACGATGGCGGCAAGAATTGGACGCCGATCAAGCAACTGGTCAGCAATCCCAAATGGAAGCCCGAACAGGCAGCCATCGAAACCTGGAACCGCGTGCCCTGCATGACTATCTATCGGGGTAGGCTCTACGTGGGCACCTCAACCTGCCACGGCCGGGCGGATGCCAACGACATGACCAACGCCGGCAAAGTCTTCTCATGGGAGGCGGGCAGGAGCGTATCCTATGACCTCGACCTCGGCACCGAATGGAAGCACGTTGTTGCCGTAAGAGAAAGCAACCACCTTAAACTCTACATCGACGGCAAACTGGCGAGCACATCTCCATCGGCAGACGCTGACTTCAACGTCTCAAACAACAAGAATCTGCTAATCGGTTTCGGAGCCGAAGATTACTTCAGCGGCAAGATTCGCGAATTGCGCATCTACAACCGGGCTTTGAGTGTGCGGGAAGCTGGTAGGGACTTGAATCGGCCCTGAGTTTGACAAAGCGAAATCGACGGATCGGTGCCAACGGGCGATCTTGTGAGAATTCATCCTGTGGAGGGAGTACCAAAATGGTCACGCTTACACATCGCGAATGGGGTATCCTCCGGGCGTCGGCGTGTACTAGGCGCGGGCAGAATGGTCGTCAATATCCGAATGGCTTTGCCTTTGTGGTGGTCGCCGTTGGCCTGCTGTATTTCCTCTTCCCAGCGAACGCTGCTGACCAAGCCCCCGTCCCCGTTGTTCTCGAAAACGAGAACCTCCGCATTGAGGTCGATCCAGGCAACGGGGCGATCGTCCGCGTTTCCGACAAGCAGGGGCAGATTCACGTCGCGCCCGTTGGTGGCTTGGCGGACAACTTCCGGCTGGTCCTTCGCGGCGCCGACAAAAAGGACAGGGTAATATTGGGTCGGAGTCAAAAGCTCTCCGATGTCTCGAAAACCGGCGGCGTGTTGGACCTGGCCTGGAACAAGCCGCTTGCTGACAAGGAGGGCGGCACGCACAACGTACGGGTACGCATGAAGATTCGGCCGGTCGAAGAGTCGCTGGAGTTCCGGATGTACCTACAGAACGAGTCGGAGCACAAGGTGGCTGCGGTCTGGTACCCGTTAATTGGCGGCCTGAATGGCTTCGGTCGCGGGCAGGCGGAGGGCGAGACCTTCGTGATGCTGCCCACCGCTTCGCCGACGATCAAGAAAGTCACGATGCCATTCGGCACAATGGCCCTCCGATACCCGGGCCACATGAACATGTCCTACAGCAGTGTCTTCAACACGAAGGCCAGCCGTGCGATTTACTTCGCCTCGCACGACAGCGTAGCTCGGCTCAAGTACTACCGATTCTTCGAGCAGTCCTCGCCCGCCGGGAAGGACGTGTTTGCCTGCATCCAGCACGTGCCCTTTACTCCAACGGGGGAATCGTTTGAGGGATCGCCAGTTGTCTTGCGGTTCCACGACGGTACCTGGCACGCCGCCGGGCCGATCTACCGTGATTGGTTCACGAAGACCTTCGGGCTCATGGACTCGTCGCGGAATTGGATTCGCCGCCACTCCTTCGTCCAAGACACGATGTTCATCCTGCCCGAGGGTACGCTCAACTACACATTTCAGGACATTCCCCGTTGGGCCGAGGATGCACGTGACCACGGCATCACCGCGGTGCTTGTGAGCGGTTGGCACCGCGGCGGGCACGACAACGGCTACCCGCACTACGAACCCGACCCGCGATTGGGGACGTACCAGGATCTGAAACGGGCGTTAGACGCATGCCACAAGATGGGCGTCCAGGTCTACTTCTTCGTCAACTACCAACCGGCGATGATCGAGTCGGAGTGGTTCAAGAAGGAACTGCACCGCTACGTCGAGATGCGGGAGGACGGCCAGCCTTCGAGAACCGGTGGTTGGGGCATGGGAACGCTTTGGGCGCGGATGGGCCACCCCAAGATGATGACGTGGGTCGACCCCTCGTTCCCTGAATATCGAGATGCCTTGCTGGTGCAGTTCCGGAAATTGGTCGAGGCCGGCGCGGACGGCCTGCACGTGGACAAGATGTTCCCCAATCCGATGAACTTCAACCCGCGGTGCGAGCTTGGCCCAGACAGCTCCACGTGGGAAGGCGCCGTCCGGATCACGCGGATGATTCTCGATCAATCACGGAAGATCAACCCCGACTTCGCCATGTCGTTCGAGTGCAATTGGGATCGGATGCTCGAGTTTGGTAATGCGATCTGGTGGGTGGGGAACATGTCGATCGTGCGCAGCGTGTTCCCCGAGATGGTCGAAACGCGGGCGATCACGTCGCCCTACGATTACCTGGGCGTTAATAACACGGTGCGGTCCAGCCAGGTCGGGCTACTCGGCCCACTCAATTATTCTCGCTCGGTTGGTTGGGAGCCGTGGAACGGGCTTGCAAGCTACATCCGTGAAGTCAAGCAGATTCAGGACCGTCTTAACGAGACCGTCTTCCTGGGTGAAGTCCTCGGCCACGAGCGGATCCAGTTAGAGCACGAGCCGCACTACGGCGTGGAATACAACGTCTTTCGGTGCCTCAAAACGGGCAAGCGGACCTGCATCCTGACCAATAGCGATATGGAGGATCACGTCCAGGGGATCGCGGGATTCGACGGCACGTTACGCGGAAGCGTGCGTATCCACGCGCCGTTCGTCGCGCCGCAGGATGCCGCTTTACCGGTGAAGGTAACCGTCCCCGCGGAACGCATCGTGTTCATCGAAGAATTACCCGCGACAGCCTCGCGCGACGGTCCCACTGCGCCTCCCGTCGCAGTTGACTTGGCTGCGGAACCATCGACCGATGGTGTACCCAACGGCGATTTTGAATCGGGCGACTTCGCTGGCTGGACGGCCGATCCGAATTGGCGAGTCGATCGCAACACCTGCGGTGCGTACCGGGGCTGGGAGGGCAACTGTTTTGCCTGGAGCGGTGGGCAAGGCGAAGCTGCAACCGGCCGCCTGAAGTCCAAGCCGTTCTTGCTGGATAAGGACGCCGTGCGCCTGCTCATGGCAGGCTGGAACACGGCGCCCCGGTCGAATCGCACGTGGAACTACGTAGTTCTCAAACTAGCCAATGGCGAGACGGAGATCGACCGCCGCAGCGCGCCAAATAGTCTCGCCTTCGTTCCGGTGATCCTCGATGGGTCAGACTACAAGGGAGAGCTTGTCTATCTTGAGGCGGTGGACGATGCCGACCAAGGCGGGTTCTCCATGTTCTGCATCGACGATGTCCGGACGGTCTCACTGCGGTCCCACCAAAAGCGGCCGCTCGACCCAGTGCCTCCGTTCGATGATCGGAAGTCAATCAAGCTGGAAAACGACCGCTACCGGGTGGAGGTGAGTCGAGCCAACGGCGCGATCACGCGTATCCTCGACACCATCGCCAATCTGGATTTGATCCGTGAGCAGCGGCTGGCCGGTAATTTCAAGTTCACGCTGCCCTTGCCTGGCAAAGAGCCCTGGGAGACGATCGAGGCGAACTACATCCTCGGCAAGGACCAACCGTTGTCCTCATTCGACGTCCACGGTCGGACACTCACGCTCCGTTGGCAGTCGCCACTTAAGAGCCGCACCGGCGAGAAGTACAATGCGGCGGCGGCCATGGGGATCGAGCTGGAGGACGAGGCCATGCGGTTTACGCTACGGATCGAGAACGAGACGCCCTACCGACTCGGCGAGGTCTTCTTCCCGATCTTCGGCGGCGTGACGGGCTTGGGCAATAAGCACCAGGAGCTGAAAACGACCCAGCTCGTGCGGCCTTCTGGGGCCGAGGCCGTGACCACGTCGGACATCTTCTTCGTTTTCGCGAATCGCTCCGGACTCGGCGACCAGGGCCCGGAGCAATTCTACCTCTATCCGAAGCAACTGCCCGAGCCGTGGATGGAGTTCCACAGCCCGAAACACGGCCGCTCCATGTACCTCGGCTCCCATGACCCTGACGACCGCGCGAAGGTGCTGCACCTCGAAATGCTCCCGGGCAATGCGGCGACTCCCCGCTGGGACGGCAACTGGCCGCGTCGCGAGGAACTCAACGGACAGCCTGCGGGTGTGCTCGTCTCGTTTGTCGATTTCGCGAATCATCCCCCGGGCAAGACCTATGAAGCCGCGCCGGTGGTCCTCCAGGCCCACGGCGGTGGCTGGCAGGAAGGCCACCGAATCTACCGGACGGGGAAGGACGCGCGCCAATAGGACGGTTCGTGTTCATCTGTTCGCCGTCGATGATGTGAAAACGGTTCACGAACGTGTGGCCGTAGACTGAGCATCGACATGGCAGCGGCTCGAAGGGCTTGCAGTACGACGGGCGGGACGCTCGGTGGAAATCGGATCCGAGAGATCAAATCCCCTGCAAGACAGACCGCGGGCCATCGGCTTGACCGACTGCTCGCAGACGGTACGCTAGCCGTTGAAGCCGCTCCGCGCGACCCGCTCGGCGCGCGTCTCTTGGCCAAACTGTTGGCCGACGCTCTGGATTAGTGGCCCGTCCGTTTCGAGGCTTCCTCGCACGCCGTCAACAGTACCCGGCGCGTATGGACCTCGGGGTACGCGTCTGCCGTTTCACGCAGGACTTCCAGATCGCGGCTATCGCAGAGTTTCACAAGGGCTCTGGCCGCCATGTGGCGGACTTCCAGGGCGTTGCCGAAGTCGTTCAGCGCTTCGAGCAGGGCGGGAACGGCTTCATGCTTTCCCGTTTGCCCGAGTCCGAAAGCGGCCGCGACGCGATAGTGGGGCGTTGTCGCCAGATGCGTAAGCGGCATGGTGGGATCGGCCAGGCCGTCCACGGCTTCCGGTGGATCGGCGGAAAGCGCGTGAAAGAACGTTTCGTACGCGTCCTCGCACTCAAGTCGGCCGAGTGTTTCGAGTGAATAGTAGCAAATCCACGCACAAGCGCCCGTCTCCAGCCCGCGGTAATCCCCTCGGATCGCGAGATATCGCTCGCGATACATGGCAAACGCGCGTTGATAGCGGGGCGCGTCGGATGGTCGAATTCCCAGCACAGACAGAATCTGGGCAACACGTTGGGGGACTGTGAAGTCCACGCTGGTCCCTGCCATTTGTGGGTAACGTTGCGTGGTAACTTGCTCCAGCAAGGCATCTTTGAACTGCTCGTTGATCGGCCGCTGTTCGACTTCGATCATGGCAAAGCAGGAGTCGAGAATCGTGTTCAGACAGCCAGATCGTTGCGCCACGCGAGCCAGCATCGTCTCATAGGTGTCGCTTTCCTGCAGCAAAGGTTGATCGAAACTCATATGCAAGGACAGGACCAGAGCGAAAACGTCTGACTCAGGAAGCGTGCTACCCATCGCGTCGAATGCTTCCAGAAAACGATAATGCACGGGCGAGCAACTCAGGTAATCGCCCCATCCACCGCCTTGGTCCCCCAGTGCGACCGTGTAGTGCCAAAACGGGCGGAGATTCTTGCACTGTCCCAGCAAGACCGCTTCTGCGTCGGCGTTGCCAATCCATCCCAGGGATTCGGCGGCCGCCTCCGCCAGTTTGGCCGAACGTTCCAGGTTGGGTAGACGCTTCAGATCACTCTGCTGTCGAGGCAGCGGGAGATGGGATTCCAGGATCGATTTCAGCAGAGGAACGGCTTTCGAATCGCCGAGGTGGCCCAGGCTTCTCATGGCGTCGACCAGGGAATGCAAGTCGGTAGTATCCTCTGGGTTCAAGCAACGTTGGATGTAGGACCGCAGGGCCTCTTGGGCCGCCGGCCCGCCCACATGCCCCAGCGTCTGGACCGCCAGGATCACCAACTGTGGGTCTTGGCTCGTAAGTTGTTCGATCTGTTGCCGCTCAATCCACGACCAATCGTGCGCGGCCAGCCATTGGCGCCAGCGGGCGGCGTGTTCTTGGAAGTCAGCTCGGCGGATACCTTCCAGTTCTTCGTTGTGACCTGTCAGGTGAGAAATGGCCATATTGCTGGCCAAGGCGACTTGTGGTTTCGTATCCAGTATCCCGTCTACCAGGGCCTCCACGGCCTGGCGATTGCCGCAAGCGGCGAGAGCCAAGGCGGCGTTCATTCGAACCTCGGCTTGCGGATCCTGCAGGGCCGCCACGAGGTCCGCGGCAGCCAAGCGGTCACGAAGAATTCCCAGACGCTGGGCGGCCGACATTTTTTCGGACGGCGAACCCTCGCGCAGCCGACGGCATAACGCTTCCCGGGTAGCGTCGCGTCCTGGCGGCAACGGCGGCGAGTCCATGTCCGAACGTGGGCGCGGATCCGGGTAGAGGTTGATGGACTTGGTTTCGCGAATACGGTCCAAGGAGTTCCCAGTGACGCCTCCGTGCACCAGTGCGTTGGCCTTGAAACGGAATGGACTTCCGTCGCCCGCGAGCCGTAACGGGCGCAATGCCATGGCGTCGCCCAAGGTCGCTCGGGGAGATCGGGTGGGCCCTGCATGACATCCAACGCAAGCTCGGCGTTCGCCTGGACGGATATAGATCCAAGATAGTTCATTGATCACGGCGCGGCCTTCCGCGTCGATCGCTTGAAGCGCCAGAGCCCGGTCGGCTGGCGCTTCGATGTAGAAGGAACCGTCGGGACAAAGGGGCGCCACGCCCAAATCCACCGCTTCCGTTCCGATATGGTTGACGCCGCCGTGGTAGCGAACAGATGACAACATGCGAGTCGTCAGCGGCCGGCCCTCAATCACGCGTACGGCCTTGATGCGTTTTAGGTCGGCCTGGATCTGCTTGGTTTGGAAGACGTCCTGGCAAAAGAGGTAGCCTGTTGAACGGCCCGTGTCCCGCGCCATGGTGCCGGTCGTGGCCGTCGGGACAGGTTTTGGTCGGGGGCCTACGTAAAGGGGAGCTTGAATCTCTTCCTCGTCGGACATGTAGAACGTCGAGACGACACCCGTTTCCAGGTCCACCACTCCCAACGATCTACGGTTCAGTGTCGAACAGAGCAGGCGTCCGTCGGGCAACGCGGCGATGTCGTGAAGCGGTTTACTTGTGCTGACGGGCATGCCGTCGATGGCGGAAGCGCCCGAGCTGGACACCACGATGCCGATCCCATGCTTCTTGAAGGGATGGTTCGGGGACCATTTGTTGGTCGGGGCACAAAGGGCGGCCACGCGACCGTCGGGCAGAGGTGTGGGATTGCCAAACGCGTTTCCTTCTCGCTTGAAATTGAGTTGCGTCGGAGACAAAACACCGACGGCTTCAGGAAACACCTCGTGCATCGTGTAACGATCGTAGCCGCTGCCCGTCACGTCCTGCCCCAAGAGCACGAATCCGCCCGTGCCGTCGAGGTTGATTTGATGGATCTCCGTTTCGATCTTCGCGTTCATGAAGAAGTTGTCTTGACGCACGAACACGATCTTGCCCTGGGCGGTGACCCGCGGTTCTCGATCGTTGACTACGTGATAGGTAATCGCCCGGATATCCTCTCCCTCCGAGGTCATCGTGAAGAGCGTGGAGACAAGATAACTGTGATACTCTTCCCGGCTGCCGAATCGAGTGGAGCAGAAAACGATGCCTCCGTCGGGAAGCACATCGGGATCAACGTCGTGAAATGTTCCCCAGGTAAGTTGCTCCGGTTCGCCGCCGGAGGTTGAAACGCGATAGATGTGAAAGAAGCTATCTCCCGCCGGCGCCATGGAGAAATAGAGCGTCTTTCCATCATGCGTCGCGCTCATCGCGCAGCCGACCCAACCCTCGCCGGCGTCCACCAGAAGCTGCGGTTGAAGGACCGGTCGAGCAGGGTCAAGGATGTATATCTGGTTGCCCACGTTGGCGGGCCCCGGCGTATCTTTTTCGATATAGCAGCGGTGAGTATGGTTCTCCACCTCCATATAGTTTCGGCCGCGCATCGCCGAATTGGGCGTTGGTGGCACGATCATTGGTGATTGCCAGTCCAATTCGTTGTACGGCCGAGTTCCCTTCAGAAAGACTACTTTCCCCGGAATACTGGCCGCCACCTTCGGCATTTCGGCCCGCTCCTTTTCCGCCAAGGCCGCCGCCAACGCACGTTCCTTCTCCGCCCGGGCCGCCGCCAAGGCACGTTCCTTCCTCACCAAGACGAGGCGTTCCTCAAGTTCTTTCCCACGAAAGGGAAACCCGTCCAGTTGGTCCTGGGAAGGCTTTGTCGCATAGACGGCGATTTCCGACGATCCGGCGTTCAGGGCCCCGTGGGAGTTGAGGAACTTCAGACAGACCGTTCGAACCAGTTGGGGCTCGATAGCGATCCGTTGCGGCTTTCGAGACATGCTGAAGCTACCCCGAGACGCCGGCTTCTCTGCGTCGTCAAGGTAGAGTTCGTAATCCTTCCAACTTTCGGAGAGCAGGCTGCCGGTGCGGCCCCAATAGACAACTTCAGCAACTTGCACGGGCCGCGGCCACTGGAGCGTGAATTCCCCGCGGTCGTCCGAATCCGCGCCTTTACAGGCCCACGCCTTTCCCGCGTCGCTTCCCGATCCCTCACGAGGGACCTTCTCGTCAATCGCGTACTTGGCTGCCCAGGAATCGCTGTATTGCGAGCTTGCCCACACCTTTGCTTGCGGCGCGAGGTTCACCGGTTCATCCGCAGCCGCGCCGCGAACCCAGACGCAGGGAATCGTCAGCAGGGCACAGGAAGAGAGCAACGCGTTCTTCACGATCGGACCCTTTCGTAAGTAGATAGCTCATCTCTCCCGTTTTGGTCTGAGGAGTTTGTCGCGCCAGGCGTCCAGTAGCTACTGCCCGATTTGGAGCGTAACCAGTCCGAGCAGGCCGGACTCATAAACACCGGCCCATCTGGCGCGTCGGGACCACCTTGCCCGAGGGCCGACAAAGGTGTCAGGAACCTTTTGTGGTTCTAGCTGCGCCGCAGCATTGAGCCAACGCATGAAAAAGGCTCCCGCATGGCAGCTTTTTCGTCCTACGCGGATTTCATCTGTTTCAGGAAACGATCGATCTCCTCTTCGCCATCGAGGACGCCTATTTCGACATGGTTCGTGCGGCTCTGGCCTGGCTCCAGCACTGGCAGAAGGCCCTGCGATCGCAACTCTGCGCGGGGGGCACACGGGGCGTTGCAGGGCTCGATGCCCATCACGTAGTCGCCTTCGCCCATCATCTTCCACTGATTCAGATAGGGAAGCTCTCTGGGGTCGAATCGGATGTAAAGCCCCAGCCCGTCGAGCAATTCCCGGTTGATCAAGACGGCGGCCGCGAGGCCGTCCTGCCCACAGGCCATCGTGTGCAGGAAGTTTTGCTCGGCAAAGTCCGGAATGGGTTCCGAAATGACGGGCCACTGCTCAAATCCGGCGGCGGAGGTCTCGTCCAGCGGGAAGCTCTCTTGGGCCGTCAGCGACAGTCGAGCCGAAGCGTCCAAGAGCGGGAAGCCAGCGTTGACGTGGTAGAGAACCGTAAACGGCGACGTGGCGTATCCGAAGTTTTCGGCCACGTCGCAGATCGTCAAGGCTTTGCTGCCCAGCGACGTGGTGATGGTCCGCGTTAGCCGAATCTTGTCGCCGAATACGGCACACTCTTCCACTACGCCCGAAATCTCCACACGGTACTCGTCGCCGTCCCAGCCGGACCGGTCGCACACCCGCCGGGCCGGCGACGCTGCGTATCGCCCGTGCAGCCCAAGCTGCTGCCCTTCATCGAAGCCGGGGGCCCCGAGGTACGTCAGGCCGCAGGTAGTCAGCAGGCCACCGAAGAACGTCCGCAGCCAGCCCATACCCTCGGGCTCGTAGAACGCCGGGTGAACTTCGCCATTAGGCGTCAGGTAGACCAACTTCAAGCCCTTGTAGCTGGCCAACGAGATATCCAAGCCGCGATCCGGCAACACGGTGAAGCGGAACCCGCCGCCGGTGTCCACGTCGATGGCGGCCACGTTCTTGGAACGCCCGTCGCTGAGTGTGTAGTGCCGCGTGCCGCCAAGCTGGGCCGGGTTGCCTACGCGACGGAGCAATTCCTCGCGCGTGTAGTCTCGATTCCCGATCTTCATGGCGGTCCTCTCCGATTTAGGCGAGCGTCGGTTGGTTCCGTACCGTGGCGTAAGCTTCTAGCTTGCGAATTTGCCGCAAAAGGCAAGCTGGAAGCTCGCCCCACGGGCAAATTCCTATCTTCCGCTCGGCTTACGGCAGAATCGGCTCGATGCCGGTCATCTTGCAGAAGTCGACCAGGTCGGCATACAACTGCTCGCCATAGCCGAGACAAGCGTACTCGTTCGTCCAGTGTTCCAGCAACTCGTTGATGTCGCAATGGGCGGTCACGAACCCGTGGGGCCAGAACGGGATGCCGCATTCCAGTTGCCGCATTTCGAGCTGGTCGGCGGGCGGCTCGAAGATCGTACAGCGGGTGATCACCATAGTGAACCGGCCATCGACGCGCCCCAACCTGGCCAGCACCCCTTCGCCCACTTTGCAGACCAGCTTGATGGACAGACCGCCGGCCTCGCCTTCGGTAGGTATGCCATGTTCGGCAAAGCCAGCCGGGCCCAGCTTGCCGGCCAACGACGGCGGACACGCCCCGTCGCCGATAATCTTAATTTCATTGTTCGTCTTGTCGATGTGCTGCAGGTCGCCGTAGTAGACGGGATCGCTACTGAGCTTTGTCAACAGCAATACGGTCAATGCGGTGTTCATGTCGCCCAGCGTCGACGTGCCGCATCCATCATCGAGCATCATACTCTGGGCGAAGCAAGTGGCGCTGTAGTCGTCGCCCAGACCGGGGAACGATTGGATCGTGTAGAAATCCCAGCAGTTCTTTTCCACGAGTTTCTTGATCGCCAGGTACAGCCGCATGGATCGCTCGTTGACCACGTCTTGTTCGGGCATGCTGCCGAACAGTTGTCCGATCCTCGTTTGCAGGGCGGCCAGGTCTTCGGCCGGGATCTCCTGGGCGGTGTGGATCAACTCGGTGGTGTCGCGCGAGTCGATGTCCACGCCAAACATCTTCATCCATTGGCTCGGGTCGGCTACTCCACAAGTCTGCCCCATGCCGCGGCCGCCGAACGTGCCGACGGTAGACATGTTCAGCCAGCTTTTCATGTGAGCCGCCCGGCAGAAGCTAACGATCCGGTCGATCTCTTCGCTGTCGTCGGCGGGGCCGTAAACGAACTTGTGTGGGATGCCCACCTCCAGCAGCGCCCCGTGCATCACCAGCCCGCCGACCGGCCGCCATCCCTGCGAGCCGGGGTGGGTCCAAATCAATACTTGTTTGCCGGTCATGGCGAAGTCGCGCACTGCGGCGATCAGATGAGCCGCCCAGACCCACGTGGCGGAAAACAGAATCACGCAGTCGACGTCGTCGTGCTTCATTCTCTGAAAGGCGTCCCGCGCTTCCTCCTTGGTGGCCAGCACCACGTCGTGCTCGACGAGCTGAACGTCACGGTCCAGCAGCGCTTGCTTCGAGCGTTCGACGATCTCTTCGTCGATGAACGGCTGGCCCATGGGGTCTTCCAGACCATCCTTGTGAACACCGTAGACCAGGAACCCGACGGTTGGATGAATCATCGTTTTGCCTCCGTTGGATGCGAAAAAGGTGGCAGGCACCTTTTTCGCGAGTTATGTTTTCGCAGTTCTATTCCAATAGTCGCGGATCGCGGGATAAAGCTCTTTGTACGCCTGAAAACGCTCCTGGTAGAAAGCGGCTCTCTTCGGATTGGGCTCGACGACGCTTTGCGGTTTCACCCAGGTTTCGACAAGCTGCGCGAGCGGCGTTCCCGTGTCGGCAGCACACGCCAGCATGGCCACGCCCAGGCAGCCGGCCTCGGCAACGGCCATGGTGGTGATCGGCCGGCCCAGAACGTCCGCCTTCAGTTGCGTAAGCGTCAGGTTCTTCGCCCCGCCCCCAATCGCCCGGAACTCGCGGACGTTCAAGCCGGCGTCTTCGAGGATATCGACATTCAGCCGCATTTCCAGGGCGATTCCCTCCAACAACGCCCGCAGCACTTGCCCGCGCGTCGTGCCCATCCGCAAACCCAGGATTGCCCCGGGCGTTTTGGCGTCGAAGTACGGTGTGCCGGAAGGCGTGAAATACGGCAGCGCGAGCAATTCCGTGGGCTCGGATTCCATACATTTCAGCAACAGATCGTACGAGTTGGCACCGGTGCGATCGGCCTCCTCCACCTCCGCTCGCCCCCATTGGTCGCGGAACCATTGCAGCAAGTTGCCGCCCGTGAGACTGAACAGCACGGTAGTGTACATTCCACCGGCGGTGTAGTCGTAGGTGCAGAGGTTATTTTTGAAAAAGCTCTCTTCCAGCATCGGGCGGTCGAAGGCCGGGCAGATGCACTCGACCGTACCGGTGGCATACATCGCAACGCCCGGTTCGACGGCACCGGCCCCTAGTGCTCCGCACGGCTGATCGTGCCCGCCAGCGACCACCGGTACGCCCTCCGGCAGTCCCAGTTCGCCGGCCATCGACGATGGGATCGTTCCCACCGGCGTGCCTGACGGTACCGCGGGGGCCAGACGTGCCTGGTCCAGGCCAACCTCCGACAGAATATCTGCGTCCCATTCGTGCTTTCGGACGTCAAACAGCATTGTCCGTCCCGCCAGAGGCCAACTGATCGCCGGTTCCAGGCCCAGTCGCCACTGGATCAGCTCTTCGAAGCAATAGAACTTCGCCGCCGCCTGCCAAACGTCCGGTTGGTGGTCGCGCAGCCACAGCAGTTTGAAGAGCGTAAACATTGGATGGGACGTGTGGCCGGTGATCTCGTACAGTCGCTGTGGGCCAAACTGCCGGCTCCACGGTCCGACGATCGACTCGGCTCGCGCGTCGGAAGAGACCATCGCATTGGCCAGGATTTGGCCGTCGGCCGATACGGGCGTGAACGCCTCGCCCTGCGACGAAATGCCAATACCACGAACCGGATCGTTGGGACAGGCCGTGGCCGCCTCGCGGATCACGTCCAAGCACGCTTGGCACACTCGGACGGAATCAATCTCCGCCCCGCCGGGCATCGGCGTCATCAGCGGGTATTCCCGGTACGCCGTCGAAAGCAAATTGCCTTCGGCGTCAAACACGACGGCCTTCGAGCCTGTCGTGCCGACATCGAGCCCAAGATAGCTCACAGGAGTCCTCCTCAACGCCAATGAATGGCGAATCAATTGCTGTCATACCCGGCTTCATCGAGTTGCCCAGGGGGCCGGTAGCAAGGCATCTTACTGGAACCGGCCCGTCTCAGCAATAAACGGCAAGGTCCGGACCGACTATGGGGCACGTTTTCAACGAACTGCTGTGAACATCTTGCAGGCGGGCTGCGCGCAAGAAACACGCTGGCTACGGGGCTCTGCCTCGTAGCCCCCTGTCTCCGAGGCTCTGCCTCTCTTTCCGTCGCCGAAGGGAGGCAGAGCCTCCAAGACAGTGCGTTCGCAGGCCAGAGCCTGTGAACGAGATCGTATGGAATCGTGCCTCACTAATTCCAACTCGACGACTGGCAGGCGAGTTATCCAACAAATAGACTGATGGAGATTTTGGGTCGACCAACTTCCTGGACCGCACGTCCTAACACAAAGCCATGAAGAGAGACCAAACCATGAAGGACGCGACATCAACACGGCGCAACTTCCTGCGGACCGCCGCGGCAGGTGCGGCGGGGCTCGTTCTTGGTGGACCCCAGATCGCATTGGCCGGGATCGGCGAGTTGGTGGCCATCGAAGAGCCGTTCCACGGGGCGATTCTGAACCGAAGGCACGGCGAACAAACAGAGGATGGTCTGAAGGTTCGTGTGTCGGGCAAAGCCCCGTTGGGCGATCGAGTCACAGTCAACGGTACACTGGCCGCCCAATCGGGCACTCGTTTCAACGCTAAGGTCGTCCTCTGCGAAAAGGAAACGGAGATCGTCGCCGCCAGCCGTGGCCGCTTTGGCTACCACGAACATCGGGTCCGCGTGATCTGGGACAAGAATTCCTTCCCGCGGTACCGGTTTTCGATCGACGACAACAGCTTTTTCCTCCGTGACGTTGCTCAGAAAGAGTACAAGTCGCTCTTCGACTGCTTCTACCTCAAGATTCTAAAGACGCTCAACACGAAGTACGGCGCAAAGTTCGTTCTGAATATCTACTACGCCACGGAGGACGGTTTCGAGTTGCCGCAGTTTCCTGACCGTTACAAGGGCGAGTGGCGCGACAACTCCGGCTGGCTCAAGCTGGCCTTCCACGCCTACATGGACAAGCCCGACCGGCCGTATCAGTACGCGGCGCCAGCGCAAATGATGGTCGATATGGAGAAGGTCGAAGAGCAGATTCTACGCTTCGCCGGCGAACAGACGCTCACGCCGCCCACCGTCATCCATTGGGGCATGCTGCAACCGACCGCCTTCAAGCCACTGTACGAACATGGAGTCCGCGTGCTCAGCGGCGGGTTCACGAATCGCAACAACACCTGGGACATCAACTACTTCCTGGACGCCGACCGCTCCGAATACGTCGCCCGGCACGACGGACTGATGGACTTCGACAGCGGGATCATCTTCTCCATGGCCGACATCGTCTGCAACAACACGCCCGTCGAGAAGGTCGTTCCGACGCTCGAGCCGCTGGCTGAAGATCCGAACACTGCAGAGATCATGGATCTGTTCACGCACGAGCAGTATTTCTGGCCGTTCTACACTCGCCACGTTCCCGACCATGCAGAACGACTCGACGCCGCCATCCGCTGGTGCACCGAGCACGGATACAAGCCGGTGTTCTTCCACGAAGGGTTGATGGGAGCGCCTGCATGAGTTGGAATTGTCGCGTGACGGCAAATGAGCATCTATAATGCACGACGGCTTGCGGTTGCCGTCACCAAATCCGAAATCCGAAGCACGAAACTCGAAACAAATCCAAAACACGAAATACGAATGATCAAAACGGAACTTCCGGATTGTCCACTATTCAGCACACACCGACGAGGAGCCAACCCATGAAAAACACTATCGACCGGCGCCGTTTTTTGAAGACGACCGGTGCCTTGTCCGCCGGTATCTCTCTTGCAGGACTCGGAGTGCCGCGGCCGGCCGCCGCCGAATCTACCAAGGGCTCGCCTAACGCCAAGAAACTCGGCTGGCGACTCGGATGCGCCGCCTACTGTTTCCGGCGATACACGTTGTTCGAGGCCATCGACTTGAACGCCTCGCTCGGCCTGGAGTGGATCGAGAGTTTTACCTGGCAGAAGCTGAGCAAAGAGAAACCCGACGTGGTCACCAACGAAACCATGTCGCCTGCCGACCGTCAGGACCTGCGCAAGAAACTCGCCGACTCGGGCGTCAAGATGGCAAGCTGCTACTTCCGAACGCTCCAGGAGGAATCCGCCGCCCGCAAGACCATGGAATGGGCCAAGGACCTGGGCATCGAGGCGTTGGTGGGAGAACCTCCGTACGAAGCCTACGATATGCTGGAGAAACTCTGTGACGAATACGAGATCAACCTGGCTGTCCACAACCATCCGCAGTCGCCCACGTCGAAGTACTGGGATCCCAACACGATCCTGAAGCTGTCCGAAGGGCGCAGCAAGCGGATCGGCATATGCGCCGATACCGGCCACTGGGCCCGTTCCGGCATCAAGCCGGTCGACGCGCTGAAGAAGCTGGAAGGGCGACTCATCACCTTCCACATCAAGGACATCACCAAGTACGGTGACCGCGGGGCCCAGTGCGCGCCTTTGGGCGCCGGCGAAGGCGACGTCAAGGAGGTGCTCGCCGAAGTCAAACGCCAGGGCCTCAAGGAGCCCATCTTCGCCATCGAGCACGAGCACGACACGCCCGCCCTGATGGACGAGCTGACCGAGTGCGTCGCCTACTTCGACAAGGTAGCCGCCGGGCTGGTCGCCTGACAATGATCCCCAGCGTCGCAAGGATCACTGGTACGATGGCTCTCCGAGGCCGGCGCTCGGTGCCTGCTAGCTCAATCCGACACATCGGCAAGCATTTCCAGCAACGTGTCCGTGATCGTTCGTGACGCCTCGACTTCCAGGTAGCTGCTGGTCGCGCGCCAGGTTTCGTAGCCGCCCAGGGCGTGCTGTTCGGGCGTGGGTAGATATCCGTTGTAGCCATTGGCCAGCTCGATCAAAAAAGCAGGCTTAAGTGGACTGCGACGTTTGATCTCCAGTCCGATTTCCGCAAATACCTCGCAAGGAATCGTGACAATTCCCAGACTGCCGATCCGCAATGCCTGGAGCTTCACTTTGACGGTATCCGGATACTCACTCAAACGGATACTTGATTGGGCGTAGTATCGAGCCAAGCGAGGCAGGCCGCTGTCGTCGGGCTGGGCGACGATTTTGCGGGCGCGTGCAAGCTCCTCCGCGTTGGGCCTGCGCACGGCCAAAGCGATTTCGCGTTCCGCCATCGCCAGTGTTACGCCTCGCTCATGTTCAATCTGTTGGTAAGCCTGCTCCGCCGCATCGGCTACGCGCCCCGCGACGACGCGGATTCGCTCGAACGGCTCGGCCCGCTCGCGCGGGTGGCGAAAATTGATGTTGTTCACGTCGCCGCTGGCGCCGTTCGAGAGCATACCGACGAACTGTCCCGGTTGGCCGTCGGGGGCCAGGCGTTGTTGGATCTGCCGGGAAAACTCGCCGAAATAGTCGGCCGAAACCTGTCCTCCCGGTACGCCACCTACATAGTGCAGCGAGTAATTCGCCAGCAGTGCCAACGGTTTTCCGTCAGCCGTCTGAATAGAGAACACGGCTACGTCGGGATCGGTCGGCCCGGCGGGGCGAATCAAGTCCGGGCTACCGCCGGGCGGGTTCATACGCGCCTTGTCCACGACACCGAATGGGTTCGGTGCGATTGCGCCGTCTTTCATGAGCCAACGGCGGTTGAATACTTCATCGGGCACGGCCACGGCGGCTTGGCCAACCTGCACAGGCTGTAGCCGCGAAGCTGCTTGGGCTATGGTTTCTGCGATCTGAGCCACCAGGAACTTCGTGTACGGTACGTCCACGGGGATATCGCTGAGCGTAACGACCGCAGGTGCCGAATGCGTGTGGGTGGCCGCAATCAGCATGCGCTCGATTGGGATCTGCGTCCGCTGAGCAGCCAGTTCTTTGGCTCGATCCTGTAGCTCGCGCGGGATGATGCAGTTGTCGCAGATGGCGATCGCGATGCGCGTCCGGCCGTCGTCCAGCACGATCGCCCGCACCTTCAACGGATCGTGCGCCGACTCGGCTTTCCGATCAGCGAAACTGCCCAACATGGAAATTGGATAATACTCGCGAGGCGTTATGTCGACCACGGCGGCCCCGGCGCGAACCTGCTTCGCTTCCTCGGCGGCAATTGTCGCAGCGCTGCTCTGCGCCAACAGCATGACAAGAGCCAACGGTGCAACGGCTTTCGGCAACATGGCGATATTCTCCAACTTCAAGGGACACGTGGTGTGATCGTCGATACAATACACGCAGCATCGGGCCTCGAAGGGGCTGTGTCAATCGGCCGTCGGACGTCGGGGGCCCGTATTCTAATGCGATAGATACTGCATGGTCCTTCTTGATGGTACAATGCGCTGTCGGCGTTGTTGGGAAGGATCACGGCGAAAGGCAAGGCATAGACAAGGACACAAGAGACCCAAGGAAGAGGCATGTCCCTTAAGGGATTTTGAGTCGCTTCTCTCCTTTCAAGGATTACCCCAAGACTCTACAGAATAACGGAGACACTCATGAACACAAGAATCCACCGTCGTGACGCCCTGCGTATGGGAGCCGCAGCCGGGTTGGCGGCTGGCGTGGCTCCGGCCGTAATCGCGCAAGCGAAACCCAAACCGATCCGGCTCGGCGTCGTCGGTGTCGGGGGGCGAGGTACGCACCTGTTGCGGCTCGCCATCAATGCGGGTGTCGAAGTGCCTGCGCTGTGCGACATCAAGGAACCCAACTTGAACCGGGCAATCGGTATCGTGGAACAGACGCGCGGCAACAAACCCGAAGGGTATTCGAAGGGCCCGAAGGACTACCTGCGAATGCTCGAACGCGACGACTTGGACGCGATCATCTGCGGCACCGGGATGCAAGTGCACGCCGAGATATGTATTGCCGCGATGCGGGCCGGCAAAGACGCGCTCAGCGAGGTGGCTGCCGCCATGACGCTGGACGAATGCTGGGGGCTGGTCCGAGCCCAGGAAGAGACCGGCCGGATCTACATGATGTCGGAAAACTGCTGCTACTGGTCCCACATGTTGATGGTTCGCAAGATGGCCGAAGAGGGACTGTTCGGCGACATCACGTATGCCGAATGCGGTTACGTTCACGATTGTCGAGGCTTGGCGTTCGATGGCCAAGGGGAACTCACCTGGCGCGGCGAAATGGCCCGCGACTACGGCGGAAACCTCTATCCCACTCACGACCTTGGCCCCATCGCCAAGTGCATGGGCATCAACCGCGGTGACCGGCTGGTGTCGCTTGTGGCGATGGAGAGCCGGAGCGACTCGATCGAAGGCTACGTGGCCAAACGTTTCCCTGCGGATCACCCGGCGCGCAAAGTGAGTTTCAACCTGGCCGATTCGACCAACGTGCTGATCCGCACCGCCAAGGGCGTGCTGATCGATCAGCGTTTCGATATGTACTCCGCCCGGCCAGCTTCCGGTCCCTATCACGCGTTGCAGGGCGTCAAGGGCAGCTACGACTCGCGGCTGAAGAGCATCTGGATCGAGGGCCGTTCGAGCGGCCACAAATGGGAACCACAAGAAACGTATGCCGAGGAGTTCGAGCACCCGCTGTGGACCGAGTTGGCCGAGAAGGCCAAAGGCTCCGGACACGGCGGCGCCGATTTCTTTGTCGTTTACGATTTCCTGGAAACCGTCCGCAACGGCGGACCCGCACCGGTGGACGTATACGATGCGGCCGCATGGAGTTCGATCATTCCCCTGTCAGGCAAGTCGATCGCCGAAGGCGGCACCGTGCAGGAAATCCCCGACTTCACTAACGGGAAGTGGAAGAACGGTTGAGCCAGCTCACGGATACGAATCTACCGGGGGGAGATTTGTCAAGAATTGGGGTCCTGTAGCGCTGTCAGATGGCGTTCTCGTTTTCGCGTGATTTCTTCCATCAACTGTGGCAGACGCCGTTGGAAGAACGCCGCGAAACCCTTGGTGGACCGCATCCCATCCGGCGGCTTCGAGCGAGCGAAACACCGTGGCAAGCTCCTCAGGTGCAAAACTCGGCATTTGCTCCCGCGCCTCATCCATCGTCCGCAAGATCCCCCGGCCAAGAGAGCTGTTCGCGATTCTCGATCTGCCATTGACGCGGGTGCAAGACGCTCTCCACGGCAGCCTGGGCGTCATTCGCCGACATCGCGTTCAACTCTTCACGATCTGCCTTCTTGAGCTCCAGCAGTTCGTCGCGGGTGAGTTCGCAACGATTTGCGCCATTGTCGTGAGCCATCTGGTGCCTCGCCACTCCAATCCAACGAAAAGACCCTTTTGTCCGTTGCCCTGTAGTCTCCACTAACGGAAAACGCAACATATATTCTACCCGAATTGTCGCTGCGGCCCAATCTCTTCCACAAGGCTACCACGGAAACATCGCTCGCAGGAAGGCCAGCATTTGCGGCGTGCCGCCGTAAGAGAAGCTGAGCAACATGCCGTAGCTGATGATGTTGGCTGTCGGTAGAAACAACAGGCAGAACAGCCAGCCGGCTTTCTTCAAGTCACTTTGGCCGGCGTGTGTTTCGCGGTACGTCGACGTGACGTGGTAGCCGATCGTCGCACCCATCAGCGCGCCGACCGGCATACGCAGCACGGCCGGCAGGAACACGGACGCCGCCAGGATGAACATGCAGACGGTCGGAAAGAAGTACGGGGCTACGGTGATCAGCCAGTTTCCCGGCCCTTGGTAGGTCATGTGCCCACCGCTCCGCCACGTCGCTCGCAAGCCGGTCACTTTGTGGAAAGTGACGATCGCAAACAGCGCGTGCGTCAGTTCGTGTTCCAGCGTCGATAGGAACGTCCCAAAGATCGGCCGGCGAAAGAACCGCCACCAAAGGGTAACGTAGACGGCCAAGCCAATCAGTAGGGGTAAGACCGGTTTCGGAGCCGAGACGATCTCTTTCAACAGATCAAACGACGCCAACACACTGTACGGCAGCAGCAGAATGGCTACCACCGCAACGGGCCACTTCAGCCAGTTCGCGACCTGATCGACACGCTGCGAGGGTTGCACTCTTCGAGCCTTCATTGGCGATAGCCTAGCATAGGAGAGCCGTCAGCGATCAGCTCCTGGTCCCGAATTCTCTGGCCAACATCTTCTCGAATTGGCTGACCGCTGATAGCTGACGGCTGATCGCAAACCGACCTACTTTACCAGAGTTGTGGGTACCGGCCGAGTGCTTTTCGCGGGGCTGGGCGAAATGGCAATCCCCATGCTGCTATTGTGTGCCCTGGGCTGAGACCACAGAATAGTTGGTATCTTCACCGGCGACGGAATACACTGGTATTCGGCTCGACGGCGTCACTCTCGTCAGATTTTCCCCGAGGAGGTCGCAATGGGAAAAGTTCTCGCTCGAAACTTCACGGCGGTGGTCGCCTTGCTTTCTTGGGCAGGAATCACTCTTGCCGAACCGCCCTCGGACAAAGGCTTGGTGGCTTACTGGGATTTCGACGAACCGTCGGGAGATCGGGCGATCGATCGTGCCGGTGGGGAGAACCACGGTACGCTGCAAGGTTCGCCCAAAGCGAAACGCGTGGACGGGCCTTTTGGGTCGCGGGTGTTAGACTTTGCTGCCGCACAACAGGAGGTTAAGGGCTCCGACGTTGGTCTTCCGATCGGTGCTACGACCGGTTCGATCAGTCTGTGGTTTCGTCCGGCACCCGGCGCGTCGAACAAAGTGCTCTTCGTTTACGGAAGTCCCGTGAAGGGCCAGGCTCGGGGGCTGTGGCTGCGCGACCCGGGAACCGTGTCGTTCTTCTTCAGGAATAACCCGCCCGACTTGCACGCGAGTATTCCAGGTGGCGTGACGGCCAGCCGGTGGCATCACGTCGCCGGCACGTACGACGGCACGATCGCCCGGCTATACTACGATGGCAAGCTGGCCGGCCAGGTCGAGACTCGCATCAACACGGTGCTGAACGGCACATTTCACATCGGCGCCAATATCGACGAGCACCAGCGTGACTACCTGGGCATGATGGACGACGTAGCTGTCTACGACCGAGCGCTCGCGGCCGACGAAATCGCCAATCACTACGCCAGCCGCCACGGAACGCTCGACAAGCTTGAGGCAGAGCAGCGGGCCGAGAACCTGGCGCGAATGAAGGAATCCGAGGTGGAAGAGATCATCTTCGCGGTGCGTCAGCCCGGCAAGGACGGGCACTGGTATGCCAACTTCGGCTATTGGTCCTTCGAGCCCGAAACGCCCTTGTACGGCGATGGCGGGCGTCTGTGTCGGTTGAATCTGCGCACCGGCAAACTGACAATACTTCTGGACGACCCAAAAGGCGGCGTCCGCGACCCCCAGGTCCATTACGATGGCCGCAAGATCCTGTTCTCGTATCGCAAAGGCGGCCAGCCGTACTATCACCTGTACGAGACGGACGTCGACGGCGCCGAGCTACGCCAATTGACCGACGGACCGTACGACGATTTCGAACCTACGTATTTGCCCGACGGCGACATCGTCTTCTGTTCCAGCCGATGCAAGCGATGGGTGCCGTGCTGGTCCACGCTGGTGGCCAATCTGCACCGCTGCGATCCGGACGGCGGGAACATACGGATGATCTCCAGCAACATCGAGCAGGAGAATACGCCGTGCGTCTTGAACGACGGCCGCTTGCTGTTCACCCGCTGGGAATACGTGGACCGCAGCCAGGTCGCTTTCCATCATCTCTGGACCATGAACCCTGACGGCACGGGGCAGATGATCTACTTCGGGAACATGCACCCCGGAACGTTGATGATCGACGCGTTGCCCATTCCCGGCACCAAGCGGGTGGTGTCGTCGTTCTCGCCGGGACACGGGCGTAGCGAACACTCCGGCTGGATCACGGTTGTGGATTCCCGTGCCGGGCCCGACCAGCAGAAGTTCGCCCAGCGGATCAGCCGGTCGGCCGACTTTCGCGATCCCTACCCGTTGAGCGCAGACTCATTCCTGGTCGCCCGCGGATCGAGCATCCTGCTGATGGATACAAATGGCTTGACTACGCCCATCTATACGCTGCCGGCAGCCGACGCCAGTGCGGGTTTTGAATGCCAGGAGCCGCGGGCCGTCATATCGCGAGCGCGAGAGCGAATCATCCCGTCGCGGCTCGACCTGGAAAGCCCAACCGGACGACTGGTGCTGGCCGACGTGACCTACGGGCGGAATATGGAGGGCGTGGAACCCGGCGACGTGAAGAAACTTCTGGTGTTGGAGTCGCTGGCCAAGCCAATCAACTTTAACATGCCTGGCCACCCCACCTTTCAGATCTCGCACATGGAGCCGCTCACGATCGGCGGCACGTTCTGTCTGGCCCGAGTGTTGGGTACGGTGCCGATCGAGTCCGACGGATCAGCCTACATCGAGCTGCCTGCCATGCGGTCGTTGTTCTTCGTTGCTTTGGACGAAAACGATCTGTCGATCAAGCGGATGCAGAGCTTCGTGACGGTCCAGCCGGGCGAGACGACAAGCTGTTCCGGATGCCACGAACAGCGGACCAACACACCGCCGGCAAAAAGCCTACTCGCCCTCGGTCGGCCACCGAGGAGGATCGAGCCATTCGCCGACATTCCTGACGTTCCGGACTTTCCACGTGACATTCAGCCGATCCTCGATCGCCACTGCGTCGAATGCCACAATCCGGATCAGCGCGACGGAGACGTGGATTTGTGCGGCGATCACACGCCGGCCTACAGCACGAGCTACTGGACGATCGTCAAACGACAGTTGATCTCCGACGCACGCAACGGAAACGGCAATCGCCCGCCGCGGTCCATCGGCAGCTCGGCCAGCCGGTTGTTGAAGTATATCGACGGCAGCCACCACGAGGCCAAACTAACATCGCTGGAGCGAATGACCTTGATCCTCTGGATCGAAACCGGGGCCACGTATCCCGGCACGTATGCCAGCTACTTGTCGGGCATCGCGCCGGTGGAGTTCCCGGTCAAGACGATGATCCGGCGCTGCGGCGATTGCCACGGCGTGAAGGCGAACAGCCATCCGCGGCTGACGTGGGAAGGGTCCGACATCCGGCCGTGGTCTCGTTTGCCATTGAAGTTCGCCGATGCCGATCCGGCGTTGTCACTGTGCAATCTGACGCGTCCGGAGAAGTCTTATCTACTCCGCGCCCCGCTTTCGCGCGATGCCGGCGGCTACGGCTTGTGCTCCGAGCGGGTTTTCGACAACACCAGAGACGCGGACTATCAGACCATGCTGTCGGCCATCCAAGACGCGGCCGACCACTTGGCCGAAATCAAACGTTTCGACATGCCCGGCTATCGTCCCAACGAGCACTACTTCCGCGAGATGAAGCATTTCGGGATTCTCCCAGCGAGTCAAATGCGGGACGATCCGATAGACGTCTATTCGCTGGATCAGGCATTTTGGGCCTCGGCCTGGCACCAGCCGGCGGAGCCGTGAGTGGCGGGGGGAACGGGTGTCGGGTGTCAGGCCCCGCGTTCAGTGATTCGACCGTTGGCCATGTCGTTTAACCGCAAGCCGGAGGCGTGCGCGTGCGTTGGGGGCGCGCACGCCTCCGGCTTGCGGTTAAACGATAATGCCAGGAAACACTTGAAGTCACCGCTGGCAGTGTGGAGTGTATAATAGGAGCTGCACTTCTGTGGAGGACGCGGCCATGCCGGTCGTTGTGACTTGTCGCTGTGGGCAGAGCTTTCGGGCGATCGACGAACTTGCTGGCAAGCAAGTGAACTGCCCTTCTTGCGCCCAGCCGTTGGCGATTCCGCCGTTGACACCGGCACCTTCCGCCATCGCCGACGGTCCGTTGGATCTTGGTGACGCATCGGGGCTCGAGCAGTCGGCCGCGTTGGCCCCCGATCCGTTGGGAGGCACCGGATTCGGCCCTTCCCATGCGACGAATCCTGCGTTTTCCGGGCGACTGCAGCAGTCAGAGGGAATGGACCGTTCGGTCGTTCTAGCAATGTGGATCGGCGGAGGCGCTGTTGTTCTGCTGATCCTGGCGATGGTGCTGACATCGCTGCTCGGAGGTTCCGACACCACGCCTACGCGCCAACCGGTTGCTGAAGCGGACCCGGACGAGACACCAGAGGTGCCTGCCAAGTCCAAACCGAAAGCCAAGAATGCCGGACCCAACGCAACCAAAACGAAACCGGCTGCGGCGCGATCGGATGCAGGTGCGTCTGAAAAGGCACAGCAAAAGAAGCCTCGGAATCCGCCTCCCAAGACACGGCCGGAGAGCCAACCGCCGGAGCCGAGCGGTATCTCGATTGGACTCTCGGCTGGCACGGCTCTGGCGCAGAGCCTCCCAACCGGTACCGCGATGGGCTTCAGCGTGGACTACGAGTTTACTAGCGGCCAGCCGGATCCGGCGGCGGACTATCTGTGGGTCATCCAGACGGGCGATGGTCAAAAGGTGGCAAGACCCACGCATCTGCAGTCGCGAGGCACGCTCCAGGATTTCGTGCCCCAACTCCGCCCCGAAAACGGACCGTTCCAGACACACATCGAGGACCAGCAGGGAGCCAGACTCTCCGAATCACTCCCGATGCGGCGGTGATCTTGCGTTTCTGGGGAGAACTGCGAAATCGCTGTCGGCTTATGGCGACGGCTCTTGATGCTGTATGCGTGGGCTGGACTGCGTGCCACTGTATCCGGCAACGAGAGTAGCTCGCAGGCGAACAAGGGCAAGCGACAAAGCAACGCAAACACTGGGAGATTCGAAATGACACGCCTATTCAAATGCCGACGGCACAAATCTGCGACTGCAGTAATCGCGTACTCCGCTCTTGCGATGACCTTCGCAAGCACCATCAGGGCCGGAGAGGAGACGGCCGACGTTTCGCTCCAGGCCAAAGATGGGACGGATCTCATTCGTTGCGAAGAAATCACGCGTTACGATTGGCAAACCCACACGTTAACGCTTCAGCGGAAGGTGCGTGGCAAGTTGTACGAGCGTCTCCGAAGCGAACTCGTACGAGGACACGGATTTCAGTTTGTTGTCAACGGCAAGCCGATCTACTCCGGCACGATAACCACTGCCTTTTCATCATTCAGTTTTGGCACGCCTGTGATTGTGCTGGACGAGCAAATCACTGGAAAGAAACTTGATGAGAACCAAATTCGCATCGACCTGGGGTATCCAAGCGAGAAGTTCTTCAAGGGGCGGGACCCGCGCGGCGACGAGCGCATCAAGGATGCACTCAAAGAACTCGGCAAACTCGAAGCGAAGGACGGCGTTGCACCGAAGAAGAGTTCGGCAATAAGCAGGCTAATGCTGAAACGGAAGATCGCAATCACGAACGTCGCGTTGATGGCGTTGCGAAGCGCGCTGGAAAGCTACCGCCTGGACATGTTTGATTTTCCAGACGAAAAGGACGGTTTGGAGGCACTTGTCAAAGCGCCCAAGCAGAATGCGCGCCATTGGCGCGGCCCCTACTTCGATCCGTCCATTCCCAAAGATCCGTGGGGGAACGCATTCGTGTACGGCAAAGATGCGGAGAAAGGAGTTCTGCTGAGTTCAAAGGGCCCGGACGGAAAGGCGGACACGGAGGATGACATCATCCTTCAGCGAGACTAGATTGTTTGACATCCGGAACCAGCCGCATTTGTTTTACGGCAACGAACACTTGACGGTAACTTCTTCGAGGTCCGGATGTTGTATCCGAACGCTCCGGTCTTCGAAATCGAAACCAACGTTGGGCACGTCTTGGCCCCGGTACGGAAACAGCAAGGTGGCGGCTCGCCACGGTAGTTGCGTCCGTAGGGATGCCGAGAGAGCCGGTGCGGGCTCGATTTGCCCGTAGCTGTCCGAGTACCAGCCGCCGCGAGGCTTTTCTTGGCCCTGCTCGACGCGGATTTCGCTGAAAGCCTCCGTGGCGGCCAGTTGCAGTAACAGATTCGCGTCCTCGTTGTCGGTGTGTGCGCTGCATCCGTCGACGTTGACCGTGCCGGGAGCGAACTGAAACCGGGACTCGATCGCGTGTTCGCCTTCACCCGAGACGACGTCAAACACGACCCAACACCGCTGCCGGACGAACACGATTTCTCGGCGATGAACGACGGCAATTTGGTTTTGCCTGCCGTATCCCAAATCGTATACGCCCGACGCGCGTATCTCTTGGTCTCCCACACTCCAATTCAGGTCCAGTGGCTTACTTGCGATCCACGCATCGCGACGGCCTGCACTATGCTGGTCTTGGCCGTCGATGCGAATCGTGGAGTGCGCCGCGGTGCTGCGAAGGTACTGGTAGTACGACCGCTGAGACCAATCGTACAAGTGCCGGCCGGGATCGACCAGCAAACTGCGTCCGTAGGCAAACAACCAGAACCCCAAACGGTCCTCGTGTTGGTGACTTCGGCCGTAAGGCCCGGCATCGAAGGCCAGGTACAGATCGCCTTGGTCCTGCCGCTGTCGCAACAGGGCGACACCGGCGTAGGGAAACATCTCGGGCCCCAACCGATCGTCCGAGGACCACAGATCCCCGAGGCCCAGATCGATCAGTTCACTGCGGAAATTGCCAGGACTCCCCGGGTCCGAGTCGTTGAACGCCACCTGTCGGCTACCGTCAGGCACAGTGGTCTGCTGGACATAGTGAACCATCTTGCGCAGCGTAGCCAGCGTCCTCGGATCCGGTTCTCGATCGAGCGCCCTCAGGGCACCGATCGTCTTCAGCAGGTTACCGACCACCACGCGATGGTAGTGGGGCGTCAGTTCATCCTGAACTCCGTCCGGTAGGACCTGATCGTCGATCTGACGGGCCATCGTCCGAGCAGCGTAGTCGGCAAACCGGTCTGTGTCGCGGAAGATCGGCAACTCGACCAAGGTGGACAGCATGCAACTGCAACCGATGGTCGGCCAGTTGCCGCTATGGCCGTTGGTGACGATTTCCAGGTAAGCCAGTTGATCGTGAAGCGACTTGAGCACCCGCAACAATTCGATCGGCTTGATCTGTTCGTGAGCGATCAGAACCTGCACGCATCGCGACCAACGCGAACAGTGAATAGCGTTGTTCAGGTACGAACCCCAGACGTAAGGCGAGCCGCTAAAACACCGACTGACATCGCTCTTGGCAATCCAGTCCAGGATCAGATCGAGCGCCCTGCGGCTGTATCGCGAGTCGTGTGTGGCCTGATACGCCTGCATCAGCGGGTGCAGGTACGTGAAGCGGTTCAAATCGTGCCCCCAGTGCTTTGTGCCTGGGTTGCCGTCCCAGTCGATGTCGGCAGGCAGTTCGTGTTCTTCGCCATAGAAGCTGAAGTGGTTTTCGAGCAGCTCTTGCGCCTCGGCCAGCTTGGCATGGGAGATTTGCAGCTTCCCTGGCGCAGGAGCTTTCGCTTGGCATGTGCGATACACGGCTTTCGAAGCCGCGTCCCAATCGCCTGCAGTGCAGGCATGAGCCAATCCCAGGACGCGTTGCGGATCCACCAATCGTACGGATTTTTGGATAAACGCCTCATCCGACAGGCCTTGGTCGTCAAAGGAGCCCAGCGCCTCAAACACCTGGGCACGGTCAAGAGTTCGCAGCTTTCTGAGATCGCTTCGCGAGAGCAATGGGCGTTCTGCGACCAATTCCTGCGCGGATATTATCGTTGATGCACCACAGACAATGGCCAACGTCACGAATCGTAGCATGTTCAGAACCTAACTCGAGGTGATCGGTTGAGGAATGGGGTCGCGCAGCTTCGGCTGACGTGACAAGAGTGTATCGCGCAGATTGCGACTGTGCCAGATTGCGGCGACCGGCAGTGGCAGACGGCGTCTGCCGGCTATAGAATGCTTCGATACCCACTTGCACCATCCCCGCCGACAACTCGCCCGACAAACGCAAACATGTCGCCCTACCGCGATTGCTACCGAAAGAGGACGGCCCCATGATTCGAATAAGCTGGCCCCTGCATCTTGCTTTGTTTCCTGGAATCATCTGCCTATTGGTAAACACATCTGCCGCAGCGGACGATCCGCTGTATTCGGCCTTGTGGGGGCGCCAGGGGGAGCTTTGGTCGGCCGACAGCCGTTTGCCGGACTTTTCCTATGCCGGATACCACCGCGGCGAGAAACCGCTGCCCGTGCTCCAGCCGGATTGTTCGGTCAAGGACTTCGGGGCTGTGGGCGACGGCCAGACGGACGATACACGCGCCTTCCAGCAAGCCATAAAGCAATCCGCAGGAAAAACGATTCTTGTGCCGGCCGGCGTGTACGTCATCACCGATTTTCTCTACATCCGCACCGCGGGCACGTCGCTGAAAGGCGCGGGCCCTCGCAAGTCCGTCCTCCGCTTTCCTACGCCGCTGAACGAGATCAAGCCAAATTGGGGCGCGACGACTTCAGGTCGGCGCACCAGCAACTACTCGTGGTCGGGCGGGTTTGTGTGGGTCATCGGCAGTCCGTCCAGCAAGTCGCTGGCGGTGGTTGAAACGGCGGCGAAACGTGGGGAACAGACTCTGCACGTGTCCGACCCGAACGTATTTCACGTCGGCGACGAATTCCGTTTACGGATGCGTGATACACGAGAACAGACGTTGGCCCGCTACCTCTACGCCGACGATCCCGGCCGCATCGAGAACCTAGGTAGCAGGGCGAGTGTCTCCTTCATAGCCCGAGTGACGAAGGTGGATGCGGCGAGCAAGCGCATCGAATTCGACCGGCCGCTGCGGACGGATGTGCGGAGCGAGTGGAATCCGCAAATCTGCGAAGCAGCCAGCAGCGTCGAGGAAGTGGGGCTTGAGGACTTGGGATTCGACTTCCCTGAACTGCCGTACAAGGGGCACTTCACCGAATTGGGCTACAACGCGATGGCAATGAGCGGCGTGCGAAACTGCTGGGCGCGAAATCTGTGGATCCACAATGCTGACAGCGGCATTTTCTTCAGCGGTGCGAATGTCACACTGAACCAGATCGTTATCGAATCGCATCGAAAGATCGAACCAAGTCGCAAGGCCACCGGTCATCACGGTATCACGATGGGCGGACAGGACAATCTGGTGAGCGGCTTCGAATTTGGCACTCGGTTCATGCACGATATTACCGTCACCAGCGGATCCGCGGGCAACGTGGTGACGAACGGAAGAGGTTTGGACGTGTGCTTCGACCATCATTGCTATGCTCCGCACGCAAACCTGTTCACGAACATCGACTTGGGCGAGGGCAGCCGTATGTTCCAGTCCGGCGGCGGAGCGCGCCTGGGTCGTCACTCGGCCGCATGGGAAACCTTCTGGTGCATCCGATCCCGCCGTCCGCAAACCTGGCCGGAGGGCTGGGGGCCGGACCTGATGAACCTGGTCGGCCAGCTCTCCAGCGATCCCCCCGTCACGGACCCAACCGGCCGCTGGTTCGAACCACTCGACCCGCAACGCCTCCAGCCCGCGAATCTGTACGAGGCACAACTGGCAAGGCGTTTGAGAAATGACGATTGAAAGCTCGGGGAAAAGGGGGCGGGAGTGGGGTATTCAGTTTGCAGCCATTGAATGGATGTCGAATAGATTGCTATGCGTCTGTTTTTGTTCCAGTCCCGACGGGAGTTCATTGGGTTTATCACGGGTTCTTGCCCATTTGGCCGCCCCTGCTAACACATAATGACTTCGGCCTACTTTTCTCACTGTGATAGACCTACCATATTGATGGACACGGGTTGTCGGGCGCGACGGACTGAACTCGGGCGCGTACGATTGACCGAACACAAGACGACGGAGAAACTTCGAGTCTGATACGGATGTCAGCCTTTCGGAGAACAAATCACATGGGCGCTCCGAACGAGATTCTCGACTTAGTGAACCGCTTTGATGAGCAGTAAGACAACCCACGAGCGGACGGCGCTTCAGCGCCAGATCGAGGCGACGGACGGGGAGATTGACCGGTTGGCGTACGAGTTGTACGGCCTCACGAACCACGAAATCCGCATCGTCGAGGAGGCCACCGCGCGATGAAGATTTATCTCGATGTTTCGTGTCTCAATCGGCCCTTTGACGATCAGGATCAGGCCCGGATTCGGATCGAGACGGCAGCCGTCACGTTGATTTTTGAACGGATCGACGCCGGGCTGTGGCAGCAGGTCTCGTCCGAAATGGCAGTGATCGAGATCGACGCAATCACGGACGCCGATCGCCAGAATCGCGTGCGAGTGCTCTTGCCCCAATTAGAGACTATAATGAAACTGAACCAAGCGACGTTCCAGCGGTCTGCGGAACTCGAACGGCTTGGTTTCAAACCCGCCGATGCCGTCCACGTTGCGGCTGCCGAGCGGGCTGAAGCCGATGTACTGCTGAGTTGCGACGACCGCTTGTGCCGCCTGGCCAAACGGCGCCGGCGCGACTTGCGGGTCATGGTGGCGAATCCGTTGGACTGGTTAAAGGAGATGGAAGATGCAGACGCTTGAGCAGATTCGTCGTGAGGGGTTGGAAGCGCTGCGCGAGCGCCTGGGCCGGGCCGGCATGATTCGCTTTCTGGCCCAATTCGACAATGGTGGCGGCGACTACGCGAAGGATCGCCATGAATGGGTTGATCGCTCGTCGCTCGCAGAGATCCAAGATTCCTCGCGCCGTCCCAAGCGAAGAAAGAAAGCGTGAACGCTGGAGGACGACCCGTCTTCTGACGAACCACGCATGACGTAGTGATACTCGCCACACGTACTGGCAACCCCTGGGGGACACACAGCAATCGTTCTATTCATCCCGCGGCGCGAACAACAGACCGAGTGCGTCGGTGACAAGCCCTTCTCTTCCAAAGACGCCGACGACGGTTCGGCCGTCGCCCCCGAGTTTGTGAGTTGTGGCGTTGGTGGATGTGCCGATCCAGTCGCTCATGTATGTGTCGGCGCTGTCGAGTTGTCCGGCCTCGGCGCGGACGAAGATCACGCGTAGCGCGTTGACAAACTCGCCGGAATCGGCCAGCAGACCGCCTACCTGGTAACCGTCCTTTGCCATGACGACATCCTCGCCGGACGTCGACCGGTCGAACAGCGGTTCGATCTTGGCAATGACTTCATGGCCGCCCCAGTTTCCGAGTTGATAACGGAAGCCGAGCACCGGCCGGTGATTCGGGTCAAATCGTTCGAAGCTCGCTCCGCCGAGCCCACCGCAAAGCATGCTTCGCTCGCCGGTGAACCTTCCCGGTGACACGGTAGCGCCGTCGCCCTCGGCCGCGAGATCGGGCGTCGCGGAAAAGAACGAGGGCGCGCTCACCTTGGCTCGCATGGCGCTGCTGCCGACGAGGCCGTAACCGAACAACAGGACCAGCCCGCTTACGCCCATGTACAACCGACGTGCCCCCTGATCGCCTGCCCACGAGCGGACGCCGCGCGCGCCTCGGTTTTCGAAAAACCATCGCCACTCGAATAACGCGGCGGCAAGCGCCAATGGTCCCACGATCAGGGCCACGCTGCCCATAAACACCGACGGAATGCTGGCAAGCTCGAAGCGAACGAAAAGGCCCACGACAACGAATAACATCGCGGAAAACGTAGCCGGCGCGATCAGGATGGCCCACTTCCAGCCCGCGCCGTCCGCTTTCGAGTCGCTGGCTCGATACGGAGGCAGGTGCGGACCGAAGAACAACCAACGCATGGCTGGAGGTGAAGTTGACCGTAGGTACGGATAAAGGTCCATCGCCCACACTCGCGGCCGACCGGGCTGCCACACCTCGCAAAAACCGCGGATCTGCCCCGATGCCACGGACTCGTCCAACTTGGCCTTGGTAAGCGGCCCAACGACTTGGCGCGTGGCCGCGCGGTAGTACCACACGTCCTGTTTGCCGCGTTGCGCCGCCTCGGCGGAGGAGGTCGAGAACGCTGCGGCCCGCGTCGCCATCGCGCTGGCAAACGTCCGTCTTATGTAGTTTGGCAGGAGAATGAACAGCGTCAGGAGTGGAAGCAAGAACTGGGGCAAACAGAGCATGGCGGTTCCCACGACCAGAATCACGAAGAACTCGCCACGACCCGCCGGTGCGCCGATGCTCATGACCAGCAACACGGCACGAGACAACAGAAATGACAACAGCCTGTACACGGCACAGCCAACCGACATCCACCATGCCCAACGCCTCATCCGAATCAGACCGATTCCCGCAGCGATCAACAGGACCGACGTGTAATACGAACCGATCAACCAGACGAACGAGATGCCTTGCATGCCCGACGTCCGCACCATCCCG
>JACKQG010001117.1_pt1 | contig 37671 bp, 38 predicted proteins | sample 8237621 | NCBI WGS metagenome assembly JACKQG01 (sample SAMN15677084, study PRJNA649215) | marine metagenome | biome: marine; feature: Black Sea; material: saline water; isolation source: suspended particulate matter (SPM) from the Black Sea western gyre | collected 2013-06-09/2013-06-10 | depth... | reverse complement strand
AAGCCTTCTGGCATCTGATTTGGATTTACACAAGCCTGCATCCATGAATAAGTCAATTATGGGAATCTTCCCTAAAACATCATCTTTATTATAGGATGAAAATGGCACGGATTTCTCATTTGTAACCAAATGACTACCTCTTGGAATACTGCTGGAGGTTAAAAGATCCATGGGTATCTCTATGTTCCCAAACATGGATACTGATGCCTCTAAGGCTTTGTTCGCTTCATCTTCTCCATGACAAATTCTGGTGGCTTCATAGGCTAAAATTGCTTTGGCTTTATTCAGATCAGCTCCTTTAAGATGGCTTACCTGATCAATTTCTTCCATTGGCAAAAAGGTAAACAAAGCAAGGAATCTTACAACATCTGCATCATCAGCATTTACCCAGAACTGGTAATATTCATAGGGAGAGAATCTTTGGGCATCAAGCCATACAGCTCCTTTATGCGTTTTCCCCATTTTTATACCGCTTGCCGTGGTAATCAAAGGAAAGGTAATCCCAAAGGCTTGTTTTCCTATTGTTCTACGAGTTAATTCAATTCCGGCAACAATATTTCCCCATTGATCTGACCCGCCCATCTGCAAAAAACAATCATATGACTTGGCAAGCTGCATAAAATCATACGCCTGAAGCAGCATATAATTAAATTCAATAAAGGTAAGCCCGTCTTCAGATTCCATCCGAGCTTTATAGCTTTCTGCTTTTACCATTCGGTTGACACTGAAATGCCTGCCAATATCTCTTAAAAATGGAATATATTCAAGTTTTGTCAACCAGGAAGCATTATCCAACAACAAAGCTTTATCCTCTGAAAAATCAAGAAACCTGGACAATTGATTCCGAAGTCCGGTTTTATTTTCATCAATCTCTTCCTGGGTAATAATTTTACGAAGTTCAGTTTTCCCGGACGGATCTCCAATTAAGCCGGTCCCACCGCCAACCAGAGCTATGGGTCTGTGCCCATGTCTTTGCATATGAGCCAAAGCCATTATACAGACAAGACTTCCAACATGAAGACTTGCAGCCGTCGGGTCAAATCCAATATAGCAGGTTGCCTTGTTATTGGCTAAATAATCTTCTAGCTCTTCCTTGTGGGTGAGGTCTTCAACAAATCCACGTTCCTTTAGTACTGATAAAACACTCATATTTTTTTACCCTTTATTTCTTGGTATATTCTACTGCCCTTGTTTCTCTAATCACAACAACCTTAACCTGACCCGGGAATGTGAGATTTTCTTCAATTTGGCGGGCAATATCCCGGGAAAGAAGCACTGCACTTTCATCACTAATCTTTTCACTCTCAGTAATGACCCGTATTTCACGACCTGCCTGAATCGCATATGTATTGATAACCCCGTCAAAGGAGTTAGCAATATTCTCAAGGTCTTCCAGCCGTTTGACATAATTCTCCAGGCTTTCTTTTCTAGCCCCTGGTCTTGCACCGGACAAGGCGTCAGCTGCCTGAACAATGTAATCATACACTGATTCCGGCATCTGATCTTCATGATGGGCTCCAATTGCATTGACCACACGCTCGCTTTCACCATATTTTTTAGCAAGGTTTGCACCGATGATGGCATGGGCACCATCCACTTCATGGTCAACGGCTTTTCCAATATCATGTAACAATCCCATACGTTTGGACAATTTAATATCCAACCCCAGCTCGGCTGCAATGGCGCCTGACAAAAAGGCAACTTCAATAGAATGCTGTAATACATTCTGGGCATAACTGGTTCTGAACTTGAGCTTGCCAATCACTTTGATCAATTCAGGATCAATGCCATGGACACCCAGATCAAAAGCTGCCTGTTCCCCGGCTTCCTTAATAACAAGATCCACTTCTTCCGTTGCCCGGGCAACAACATCTTCAATCCTTGCAGGATGAATTCTTCCGTCTGCTATCAATTTTTCAAGAGCAATCCTGGCGACTTCTCTTCGAACCGGGTTAAACCCTGATAATATGACCGCCTCAGGTGTATCATCAATAATCAGATCAATCCCTGTAGCCGCCTCAAGTGCCCTTATATTTCTTCCTTCACGGCCAATAATTCTGCCTTTCATTTCATCTCCTGGAAGATGAACAACTGAAACGGTTCGCTCTGCCACATAATCCCCGGCATACCGTTGAATGGCGGTTGAGATGATCTTTTTGGCTTCTTTATCTGCATTCTCTCTTGCTTCACTGGTAATCTTTTTAATCAGTTTGGCACCTTCGTGCCTTGCCTCTTCTTCCATGGCCTTAAGCAAAAGATCCTTTGCCTCTTCAAGGGTAAGCCCTGATACCTTTTCAAGTTCTTTCTTGGTCTGTTCTAATACCGCTTTATATTGGCTCTCTGTTTTAGTAACCGATGCAAGTTTTTCCTCAAGTGCAATTTCATTGTTTTGAAAACTTAATTCCCGTTTTGATAAGAGCTCTTCCTGTTTATCTATCTTCTCAATTTTTTTGGAAAGCCTGCGTTCTTCTTTTTTTAATTCAGCACGGGTTTCCTCCGTTTCCGAATCAAAATTACTCTTCATTTCCAAAAGCCTTGACTTAGCTTCCAGTCTGGCTTCTTTTAACAGGGTTTCCGCTTTTCTTTTGGCCTCTTCAATTATATGTTTTTGCTCTTCTTCAATATTCAGGTTCTCCTGAATCGTTTTTTTTCTAAAAACCAAGAAGGCAACGACTCCCAACCCCAACAAAACCACGGCAATAGATGAGAGTACAACAGTATATTCCATTAAAAAATTCTCCTAAATTATATTAACCTCAACACAACATGCTGTAATTGTCCAATTTTATAACATAATTTTTATAAAGGTCTAATTTTATAAAAATTATGATTGTAAAAATATGAAATGGGATGAAATGTTGGGAAGGATAGAATTAAAAGACTTATTAATTGTTACAATTACCCCCACAAACTGCCGTGTTGCTTGTTAAGGCTTTGAACCAGTGGTTCAAAAGGTGGGTGTCCAATTATACCTTTAGGCTTTTCCGTGACTTTCCGGAACTTAGCACACCAGTAAAAGTGTGGACTCCCTTTTTACTATGCGTTAGGACAAAGACCGTCTCACAATCACGCACATTGCAGGGGTAAAAATTTATAACAATGGATATTTCCTTGGTCATTCAATTCCTTTATCAATTTTTTTTATCAAGAATGTAATTTTTTTATCCATCTCTTTTTCAAGTTCAGTGTGTTGCACCTTAAGTTCATGAAAATCCTTAGACAAATTCATGGCTGCTAATAGTAATATTGCAATTTTATTTTTTCCTAAGGTTTTATTTTGAAAAGCTCCTTCAGCTTCTTTTATATATTTCTTTAAATATTGTGCAACCCGTTCCGGATTTTCAACCTGATTATCAGGTTTAAATCTAAACTCTTCTCCAAAAAGATCAATTACAACAATTTCATCCAATGAAATCCCTTTTCCGACATAATTTCGGTCATAGGTTTGATGAATACTCACCTGGTGCACTATTTGAAAAATAATTCAGTTTTTTCAAAAGCCCGTCAATTTTAGATTGAATCAATTCATCTTGTTCTGAAAATTGTTTTTCAGTCTTATCTTTTGTATCAAGTTCTGATTCAAGACCTCTGATTTTTAACACCAACTCCTTATTTTCCTGCTGGAGTTCATGACAAAATTCAATCATAAAATCGATTTTATCATTGATATCATCAAACTTTTGTTTAATACCTTTGTTACCCATTTCCATAATCTCACAAAGTTTATTGGTGTTCAGTATAATTCAAAATATTTCATAAAGTCAAGGCAATTCATTTGCCATGCTGTTGGATAAGATATTCAGCTTTTTCAAGCTCTTCAAGGGTATTCACACCAATAACTTGCCCGGGGTCATCCATAGTTATAACCACTATTTTTTCATGTCTCTTTTGTGCTATCTCAACAGCATCCGTTAAATAATATTCGGCCTGGCTGTTCTCTGGTCTTATTTCATCTACAACGGATATGAGAAATTTTTTATCAAAACAATAGATCCCCGTGTTTATTTTTTTAATTTTCTTTTCTGTTTCATTGGCATCTGCCTCTTCTTTAATGCAAATCATATGGTTTAGTTCATCTTGTACAATACGTCCATAACCTGTGGGATCCTCTAAATCAATTGCAAGAACAGATAATTTAGCTTGTTTTTTTTTATGCTCCTCCACCATGTTTATTAATGTGTTCTCCTGGATCAAAGGCACATCTCCGCATAATACAACAACATATTTAATATCAGATTTCAAACCCGGGATGGCAGCCTTAACCGCATCACCTGTTCCCAAAAGCTGTTCTTGCATGGCAAATTTTACTTTAAAAAACTTATTGATTTCCCTTTTAACTTTGTGGGCCTGATGCCCCACAACAACATGCACATTGTCCGGGGAAATTTTTCTTGCACATTCAATTACATGGACAACCATACATTGACCACCAACCTTGTGAAGCACTTTGGCAATATCTGACTTCATCCGGGTTCCCTTACCAGCCGCAAGAATAACAACACCAACATCATTATACCCCATCTTTCTCCCCTTTAGCACATCCTGTTTTCTAAAAAACATTGGATCGTCAATGCAAAAAGGGGATGCTTCAAACCGACTAAAGCACCCCCATTTTTATTTTTCACTTTGATTTTTCTATTGTAATATTGTTAAGCTCAAACTAAATTTTTCCAAAGTATCTATTTAATCTTAAGCCTATGTACAGCTCGCCTCAAAGCGGCTTCAGCTCTCACCAGATCGGTATCTTCACGCTTTTCAGCAAGGCGCTTTTCAGCCCTTTCTTTAGCCTTTGTTGCTCTTCCAACATCAATATCCTGTCTCCGCTCAGCAGACTCAGCCAAAATGGTCACCTTATCCGGCAAAACTTCTGCAAATCCACCGTTTATGAAAAGATATCTTTCCTTTCCTTTGGCATCTTTATACTGAAGGGTTCCAATCTTCAAAGATGTAAGGAATGTAGTATGCCCTTTCAGTACACCAAATTCACCTTCTGAACCGGGTGCCACTACGCTTTCTACTTCTTCACTGACAATTGCCTTCTGCGGTGTAACCACTTCAAGAAATAATTTCTCAGCCATGATATCCCTCCGGATACTTATAAGGTTTTTGCTCTTTCTATGACTTCTTCAATAGAACCAACCATGTAAAAAGCATTTTCTGGAATATCATCATGTTTGCCATCAATAATTTCTTTAAATGATCTTACAGTGTCTTCAACCTTGACAAACTTACCCGGTGTACCTGTAAATGTTTCTGCAACATGGAAAGGCTGTGACAAAAATTTCTGTAGCTTTCTTGCGCGCTGCACAGTAATTTTATCTTCATCAGAAAGCTCGTCCATTCCTAGAATAGCAATAATATCCTGGAGCTCTTTGTATTTTTGAAGCGTTTGCTGAACAACACGGGCAACATGATAATGTTCTTCACCAATATAAGCTGCATCAAGAATTCTGGATGAAGAGTCAAGCGGATCCACAGCAGGATAAATACCCAACTCTGCAATCTGACGGGAGAGAACAACTGTTCCGTCAAGATGAGCAAAAGTGGTTGCAGGGGCAGGGTCTGTCAAGTCATCAGCTGGTACGTAAACACACTGGACCGCTGTAATGGAACCCTTATCAGTTGAAGTAATGCGCTCCTGAAGCTCACCCATATCAACGGCAAGTGTTGGCTGGTAACCAACAGCAGATGGCATACGACCAAGAGTCGCTGAAACCTCTGCACCGGCCTGGGTAAAACGGAAGATATTATCAATAAAAAGCAGCACGTCCTGACCTTCTTCATCACGGAAATACTCGGCACAGGTCAAAGCCGAAAGTGCAACCCTCATTCTTGCTCCCGGAGGTTCTGTCATCTGGCCATAAACCAGTGCACATTTTGGAAGAACGCCGGAATCTTTCATTTCATGGTAAAGGTCATTACCTTCACGAGTTCTTTCTCCAACACCACCAAATACGGAAATACCACCATGCTGCATGGCAATATTGTTAACCATTTCCATCATGATAACGGTTTTACCAACACCGGCACCACCGAACATACCCATTTTACCACCCCGGGGGAAGGGTACGAGAAGGTCGATAACCTTAACACCGGTTTCAAGAACCCTTACTGTGGTATCCTGCTCTGTAAAAGCCGGGGCATGTCTGTGAATTGGAAGCATTTTTTCCTGGGAAATGGGACCAAGCCCATCAACAGGTCTACCAACAACGTTAAGAACTCTTCCAAGAGATGCTTTACCAACAGGCATCATGATGGGAGAACCTGTATCTTTTACAGCCATTCCTCTTTGAAGACCATCAGTTACGTCCATACCAATACATCTGACAACATTGTCACCCAAGTGTTGTGCCACTTCGATTACAAGATTATCTTCCATGTCACCAATAGCCGGGTTAGTAACCGTCAAAGCTGTCAGAACCGGAGGAAGTTTTCCAGGTTCAAATTCAACGTCAATAACAGCGCCGAGTACCTGTGCTATTTTTCCTATATTTTCAGCCATTTTTTTCTCCTATAAAGCTGTTTTTATATTAACTATCTTAACAATTTATCCCTTAAGTGCTTCTGCGCCACCAACAATATCCATAAGATCAGCTGTAATGCCAGCTTGCCTTGTTTTATTGTATATTGTCTGAAGTTCTTCAATGATATCTCCACATGCCTTGGTTGCATTTTCCATGGAACTCATTCGAGCGGCATGTTCACTGGTTGACGTCTGGAGCAGTGCATCATATATCTGAATAAAAATATTTTTTGGCAGCATTTCACCAAGCAATGCATCAGAAGAAGGTTCGCAGATATGTTCCGGTAAAAACTGGCCATCTTTGTCCTTTTCTTTTTCTGCTGATCCCTCGGACACACCGTCAAGAGAAGGAATGGGAAGAATCTGTTTTATTGTTGGAATATGTTTTGCCATATTAATGAACTCAGAATAAACCAGATATACTTCATCAACAGTTCCTGCAAGGAAATTGTCTATCAGTTTCTGTCCTGAAGATGATGCCACACTGAACTCAAAATTTCCTCCCACAACACCAATGAATTCATCTTCAATGGGCTGGGATTGTTTTTTTGCCCAGTCTCTTCCTTTTTTACCAAAACAAATAAAGGAAATCTGTTTACCATCAAGCTCTGATTTAATTAATTTATCAGCTTTTGAAATTAAATTTGTATTAAAACCTCCACAAAGCCCCCTGTCAGATGTACAGAGGATGAGCGCCACTTTTTTTACCTCATCACGGGGAACAAGCAATGGACTTGCATCCTCGCCGGATTTACCGGCAATGCTTCCCAAAACCTCAGCAAATTTGCTTGCATAGGGTTTAAATGCCTCCATGCTGTTTTGAGCACCGCGCAATCTTGAAGTGGCAACCATTTTCATGGCAGAGGTAATCTGTCTAGTCTTTTTTACGCTGACTATCTTTGATTTTACTTCTTTTAAAGTTGCCATTATATTTACCTTTTTGCCTATAAGTTAGTGAATAATATCACGAAATATTTCCAAGCACCTATACAGTATCCTTGAATTCATCGTCATAGGCTTCAAGGCATTGTTTCAGTTTGCCTTCAATCTCTGCTGTAATCTCTTGTTTTTCAATTAAACCAGAGAATATTTCAGGGAAACGATTTTCAACAAATGAATAAAGACCTTCTTCATATTTTGAAACAGCTTCTTTTGGGTACTTATCAATATATCCTTTGGTTCCAGCATATAGAGCAGTTACCATTTTGTGCATGGGAAGCGGTTTGAACTGAGGTTGTTTCAAAAGCTCAACCAGTCTCTCACCACGGGTTAGCTGTTTTTGTGTGGCAGCATCAAGATCTGAACCAAATGCAGCAAATGCTTCCAGCTCGCGGAACTGGGCAAGATCCAGACGAAGCGTACCTGCGACCTGTTTCATTGCCTTTACCTGGGCTGCGCCACCAACTCGTGATACTGACAAGCCAACGTCGATGGCAGGTCTGATACCGGCAAAGAAAAGGTCTTTATCAAGGAAAATCTGACCGTCTGTGATGGAAATAACGTTAGTCGGAATAAATGCAGACACATCACCTTCCTGGGTTTCAATAATCGGAAGTGCTGTCAAAGAACCGGCACCTTCTGCAATACTTAATTTTGCAGATCTTTCAAGCAGACGGGAATGGTTGTAGAAAATATCACCAGGGAAGGCCTCTCGCCCTGGAGGACGTCTTAAAAGCAAAGATACCTGACGATACGCTGCTGCCTGTTTTGAAAGGTCATCATAAATAATCAGGGCATGCTCACCCTTATCCCTGAAATATTCACCCATTGCACATCCTGCATAGGGAGCCAGATATTGCATGGCAGCAGGTTCTGAAGCCGATGCAATAACAACAGTTGTGTATTCCATTGCACCATGCTCTTCAAGAGCTGCAACCACCTGGGCAACCGTTGATTTTTTCTGACCGCAGGCTACATAGATGCATTTGATATCGCTATCTTTTTGAGCAATGATGGCATCTACAGCAACAGCTGTTTTACCAATCTGACGATCGCCAATGATAAGTTCACGCTGCCCTCTTCCAACGGGGGTCATGCCATCAACGGCTTTTGAACCTGTGTAGCAGGGCTCATGAACAGACATCCTGGCAATAACACCCGGGGCAACCAATTCCATATTCATGTAAGTTTTTGCATTAATAGGGCCTTTACCATCAACTGGCTCTCCCGTTGTGGTAACAACACGACCCAATAGTTCTTCACCAACTGGAACCGAAGCAATCCGATCCGTCCGTTTTACAACATCACCTTCTTTGATTTTTTTATCATCACCAAGGATTGCGACACCAACGTTATCGGATTCAAGGTTCAATGCAAGCCCCAGTATTCCGCCGGGGAATTCAACCAGTTCCATGGCTTTAACTTTTTCTAAACCATATACGCGGGCAATACCATCACCCGCTGAAAGGACTACACCTGTTTCACTCAGGTCGACCTCTTTATCAAACCCTTTGATCTGGTCTTTTATTATTTGGCTTATTTCTTCTGCTTTAATTTCCATTAGACACTCTCACCTTTTTTTAATGTTTCTCTCATATTAATCAGCTGAGTTTTCACGCTGCCATCCAGAACAAGATCACCCAATTTAGTAACTACGCCGCCTATGAGATTTGGATCTTGCTCAACATTCAGAACAATATTTTTTCCGGTCTTTTTTGATAATGCTGCTTTAATCTTATAAATTGCTTCTGATGATAGTTCAGTTGCAGAAACAATACTGGCCTTGACAACACCTTTAAGCTCATCTGCCAGATCGTTATAGTATGAAGCGATTTCTCGTAAAAACCCGATTCTGCCTTTATCAAACAAAAGAATCAAAAATGACTTCATGATGGCTGACAAGTCCGTAGCAGCTAAAACTGCCTGCAGAACCTTTTTCCTGTCATTTTTATTGAACAAAGGATTTGTCAATGTCTTTTCAAAATCTTCCTGTGTATCAAAAAGCCCGACAACAGAACCAAGTTCAGAATTGTAATGTTCAGCCAGTCCATCTTCCTGGCCGATAAGAATCAATGCCTTTGCATAACGTCTGGAAACTGCTAAATTTTTCATTATGCCACCACCTTTTTCAAATATTCATCAACAAGTTTATCCTGATCCTCGGATGAAATGGAGGCTTTTATAACTTCCTCAGCTTTTGCCATGGCTTTTTCAACAATTTCCTGTTGAAGTTTTGCTTTTGCAGACTTGAATTCCTGTTGGATATTACGTTTGGCCATATCTTCAAGTTTTTCAGCCTGTGCGGAAGCTTCAGCAATAATTCTTGTTTTAGCTTCTTCACCCTGTTTGACGTAATCTTCAACAATCTGTTTAGATTCCTGATCAAGATTTTTAAACTTGGCTTGGTATTCGACAAGTTTCTTTTGGGCCTCTTCTTTTTTTAGTTCAAGCTCTTTAATCTCATCTTCTATCTTTTTTGCACGGGATGAGAAAAATTGAGCAACCGGCTTTCTCACAATAAGAAACACGCCAATAGCAAGAATTCCAAAATTCAAAAATTTCCAGGTATCGACTTTAAGCCAATTGTTGTGCACTTCTCCGCCTGGGGAAGCTGCGAAAGCAATACCGCTGATTGCAACCACAAGTGTTGAAACAGAAAAAACAACCTGTATTAATTTATTATTCACTCTATCCTTTTTCATTAACAAGCCCTCCCCAGAATCTTTTCACCTATAGCTTTGGCATATGCCTCCACCTCTGTTTCAAGCGTTTTGCGGGCCTGCTCGGTTTCATCAGCAACCTGTTTTTTGATCTCGACAAGGTTGGCCTGAGCTTTTTTGTTAATCTTGTCAATTATTTCCTTTTCTTCTTGAGATGCTGCTTCTATAAAGGTTTCTTTTTCTTTCAATCCTTTAGATCTGGCTTGTTTCAACCCATCTTTGTATGCATCTTCTCCAGCAACAAGGTCCTTTGAGGCTTTTTGAGCCCCCTCTTGCATCCCTTCAATTTTTGCTTTTCTTTCAAGAAGAACATTACGGATTGGTTTGTACAGAACCAGATTGAGTACAAAAAGCAGGACTAGGAAATTGATCATCTGATATACCAAAGATATATCAGGAATCACAGTTATCATAAAATCCCCTCCGTGAGTTAATAATTATAAAAAAAATCCACTCTACCAGTTAATAATTATAAAAAATCCACACTACCAGTTAATAATTATAAAAAAATCAACTACTTATGTACAACTGACTATTTTTACACAAAAAAAGTCTAAATTCCTATCAAATCGAGAATTGAGTAACATCCAGGCAATCATTTGTCAACATTGAAAAACAAAATATTTCAGGTCTTGGTAAAGAATTTTTAGGGGGATAGTTTAATTTTTAATTGGATGAAAAATTACGCATACTGATATTTAAAAGAATTCCAAAACCCACCATATTGGTGATCACTGAAGATCCGCCATAGGATACCAGGGGCAAAGGCACACCAACAACAGGCATGAGGCCCATGACCATTCCGATATTAATAAATATCTGCCAGAAAATCATTGTTGTGATACCGAACGCAAGAATGGAACCAAACATATTACGACAATTATAGGCAATATTTAATCCCCAGAATAAGAAAATTAAATAAAGCAATAAAAGAATGCTGCACCCCATAAGCCCCCATTCTTCCGCAAGAACGGATACAATAAAATCCGTATGATGTTCCGGCAAAAAGGATAGTGCATTCTGGGTTCCTTTTAAAAAACCCTTGCCTGTCAACATCCCTGACCCAATGGCTATTTTTGATTGGATAATATGATATCCTGCACCAAGGGGATCCCGGTCAGGATTTAAAAAGGTCAATATCCTTGATTTTTGATAAGTTTTTAATCCATACCAGAGCAAAGGAGCAGCAGCAATACAAATACCGGACACTGTATACAATACTTTTCGCTCTACCTTGACGAACAGGGTGATTGAGCCGGCAATTAAAAGCAGGAGCAGGCCTGTCCCAAGATCTGGCTGATTTACTATTAAAACAAATGGAATTACACATAATACTGCCGGTTTAATCAATTTTCTAAAATTAAATCCAGTATTGGAAATCGAAGTTGCATAGACAGATGCCAGACTTATAATCAAGGCAATTTTCATCAATTCAGAGGGCTGAATCCTGACAAACCCAATAAGAAGCCATCGTCTGGACCCACCGCCAAGCTGCCCGAAAAGAATAACACTGATCAAAAGTCCAACGCAGAGTGTATAAATAAATAAATTCATTTTGTCCAGGTCTCTAAAATCAATCACCAGTATGATCATCATTACTATAAACCCGGTACCCATCCAGATCATCTGTTTTTTAAAAAGAATGTGGATGGGGTCTGTCTCATTTCCGGCGGTCAGGGCACTGTATAAAATACCAAGACCCACCATACCGATTAAAAGAATTAAAGCCATAAGGCCCCAGTCAAAATTCTTTATTAACCGCCTGTCAAACATGGGCTACTCCAGTTATATTTTTTCTTTAAATGGTCCTTGAATATATTGTTCTATCAAAGCGCTGGCTATGGGGGCAGCAGTACTTGATCCATGCTCTCCGTGTTCAACCAGTACAGCTACTGCAATGACAGGGTTCTTTGCAGGGGCATAGCAGACAAACCAGGCATGATCCCGCAAAGAATATTTTAAATCTTCTGCTTTTCTTTTGTCATTTGTTTTCATACTATAAACTTGAGCAGTCCCTGTCTTACCAGCTATTTCAATATCTTTCAGTCTAATTCTTCCTGCCGTCCCACGCTCACCCTGAACAACTTTCAAAAGTCCATTTCTTACTATATCCAATGTCTCTTTGCTTGCCGGCAGGCCACCCGTAATTTCAGGTTCATTTTTTTTTATCACAAGCCCATGACCGTCTTTAATTGTTTTAACAAGTCTGGGTCTGTACAAGGTGCCACCATTACCAATAGCAGCAGTTAAAACAGCCATCTGCAGAGGTGTGACCAGATTGTAGCTCTGTCCTATTGCCACAGAAAGTGTTTCACCCCCTTGCCATGATTCTTTGTATAGTTTCTTTTTCCAGGCCGAAGTTGGAACAAGTCCTTTTTTTTCATTTCCCAGCAAAATACCTGTCTTTTTACCCAGCCCACTCCCCATTGCATACTGTCCCAACTTGTCCACACCGACTTTAATACCTGCCTGATAATAAAAAACATCGCAGGATTGTGCAAGAGCGTTAATAATACTTAGCTCACCATGTCCATTCTTATTCCAACACCGATACGTTCTATTGCCATATTTTAAAAATCCCGGGCAGTATGCAGTGGTATTCATAGTGATATGGTTTTCTTCAAGAGCGGCAATGGAGGTAATAATTTTATAGGTGGAAGCCGGGGGATATTCTGCCTGAATCGCCTTATTTACCATTGGTTTACCCGGATCTGACATCAATGCATTCCACTTTTTGCTGCTTATACCACCAATGAAATCGTTTTGATCAAAACTGGGATTACTTGCCAGCGCTAGAATATCTCCATTATCAGGATCAATGGCAACTACGGCTCCGGCTTTATTTTCAAGCGATTTTTCTGCTGTCTGTTGTAAATCAAGATCCAATGTAAGATACAAATCTAGCCCTGCAACAGGTTCAATAGTTCTCAAAATTTTAATTGTTCTGCCACTGGCATCGACTTCTACTTGTCTTCCGCCCTGTTTCCCCTGCAGATAGTTTTCAAAACTTTTTTCAATACCATATCTGCCTATTGAGTCTCCTGACTTGACATTGGGATATTTGCCAGTTTTCAGTTCTTTGGTGTTTATTTGTCCGAGATAACCTAAAAGATGAGCAGCTGTTTTTTTATAAATATAATATCTTGTGGGCTCTATATCGATATGAATCCCCGGAAGATCAAATTTATGCGCTTCAACAATGGCAAGCTGATCCCTTGAGATATCATTTTTTAACGTTATTGGTTTGTAAACCGAACCCTTTCCTTCCCGAGCAATATAATCCATAAGTTCTTGAAAAGGCATAGCAATTAATTCGGCAAGTTTTTTCACAGTTTCTTGAACCTCGCCTGCATCCTCAAGCACTATTTTGAGATTAAAAGAAGGCCTGTTATCCACCAATAATTTTTTATTTCTGTCAAAGACCAGACCACGAGGTGATTTAATACTTTTAAGACGTACCGCATTTTTTTCAGATAAAAGCCTGTATTCTTTACCCTTAATAATTTGAAGATATACCAGCCTGAGAAACAAGAGTGCAAACACAAACAAGATACATACACTTACAATGATAAATCTTTGCTTTATCCAGTCCCTGTCCTGATTTTGACTAAATTCGGTCAATTCTATCCTCAGTATTTTTAAACACGTTGTTTCGCAAAAATTTTATTTTAAGTATCCAGTTCTGCCACAAGGCATTTACCAGCCAGATACCAGGCGGGATAAAAACAACGCCCCAAAACACCTGCCTTATCAAAAGATTAAAATTAAATTCCCAGATGGAATCGACACCTTGATGGACAAAAACTGAAAACAATAAAAATCCATGCTGAATGGGTATGGAAACGATACTGATGATAAAAATAAAAATAATGTTTCTTTGAAAAAATAATTGTTTGACTATTTGCACAATAATATACATCCACACATACGAAAAAGTATGATAGCAGAACGGAACACCAGAAATACTGTCCATCACGCATCCGATAATAATGATGGCCAAAACCATTGAATAGTGAGATGAAATAAAACTTAAAAAAAGAACATCAATAATCAGCAGGTCAAAACACTGATCAAACCAGGAAAATGATGGAAGGATAATCGTTTGGAGAACGATTAAAAATAAAGTGAAAACCAAGAAAAAAACTACATTCATTATTGACCCGTTTCAAAACGATTTATCTGTTATTTTTAAATACAAGAACTTCTTCTATTTTATTAAAATCAACGCTGGTCTCCAGGGTAATATCCTGGAAAAGTTGAGAATGAACCTTTGTCACTTTTAAAATTCTGCCGATTTTCATACCCTTGGGAAACACTTGATCCAAACCAGATGAAATAATCATTTCGCCCTCTTTTACCTCATCCTTTCTTAATGTATATACAAAAGAACAATTGTCCTCATTGTTCCCTTTTACAATTCCACGGACACGGGAGTTCTGTACAAAGGAATCAACAGCAGAGTTTCTATCCGTAATCAAAAGAACTCTGGAATAATTTTTTGCAACTTTGATTATTTGACCGACAATTCCTTCGGGAACCAGCACAGGGCTTCCTTTGACCAGGCCATCTTGTGTGCCCTTATCGATCATAATGGTTTTAAACCAGGGGGATGGGTCCCTTGCAATGATTTGAGCTGCAACATATGTGTCCGGCATTGTGCTTGTAAAATTAAGAAATTTCTTAAGCCGGGTATTTTCGAGTTCCAGTTCCACATACCGATTATTTATTTCTATTGTTTTCCCAAGTTGTTTTTTTAATTCAATATTTTCTTTAACTGCAAGGACCGACATAAAATAAGTGTTCCAGATATTTTGAATAAAATGTATGGTTTTAGTAACGGCCATCTGAAAAGGAGAGGTAATGGTAATAAATAATCTTTCAATGCCGTTGGTCGGCAAGAATTCTTTGTTGCTCATGGTCATTGCGGTAAAATTAATGGCAATAAAGAGAGCAAGCCCAACAAAAATAATCAGTTTTTGCGAAAACATTAAATCAGTTAATAACGACTTCTCTCAAAATATTGATATTGTCAAGGACTTTCCCGCAACCCGTAGCAACAGTGGTTAATGGATCATCGGCTACAATAATGGGAAGCCCGCTCTTTTCTCTGAGCAATTTATCCAAATTTTTCAATAAAGCGCCCCCACCAGTTAAAACAATGCCATTATCAACGATATCTGCAGCAAGCTCAGGAGGTGTCTGTTCCAGTGCAATGCGAACCGTTTCAACAATGGCATCAATCTGTTCTGAAATGGCGACTCGAACTTCTTCGGAATCAATGGTAAGTATTTTAGGGATACCGGAAACAAGGTCGCGGCCCTTGACCTCTATGGTTTCAAGATTTTCAGGATCAGGATATGCATTTCCAATAGTTGTTTTAATTATTTCTGCGGTTCTCTCTCCAATGAGAAGATTATATTTTCGTTTTATATGCTGGCTTATGGAGGCATCCATCTTGTCACCCGCAACCCTTAAAGAATGTGTATAAACTGCACCGGCAAGTGAAATCACGGCAACTTCCGTTGTACCGCCACCAATATCAACGATCATACTGCAGGTCGGTTCGGTAATGGGAAGGCCGGCACCTATAGCTGCGGCCATAGGCTCTTCAATTAAAAAAACTTCTCTTGCCCCGGCAGATTCTGCTGACTCTCTAACAGCTCTTTTCTCCACCTGGGTAATACCAGATGGTACTGCTATGATAATTCGCGGGCGGACAAGGGTTTTTCTGTTATTATGAACTTTTCGGATAAAATGCTTTAACATTGCCTCTGTGACCTCAAAATCAGCAATCACACCATCTCTCATGGGCCTTATGGCAACAATATTACCCGGTGTACGACCCAGCATTCTTTTGGCTTCGGCACCCACGGCAAGCACTCTGCTTTTCCCCTTTCCATCCGTTCTAACAGCAACCACAGAGGGCTCACTCAATACAATTCCTTTCCCCCTGACATAAACAAGTGTGTTTGCAGTTCCAAGATCAATGGCCAGATCATTAGAAAAAGCTCCGAGTAAAGTGTCTGTTATAAAATTCATTTTACCTCTTTCAAACAAAAATTTATAAATTGTAATCAAATACAAAAGATATTATTAAACAGTATTTGCTAACAAACTTAACTATTTTTTACAAGTCCAAAACGCCTTAACACCGTAATATTTTATATTAATTCAGAAAATATCAAATCATGCATTTGCGGGCGGAATTTTTTTATACCCTCATTTGATCTTAAAGGGTGTACCCTGTTGGTTAAAAAAATAATTATCAAGCCGGTTTCCGGATCAATCCAGAAAGAGGTGCCTGTAAATCCAAGATGCCCTATGGATGACGTTGAAAAATATTTACCTGAAGAGGAACCCTCTTTTGAAGGGGTATCAAATCCTGCTACCATGTCATGCTTATTTTTTCTTGATACAAAATTTTGTATAATATCAGGCCTTAAAACCCTGGTGGGTTTATTCTGCAATGCCTTTAATATTTCAAAGCACAATTTATGGATTGAACCGGCATTTCCAAAAAGCCCTGCATGCCCTTCTATTCCTCCAGCAGCCCAGGCATTATCATCATCCACTTCTCCCACAATCACTTTTTTTCTCCAGGGACATTGCTGGGTAGCCACAATTTTTTGGCGGTATTGTATAAATTTTTTACTCTTTAAGCCTGTTTCCAGAAAAAACAGATCATCAATTTCAAGGGGAGAATATATTTGCTTTGAAACGAATCGATCCAGTCTTTGACAGCTAATTTCTTCTATAATCCATGACAGGACCATAAATCCCAGATCACTGTAGACCTGTTTTTCATCAATTTTATTTTCAAGGACCTCATGGACCAGAAGATATCTTAGATATTGTCTGGGATTTTCATTTGTCTTTATGATTTTTTTAAAATATTCACGATGAGCCGGGAACCCTGAAGTGTGCCTGAGCAGCATGTCAATTGTAATGTCTGCTTTTAGGGTTGTTTTAAATTCTGCAAGAATTGATCCTATTTTCTGATCCAAAAAGACCTGATCTCTCTCAATGAGCTTGGATAAGGCCAGGGTTGTTGCCAAAGGTTTAGTCAAAGAAGCAAGATCAAAAACACTGTCTTTTCTCATTTTTCTTTTTTCAAAAATATCAGCCATGCCATAAGATTCATGGATAAGTATTTTCTGATTTTTCGCACACAATAGGACTGCCCCGGGGAAAATACCTTGGGAGATTGCATTTTCTATTTTCCTGGAAATTCTGTCCTTGCCCATATAAATTAAACCCATTGGATTTTTGCTAATTTTGTATCCATCTTAATATGGGTTCCCATGCATAAAGGCAGATTAACCTTTCCATGGCCGGCATCAAGCCCTGAAAAAATCGGGATATTGTATTCCTCAAATATTTCCAGCAATATTTCTTTTACATACTCATCATTATCACAATTTTCAAAGGTTCCGGCAATCACACCTTGAATCCCTTTAAACAGACCTGCCATTTTCATCTGTGTCAGCATCCGATCAATTTTATAAGCTGGTTCACCAATATCTTCCAGAAATAAAACAGTATTATTAAAATCCGGTTGAAACCGTGTGCCTACAAGGTGGCACATGGTAGCCATATTCCCTCCCTTTAAGACACCTGTACACTTGCCGGATTTTAGGATTTGGCCGTTTATCATATCAATTTTGTCAAAACTACCATTCACAGTTTTATAAAACGCATCAATGGTCTCTTCCTGGGCCTGGGCAAGTGAAACAACATTTGGGCCATGGATAACTGAATTTCCTGTTTCATCAATGATAGCCAGTAATATTGCCGTATTGTCAGAAAATCCAATAAACGGCTTGGGATTTTGCTTGATAATGTTCCAGTTTAGGTGATCCAGAATTCGGATCGATCCAAAACCACCCCGGGCACAAATAATTCCATCTATGGCAGGATCTGCAAAAAGCCTGTTAATAACATTTGCCCGAACCATGTCATCACCTGCAAGATAACGTTTCTTTTTAAAGATTTCCACAGGTACTTTAACCCTGAATCCTAATTCTTTTAATACCCCAATTCCCAGATTTAATTTTTCAGTATCAAAGCGTGCAGATGGAGCACACACACCTAACATGCTTCCAGGTTTTAAAGTCATGGATCTTTTAATAGGAATTTTTATCTTCATCATTTCTTGTTTAATTACGGGTTAATCCTGATGGAAGGATACAAGCCCTTACGCTCTCCTGTTCTATAGGGCTGAATAGTATTAAAGGATATATTTTGATCATCTTGAGCGTGGCCTCGGTTTTCACCGTTATTAAACAACGCACCATTTGCCAGTAAAATCTGACTGATCCTCCTGCGGAAGGCATCAATAAAAACAGAACCATTACCGGTAAAAACCATTTTCCCCATTCTCAGGGTATCCCTTATTTCAGCAAGCGCATCAAGAGAAAGGGTATTATTTTCAACATCTTCTTCAGACCCGATAAATCCCCACACCAGATGTTCATCAGGTATTTTGAGCGGAGTATGAGGATCTATAATGGTGTGTGGCATAATAATACATCCTTCGCCGATCTCAATTCGTGCATTTGGTTTTCCGTTTAGAAAGCAATTAAATCCAACAAAGGTTTCAAGACCGATATCTGCATGTATTATCTTTCCGCCATGAGCTGTGATACACAAACCGGCAAGATTTGAATGAATAATATAAGTATTTTCCTGTGCATTGGAACCATTGCCCATTACAGCATTATCTAAAAAAGCCCTTTGAGATATAAGAACATTTTCACCAATTTGTGTTTTGCCTTGAATCAAGGCATATCTGTTGACGGCAGAGCTATTTGGGGCTTTTATAGGCTCAAGGTTCACTACATCAAATAACTTTTCATAATCCTGCTCGCGTTCTTTAACAAAATCATAGATTATTCCGCGGGGCTGGTATGAAGAATTTACCCCTACAAAATTGTCCAAAACCTCTTTATTAAACTTATATTTAAACTCAAAATTCTTACTCCGTATCCACACTGTTCCAGGATCAATTTTCCTATGGAAAAGTTCTCCTGCCTGAACATATGAAAACTCACCCACAATGCAGGAATGCAGATTCATAAGATCCACGGTTGCAAAAGGACCTAAAAAACATCCCTCAAGGGTTGTCCCATGAATATTTACATAATGAGCAGCAATGGTATTGTGGATACCAAATTGTTCAGGACTCTCAAGATTGTGAGAGTTGCTGTGAACAAGTGTCTTATAAAGAAGACTGTCCCTTATCGTGATCATTTCATCTTCAACAAGAGGAACATCCTTTTTATACCGGATAGTGTCACCCATCCTTTTTAGTTCATCTCCTCTCACATCACTTTTATAAATGGCTGATCTTCCAACATAACATTTTCCAAGAAAATAACTGCCGGCAATATTGGAATTTTTGAAATGAAAATAAATAGGATGTTGGGATGTGATCCCATAAAATGCGTAAAACTCCAGCATTTTATCATATTCAAGAGAATTTCTAACAAAATCTTCAGTATTAAAATCAAATTCCTCTAAATTGACATTAACACGCCTGATGATTCTTTCATTCAGTTGCTTTAGCTGATCCATAGGTATAATCCTTTTATTTAATTATTTATAAATACCGCTTATAAATATCATAGAAAAAATTAAAAAATTCATACCATAGAAATATATAAGAGACAAGAGTATATGGGCTTTCAGATATATTATCTGAAAGCCCATATTGCATTTAGTGTCCGGTTTGTACTCAATTTGCAGCGGATAATAGGTTTTTTAAATTTTCAAATTTTCAGTCAGACACTATTTAGTATATTTACCGTATCGACGGGAATTAATTTTATTTGGGCAGATATTCTTCCCTTAAGGGGGAAAACACTTCAATTATCACTGAATCTTCTATGATTTCAGCTCTGTGCTCAATATCGCCTTTAATGGACCATGAGTCTCCCGGTTCTGACATGAAACCTTCTCCTTCAATAAATAATTTGATTTTCCCGGAAACAAGAAAACCTGTCTGTTCATGGGGATGGGAGTGACTGGGTAACTCTTTTCCCTTTTTTAAATGGAAACGTATTAATGAACTATTCTCACCATATACAAGGGTTTTTAATTCTACCCCATCAAAGGGATTTAAAAAACCTTCCAGATTACATTTTGCAAACATTATTTTTCTCCTTTTCTTGTTTTTGTGTTTATTAATATTTTCATTATTTTGACAAATTTTTCAAAAATTGCAATACTGGTTTTTTAAATTAGCTTTAAACTTTTAAACAATGAAAGACAAGAAGTGTATAAAAAAGCAATCTTGGCGTCCTTAATGTTTTTCATCATAATTTTTTTGATAAAATATACGACCTTAATGAAGGAAGGTATAAATAAACTTGAAAACACCCAAAATCCTTGCACCTGCTGGGGATAAAAATTCATTTTTGGCTGCTGTTGCTGCAGGTGCAGACGCCATTTACTGCGGGTTGAAAATATTTTCTGCACGCATGGAAGCAGACAACTTCAGCATTGAAGAACTTTCAAGATTAACCAGGCTTGCCAAATCCAGAGACATCGATGTGTACATCGCATTTAATTCAATAATCAAAGAATCTGAGCAGGAAAAAGTTAGCAAAATTCTAAGCAAGCTCTGTAAATTCGTTGATTTTGATGCCCTGATTGTTCAGGATCTTGCCATGGTATCCCTTGCCAGAAAAGCTGGATTTAAAAAAGAATTTCATCTTTCTACTTTGGGCAATTGCACCTTTCCTTCTGCTTTGGAAACAGCACAACAAGTGGGATTCAAAAAAGTTGTTCTGCCCAGGGAATTTACCATTGATGAAATCAAGCTTATGGCTGAAAATACTCCTAAAGATATTGACCTTGAAGTCTTTATACATGGGGCGCTTTGTTATTCCATTTCCGGACGGTGCTATTGGAGTTCATGGTTTGGCGGGAAAAGTTCTCTTCGGGGAAGATGTGTCCAGCCCTGCAGAAGAATGTATGAACAAAAAGGTCAGAAACAAAGACATTTTTCCTGTATGGATTTTTCCGCAGATGTGCTGGTAAAAATATTAAAACAAATCCCGCAAATAACGACCTGGAAAATAGAGGGCCGGAAAAAAAGCCCCCATTATGTTTATTACACGGTTAAAGCCTATAAACTCTTAAGAGATGATCCAAAAAATAAAAAACAAGCACTGTCTTACCTTGATTATGCCATGGGAAGAGAATTTTCCCATTATAATCTTTTATCCCAGAGAATAATGAATCCTTTGGATCACTCTTCAGAAACAGGTTCAGGACTTTTTGCAGGAAGAATACAAAATCCTGTTGCCCCCTTTTTTATCACAAGAGAGGCTCTTATGCCTTCAGATCTTCTAAGAATCGGGTTTGAAGATGATCTATTCCATGATATTCAAAAGGTCACCAGGGCTGTACCTAAAAAAGGAAAATTTTTTCTATCCAAAAAATCTAAATTTAAAATTAAAAAAGGAACCCCGGTTTATATCATAGACCGGAGAGGATCAGAGCTTGCAAATGTTATTAAAAGCCTTGATGCTGAATTGAACGATATAGAAAAAATATCTATCCGACCAGTTGAGGACACAATTAAAATTTTTTCTTCTCAAAGCCAAAGAAAATCAAAGAACAAAATCAAAGAACTCACTCTTTCAAGGGGCAAACTTGTACAAGGGCATGACCATTCAGAAACAGGTGTATGGATTTCAACCCAGGGATATTCAATCCCTGCTTCAGGCAAAAACTGGTTGTGGCTGGATCCCCTTTTATTTCCGGGTGAAGAAAGGATATGTTCTGAGTATATTGCCAAAGCCATCAAAAAAGGAGCAAAAAACTTTGTCTTAAATGCCTTCTGGCAATTGTCTCTTTTTGAAAATCCAAAAAAATTAAATATCTGGGCCGGGCCTTTTTGTAATATCACCAACAGCATGACTATGAATCTTTTAAAACAATATGGATTCTCCGGTGCCATTGTCAGCCCAGAGCTTGACCAGGAGACATTCTGTTCTTTGCCCGGGGCCTGTGACCTGCCTTTGGGAGTTGTTATTTATGGCAACTGGCCTTTGGGCATATCAAGAATTATTTCAAAGGATCTTAAAACAGACCAGGCATTTACAAGCCCTATGGGTGAAACAGCGTGGATATCAAAATACAACAATAATTATCTTGTTTTTCCCAATTGGTATCTGGATTTAACTTCCAAAAAAGAAATACTTACAAAGGCTGGATTTTCTTTATTTGTCAATATCCATGAAACCATACCTCATGGAATTAAAATGAAGGACCGGCCCGGCCTCTGGAACTGGAACCTGAAACTTTTATAAAGCCAGATTATAGCAAATGCTATTTATATGGATCATAATAGAACCATAAGGTCTATATATGAACCAAAATTTTATTTGACAAGTGAATTTAAATATAGCACCTCTGGTTTACATAAAGATCATTAAGCTATCTTATGATCTATATGAGAACCAAAGGGAAGATGATGGCAAAATCTATCACACGTATTTACTCACGTTATAGCCGTGATGCGGCTGCCTTGCTCGGCGCGTTGATCCGAGAAGCGCGTAATGAGCGCAAGCTTACTGCTCAGGAATTGGCTGATCGAGCTGGTATTTCCAGGAGTCTGCTGCAACGCATTGAAAAATGCAATCTCAAATGTGAACTCGGAGTCGTTTTCGAAGTGGCAACCATTGTCGGCATCAAGCTGTTTGAGGCAGATGAAAGCGCTCTGACAAAATACCTGTCTCAAACCAGGGAAAAGCTGGCGCTCCTGCCAAAATCTGTTCGCAAGAACTCCAAAACAGTGTACGATGACTTCTAATTCACTGACAAGTTTCATTAAAGAGATTAATCTTTGTTTTTATTTAAAAAATGTCAACAGGGCGTGAAGGTTGGTCAGAGGGTGCGGAGGGCAGCCTGGTATAAAAAGATCTACAGGCAAAATAGTGTCAAGACCCTCAGTTATTTCAGGACTTCCCAAAAAAGGGCCGCCTGTCAGGGCGCAGCTTCCCACGGCAATGACAACCTTTGGATCTGCAATCGCTTCATATGTCGTTAATAATGCCGTTTTCATATTTCTGGATACAGGTCCCGTCACGACAATGCCATCTGCATGGCGGGGGGATGCCACAAAGTTTATACCAAAACGGGCCAGATCAAAAAACGGGGTTGCCAATACGTTCAGATCTGCTTCACATGCATTACAGCCTGCGGCTGACACCTGTCTCAGTTGTAAAGACCGGCCAAATAATTTTTTGAAATGCTGTTTTGAGTGTTCTGCAAGAGCTGGAAGATCTCCATCAGTCAGCAGATGTTCTTTTTTGGAAGTGGAAATTTCAAAATCCCCAGTGAACTTAACAAAGGCCCCTTTGGAGATGCGTTCACATGTACCGCAGAATACACATCTTCCCATATCAATTTTTTTTAAACCAATATCAATGGCATCCTGGGGGCATGCATTTGCACACATTTCAACTATCTTTTGAGAAACATCTTTTTGTATTAAGGGTCTTCCACGATACCGTTCAAATACAGCAGGTTTTTCTTTAGGATAGCTGCATGTTCTATAACCCTGTTCAAATCTATTTTTAAGTGTATTGAGCATTTAAGACTCTCTTTTTATTTTTCTTATTGTCAAAGATCAAATCCACAATAAGAAAGGTTAAAACTTTTATTATTTAAGGGAAAATCCGATATCCCCGTATCCCGCAGAGACATGGCAAGACCGTTCCAGTTATGAAAAGAAGGATCCTTAACTTTGTATCGAAGTATTTTCCCGTTTTGATCCGTCAACAACGCATGGGATACTTCACCCCGCCATGCTTCATTTATTGTTACCACAAAAGAAGAGGAAGGCAGGTTATAATTAACATCCTCCACAATATTTGTTTCAACAGGTGTATCAATTAAAGATTGAATGATTTTAATCGATTGCAATACTTCATCATATCTAACTCTTGCACGGGCATATACATCTCCTGATGGTTTTTTATTTTCAGGAATATCTATTTGCCCATAATGTTCCGTGGGAAAACAGCGTCTAGCATCATAGGAGATACCGCTGGCTCTGCCTGCCGGTCCCACAAGGCCTAAGTGTTCTGCATCATTATTGCTAACAATACCGCAGTCTTCAAAACGTGCCCGCACTGTTGAAGCTGCAAAAAGAAGGTCCAGAACATGTTCCACCTGCGGTTTTAATTCTTTGAGCCGCTCATCCATGGTTTTTCGAAGATCATCGGAAAGTGAAAAACGAACCCCGCCGGGTCGCACCAATCCTTTTCCAAACCTGTTCCCGCAAATCAGAAGAGACAGATTTAAAAAATCTCCTCGCATACGTCCAAAATAATTGGCTGGCGGTAAAAATGCAACATCACCGCTTAAAGCCCCAAGATCACCTATATGATTTGCAAGTCGTTCCAGTTCCAGAGCAATGCTTCGAATAATTTGAGCGCCTTTATCCGGTTTAACCTTTGTCAGAGCTTCAACAGCCTGTGCCATGCAGAGGCTGTGACCAATAGCTGTATCACCGGCAATACTTTCAGCAAGGATAGGCAATCTTTTTGCCAGGACATTATAGAGCAGATTTTCCACTGCCCTGTGCTGGTAGCCCAGCTGTATTTCCAGATGGAGTACCCTTTCACCAATGCAGTTAAACCGGAAATGGCCAGGCTCTATTACACCTGCATGAACCGGCCCTACTGCAACCTCATGGATTTCATCACCTTTAACCTGGTAATAGTTATAATTGCCCGGGATATCTTCTTTATAATCATTGCCAAAAACATCAGGCATTTTTTCTCTATAGTTTGGATGATACCTGACCATTTTCAACCAGGGGTGACCTTCAGGCTTTATACCAAATTGTTCTGCAATCTCTCTTTCAAACATATGAAATGGCTCACAGGTTTGACTAAAACAAGGATATGTGTCCGGCGCATCACAGCCCGCTATAAAAAGCTTGTCAGTTCTCAATACAGCCAAAAGTTTAATGGATGAACCATCCTGATAGCCGAAATACTGAACAACTTTTCCACCTTCTTTTACAATCTCCATGGCATTTTTTTGAAATTCATCAAAAACAAGATGAGGGATCTGTTCTCTTGCCAGCTTTTCACCATTTGAAATTTCTATAAAAGCAGTTGTCATTTAAGTCCTCCGCCAATGGCAGTCACTGCATCAATTATTGTTTGATATAATGTATCCGGCATATAGAAACATAATACCAGGGATGTTAAAAGTAATATATATTGAGGCCAAACCAGGCTTGCCTTTTCTTTCAGGCCAATTGTTTTTGTAGAATCTGAATCATTAAAGGAAATTTTCATGACCTGATTGGCAAATCCTGCAAAAATGACACAAAGGCTTAAAATAAAAATACCTGCGGCTATATAGTGGCCGGTTTTGAATGCACCGATAATAATAAACATTTCACCGATAAAAATACCAAAGGGTGGAAATCCTGAAATGCCTGCAAACCCGGCGAAAAAAGCCACAAAGGTTTTGGGCATGCGGCTGACCATATTTCCTGTATTTTTAATGAATCTGTCACCATACCCCAGTAAAATATTCCCCGATGACAAAAACAGGGAGGATTTGATCAAGCTATGGTGGATCATGCAGATCATCGCCCCATATGCTGCAATACCGCCGATACCTGTTCCAACTGCTATGATACCCATGTTCTCGATACTGGAATAGGCAAGCATTCTTTTGTATTCGTTTTGTTTCAGGATAAATGTTGCTGCTGCCAGGATAGAAATCAAACCAAAAGCAATGAGAATCGTACCTGAAAAATCATTTAACCCTGCTGCATGCATAATTTTATTGGTTTTAAATATACCCAGGTATGCGCAATTTAAAAGCACACCGGATAATAGTGCGGAAGCTGGGCTGGGCGCTTCGCTATGGGCGTCGGGAAGCCAGGTGTGCATGGGTGCAAGACCCATTTTTGTCCCATATCCAACCAATATGAAGACAAATCCTGCTTTTAACCACATGGGATCCAGTTGTTTTGCCACCAATGTAAGTGCTGAAAAAGACAGGGGCGCATCTACCTTACCTATGTCCATGGCAAGTGTAATAAAAACCGACCCCAGAAGCGCCATGGCAATACCAACGGAACATATCAGTATATATTTCCATGTTGCTTCAAGGGATGCAGCAGATCTATGGGTATAAATAAGGGGCGCACTGGCAAGTGTTGTGGCTTCAATAGCTATCCACATTACCATGATATGATCTGATAAGGTTACCATTGTCATGGTTGATAAAAACAAGAGCATAAACCCTGTAAATATATTTTCATTTTGGATTTCACTTTCTTTAAGATACGCAATCGTATAGATGGAAATCAGAAAGAATAAAAGTGAAATAACTAAAAGAGATAACAGACCTTCAGGTGTCACTGCAAAATAATCATTAAAAATTGCTTCAGGTCTATTTTTCCAAAGAAGTAGTGAAAGAAAAAGATGAACCGCTCCAGTACCTACTAAAAGCCTGCGGCCCATCGCTTTTGGAATAAAAAAAGCAATAATGCCTGTTATGAAAGGAGCCAGAAAGACGATCTCTACCATGAAATAATACCTATTCCTTTAAAGTTCTTAAGTTAGCTGTATCAACGTCATCAAAGGTTCGTTTGATATTTTGAAGTATAATGGCCATTATCATAACGCCGGCAAGTATATCCAGTAAAATTCCGAATTCAACAATATGTCGGGCACGAATTGAAATTGTTGTTCCAACAAGATAAATACCATTTTCCATCATTATATAACCCAATACCATGGCTATGGCATTTCTTCTGGCAATCAAAAGGAACATTCCCGTTACCAGAAGCGCTATGGCGACGGGAAACAAAAGTTTATAGTCACTGATGGAAGGAATATTCAATTGTTTGCTGATATATGTTGCTGCAACGATTAATCCAAGACCGCATAGTATGGAGGCGTGAAAACCTATAATGGGTTCCACCTCTCTTTTTATGTCCACCTTTTTTATGGCCACATAAATACTCATGGGAATTATAATTCCTCTGATTATTAAAGTTGCAAAGGTGAAGACCATTCCACCGGCATTCATATCGTGACCAATAAAAAAAGGAACCATGGAAACTACAATTCCCTGGAAAGCGATCACCTTTATCAATACGGGGAGCCGGCTTGCACCAAAGGCAAATAAAACAGACAGTAGTACAAGTGATAAAATTGTATCAACCGGATGTAGTATCATTTGATAAACTCCAAAGTGATAATGGTTGCAAAAAAGGCCAAAGCAAATGATGTCAGGACAAATTGTGGAACTTTGTCCATTCTATAGCGGGCAATGACCGATTCAGTCACACCCACTGCCACATATACTATGATAAGTCCTGCGATAAAGACAAAAAAACCAATAGCTGAAGACCCGAAATCAAAAGGGAAAATCAGCCTTGAAACTATTGTTGAATAGAAAAAAAGCTTACAAAATGATCCCAGTTCAATGAGTCCAAAATCAGGTCCGCTGTGATCTAAAACCATGACTTCATGAATCATGGTCAGCTCCAGGTGTGTTGCAGGGTCATCAACAGGAACCCTTGAATTTTCCGTCAGAAGAATAATAAAAAATGCAATCACTACAAATAATAATGGCGCACCCGTCAAATTCCACAACTCGATGGTGTTCCCTTCTGTAAAATAAGCCGATAGCTGGAGCTCACCTGTTAATCTATAAAAAAAGATCAAAATCATAAAGGTTGTGGCTTCACAGATAATCGGGAAATAGGCTTCCCTTGCAGCACCCATACCTTCAAATGGAGACGCAGTGTCCATGGCAGCGGCAATTACAAAAAATCGGCCAAGACCCATGAGATATAAAATAAAAAGAATATCTCCTTTAAAAGAAAAAATCGGGTCCTGTCCGGCTATGGGCAGAAACATAAGTACGACTAATGCAGTTCCCAATGAAATGATGGGTCCCAGCTTAAACATGACTGTGGTACTGGTACTATAAACCGATCCTTTTTTAAAAAGCTTGATCAAGGTATAGTAATTAATCAGAAGGGGTGGCCCTTTTTTTCCCCCGAAAAAAGCCTTTACTTTAAGTATAACCCCTGAGAAAAAAGGTGCCACCAAAACTGCAAGAAGCCAAAGAATAATGGATTCAATCATAAAGTCTTCCCATTTATGCAAAATCGAAAATCATTAAAATTGAAAAAAAAATTGCGCTCAAATAATTTCATTTAAGATCCTTATTTTATATAAAAAACAGCAACAAAATTATAGCCAGTAAAATATAACCAATATAAAGATGAATATCACCATGTTGTATCCATCTTAATTTATCAAATAAAAACAGAATTGGATTAACGATTACCCTTTTCATGTGAAGTTCTGCAATATCATTCACATGACTCGTATAGTATGTATTTAAAGGGAATCGTCCTGTGATTTTTGGATGATCTTCGTCTAAAGGTGCGGCAGGTCGGAAAAAATCAAGAATAAACGATGCATATGAAGACCCTGTATACTGCATTTTAACCGTTGGCTGAGTAAAACCACATCCCCATGTGCCTGATCTTGTAATCGTTTTATTTCTGTAAAAAAACCATCGGATTGCTGTCACCAACAATACAGAGACAAGAAAAATAGTTGCTGCAAGTGTAATATTTCCAGCCATCTGCCCAAATGGTTCAGGAGGAACACGGCCAATTCCAAGTCCCAAAGCTGATACGGCTTTAACAGGCATCCAAAGAATTAGCTTTGGGAATATACCGATGATTACACAGGCACAGGCAAGAATCGACATGGCAAAAAGCATGCTCGGCCCTTTTTCATCTATATTAACTGCAGCGTCAGTCCTTGGTTCTCCTTGAAAGGCAATACCGATTACCTTTGTAAAACAGGCCAGTGCCAACCCACCAATAACAGCAAGGCTGATAATTGCAAAACAACTCATGACAAAGGCTGATTTATCAAGAGCAACACCTTTAAATCCACCGATATATATAAAAAATTCCCCCACAAATCCGTTAAAGGGCGGTAGCCCACAGATAGCCAGAGAGCCAATTATAACTGAAAGTCCGGTAATTTTCATATTTTTTAATAATCCGCCCAGAGCATCAATGGAACGGGTTCCTGTTTTATGAAGAACCATTCCTGCACCCATAAACAAAAGGGATTTAAAAATGGAATGATTGAGAATGTGAAGAAATCCTCCTGTAAATCCAAGAACGGCCATCAAAGGATTTTTCGATGAAACGCCAATCATTCCGACACCCAACCCAATTAAAATAATGCCTATGTTTTCAACACTGGAATAGGCCAGTAACCGTTTAAGATCCTGCTGGCCAAGGGCATATACGATACCCAGAATACCCGAAATAACTCCGGCAAAAAGAACAATATTCCCAAAAAGAGCAGTGTGCAAATTCAAAAGAATATACATTTTTATAATGCCGTAAATACCTGTTTTAATCATGACACCGGACATGACCGCAGAAATATGACTTGGAGCGGCAGGATGGGCATGTGGTAACCAGACATGAAAGGGAAATACACCTGCTTTTGAACCAAAACCAATAAATGAAAAAATAAATACCAGAATTTTTGCTGTTTCGGGAAGAGAACCCATATCTTCAAAACCAAAACTACCCGTATAGCCATAAACGATTCCAAATGCAGCAAATATGAACATGGCCCCAACATGTGAAAAAATAAAATAAAGATACCCGGCCTTTCGACTTTCAGCTGAATGGTGTTTGTAAATAACCAGGAAAAAAGATGACAGGGACATGATTTCCCAGGACAGCATGAAGGTGATCATATTTGCTGCGGTTACTACCAATGCCATGGAGGCAATTAGAATACTGAAGAAAAAATAGTTAACCGCTGTTCTCAAAGAGTTTCTTGAATTCTCCATATAATGAAAGCTGTAAATCGCGGCAATAAGACAAATAGCAAAAATGATCACAAGAAAAAAACCAGAAAGTTCATCCATTTTAAATGCAAGAGAAAAAACATTCAAATATCTAAAGGATGCGCCGGCAATACCTGGCTGTATGAGTTTTAAAACAGCATCCATTAACCCCAAAAAACAACCAATGCTTAAGAAAAAAACAGCTGTAAATCTCATTAATTTAACTTGCCGTGCTAAAACAAGGGATAAAAAGCCGCCAAATAGAATTATCAGTATTGATAGAAAAAAATGACCCATAAATTCCCCATTTTCTAGAAATTAATTATTATTTCCATTGTATATTTTCCCCCTATCCTTGCAAATAACAACCACTACTATTAAGGAACTTATTTTTTGTCAAGAGAATATTCTTATAGCCAGGGGTTAGTGACGAGAAATTATGGGCCTGCCTTCAGCATCAATATCAATTCCAATGGTGTCACCGGTCTTAAACCCAAGACGTAAAAATTCTTTGATTACCTCATCATGCCGGTCGACACTCCAATAGGCTGACCAGAGGGGATTTCGTACTGTGTCAATACCATATGCATCATGGCTGCACAGGTTGATTCTGAATTTGTCCTTTGCAATCAATGTGTCTGCTTCAGCCAGAAAAATATCAATTTTGTAAAGATTTTTGTGCAGGGCTTTTGACAGAATTTTCTGAAGTTCAGGAGACTCTTCCAGGTAATGGGTGGCGATCTGGTAAAGCTCGCTTGAGTCCTGTATGGAAAACCCCAGCACAGCAAACCGCTGGTGCCTCAGAGCAAAAGATTCAAGTTCCTTTTCATACGCCTTTATGCTGGATATGACGTCATTGATATCAGGCTTTGGCTCTTTGCCTTCCTGGACGAAATCCTCGCACTGGCTGATGATATTGATATAAAAGGCCTTGTTGTCCATTACATAAACCGGCCTTTCCCTGTAATTTCTCCGCTTTCGCATGCGCCTGATGCCATCAAGCTTTATGAAACACTCATTCTCTTTTTCTTCCAAAGTATCTATATTTGAGATATCCTTGGCCTGCACCACATAAATCTCTCCTTCAGCGGAAATAATATATTCGATCTCGCATTTAAACCCCAAAGCCTTTTGTATGTCTTCTGAAAGTTTCAACAGCCTTTGATCATGGGGTACCTTGGTGATGAAGGGTTCGCTTTGGACCTTATGCGTGCGGTTTCTGCAATAACCGAATTCCCAGTTATTAAAAATCATTTTTGCCATGACACTGGAGCCATTAACAAAAGGCATGGCAACAATGCCCATTTCATTAATATCAATTTCAGGTGCGTTGTTGAACTTCTGCTGTCGCTGGATGGATAGTTGTTTCGAAGTTTCGGCTATTTTAATCATACGGTTTCGCGCATATTTTATTCCGCCAATATCCGCATATGTTTCAATGGAATCAAAGGTACCGCCATTATACTCAGATTCCAGGGGATGAGCACTTCTTGCAATGACCTTATAACTTTCACGGTGTTTGTCTAAAAATAAATCAAGAAGGCTGAAATCTTCGTTGATGAATTTATCAGCTGACACATAAATAAAATCCGGGACCATAAATCCATTTTTTCTAAGTTTTTCAAGCAGTCTTGCTTTTTCAGGTATCTTGTTTTTCATGTTTGACATTGACTTTTATAGCAGATTTCAATAATTTGACAAAAATCCACCGAACATTTCGGTTGGTTGCAAACTCATTTTAGGTAACATATGCAAAAGCAGAATGCAATACTTACAGCAGCTATCAAGCCCTCAAAAAATGATGCCATGGAAACCCAGGTGTACCACCAGCTAAATATGTCTGAAAAATGCAATGTCGAAGTACCTTCAAAAATCCTTCTGGTGGACGATGAAAAAGAGTTTGTACAAACTCTGTCAGAACGTCTTCGAATGAGGGATATGGGCACTGCCGTTGTCTACGATGGAAACTCAGCGCTGGCTCAGATTCAACGCGATGAGCCTGAGGTGATGATAATTGATCTAAAAATGCCCGGGATTGATGGGATGGAACTTCTAAAACAGGTAAAACAGACCTGCCCTCGAATCCAGGTGATTGTAATGACCGGTCATGGATCTGAACAGGACAAAAAAAAATGCATGGACCTGGGTGCCTTTTCATATATGCAAAAACCAGTTGATATCAACTTATTAAGTGAAAGCCTGAAAAAGGCATATAAAAAAATTAAGGCAGTTGAATAAACTGCTGTATGGGACGTATTTTTAAAATTGACAGACAAAATCATGAAGCAATTGCAAAAACTTAAACCCGCATCCTGGGACCATCGGGATAGTGCCAGCAACCATCTGAACACTGGTTTTAATTTTGCGCGCAAGTGGAAGCTCATTGTGCTATTTACTTCTTTTATGGCCCTTTTGCCTCTTTTTGTGATGAGCCTTGTGGAGTTTGGCCTCACGCATCGGACCATTGAAGATGAGGTGAAAAGCAGCATATCAAAACTGTTGAATGCTGCTATCGTTTCCATTTCTTTTTCCAAAGACCCTGGAAAAACTGCCATGGATTATATTACCCTTATAAATTCTGGAGAGGACAACGATATATTTGTTGTCAATGAAGACGGCACTTTGCTAACCACCTCCTTTTACTACGGCAATACGGGCACACCCAATGCTGTCAATACAAGTCTATTCAAAGAAAAAGCCGGAATTGAGAAGGATCTTACACCAGATAAAAAACCAGTCATGGCAGGATATGCAAGGATACCTGATTCCTCTTTATTTTTTGTGCTGGCCAAAAGTGAAAAAGGGCTAATAGACCTGTGGTTCAAACCCAGGTTCAAGCTGATAGGATACCTGGCTGTCAGTATTGTGTTGATTTTATTGTCCATCATGGGCATGGCAACCTATCTTGTGGGGCGTATTCATTCTGCAGATCGCAAAAGAAGCGAGGCCCTGCACCATGCAGAACATGAAAAAAAACTGGCCTCCATCGGCCGTCTGGCTTCAGGGGTTGCCCATGAAATAAATAACCCCCTGGCCATAATCAACCAGAAAACAGGGTTGATTATGGATCTGTTTACACTGAGGGAAGATTTTTCTTCGGATAAGCGGCTGATTTCCCTTGCAAAAGACGTTCTTGATACGGTAAAGCGGTGCAGCACCATCACTCAGCGGCTGCTGGACTTTGCCCGGCACATGGAGCCCAGTATCGAACCCGTGGATATTTGGGAAGTCGTAAAACAGGTGCTTGCCTTTCTTGAAAAGGAAGCCGATCGCAGGCGCATAACCATATCAATTGATAACAAGGACACAATTCCGAATTTTGAATGTGACAAAGGAAGCCTGCAGCAGATTTTTCTGAACCTGATTGAAAATGCTTTTACTGCAATGGAAGATGGCGGACAACTTTCTATCTCCATCAGATTAAAAAAAAGAGACCAAATATCCATAATGGTTTCCGATAATGGAAGAGGTATTGCTGATGAGGATATCGATAAAATTTTTGAACCTTTTTATTCATCGAAAAACGATCATTGGGGTTCAGGACTTGGTCTGTCAATTATTTACGGACTGATAAAAGAAATTGGCGGTGATATCACGGTAAAAAGCCGGCTGGGTAAGGGGTCTTGTTTCACTGTAATCCTGCCCTTAAAGAATAGTGAGGCCAGTGATGGCACAAAATGAAAATATAATTGCACATGCAGGTATTCGGTTTTTTGGCAGCATTTCTGCCTCGGCAACCCATGAAATTAAAAATAACCTTGCCATTATCAATGAAAGTGCGGGCCTGCTCAAAGATCTTTCCTTAATGGCCGAAAAAAAAGGTCATCCCCTTTCACTTGAACGCATCAATGATATCTCGGAACGGATGATAAGACAGGTACAAAGAGCAGATCTTGTATTAAAAAAAATGAGCAGGTTTTCCCACAGTGTTGATCAGGCAATGGAAATTACAGACCTTGAAAAAACAATCATTTTTGTTCTGGACCTGGCATCCCGGCTTGTTGAAAGACAGGGGGCAGTACTGGAAATCATTTCTCCGGTAGCACCCATGCTGGTTTCAACAAACCTGTTTTTCCTGGAGAACATGATCTGGAGAGCCATTGAAACAGCCTGTTGCGCGGCAGATAATGAAAAAGGGGTGAAAATTTCATTTGGAACAAATGTATCAGAACCTTTGATCTGGTTTACAATGAACAGGGTTAAAAAAGAGATAATGGATGATATATTCAGGTCAAAAGAAGATCTGGCCCTGATTTCGTATCTAAATATATCCATTGAAAAAAACAACAAAAATACAGGTTTTGGTCTTTTGTGGCCAAAATGTATTTAACTATTTAAGCCAATTTGATATGGCTGACATATTAATAGTATAAGGAGAAAGAGAATGTCGGAAAAAGTATTGCTTGTAGATGATGAAAAAGAATTTCTGGAGATCATGTCCGAACGGATGCAAGCCCGGGGTATGGTGGTGACAACTGCTGAATCTGCTGATCAAGCGCTTTCCATTATAGGAAAAGAGTCATTTGATGCCATTGTCATGGATTTTCAGATGCCGGGAATGGATGGTATGGAAGCATTAAAGGCCATAAAAAATAAAAAACCTGAACTGCAGATCATTTTACTTACAGGTTATGCCACTATTGAAAAAACAGTTGAAGCCATGAAAATCGGTGCCACAGATTTCCTTGAAAAGCCGGCTGACCTTGAAGCCCTTGCAAAAAAAATCAAAGAAGCAAAAGCAGAAAAAATGCTCATCGTTGAAAAACAAACAGAGGAAAAAATCAAAGAAATTCTTCAGCGATATGGCGGATAAAAAAAACTATCATTTTCTCAGATTTTCTTGACAAGAAGCAATTTCCTATCTTATTTAGAACAAATTTTAAAATTAAAGGGCGGATATGACCCTTAGGTGATTTATATAAACTATTAGGAGATAAATATTAACATGAGCTATAATACAGCAGCCTTACCCGACTCTAATGTTGACTGGAAACGGATACTTTTTCTATTAATTGGTCTTATTCTATTTTTTGTTGTTAATTTTGCCCCGCCATGGCCTGATGCCATCGATCCCTCAGGGAAACATTTTGTCCTGAGCAAAGAAGCCAAGGGAGCTCTGGCAGTATTTCTTCTGGGAGGGACCTGGTGGGTTTTTGAGGTCGTTCCCATTGGTGTCACAAGTTTAACCATAGGGGTTTTACAGGTTCTTTTTTTAGTCCGGCCTGCACAAAAAGCATTTACAGATTTCATGACACCTTCCGTTCTTTTTATTTTTGGTTCTCTGGTTATTGGAATAGTTTTTACAAAAACAGGTCTTACAAGGCGGCTTGCATACAAAATGCTTATGATTGTAGGTGAGAAGACCAGCATGATCTATCTTGGCTGTTTTGTTGTAACAGCAGCCCTGACCCACATCATGGCCCATACGGCTGTAGCCGCGACCATGTACCCCCTTCTGATGACCATCTATGCCATGTATTCAGATGATGATACCCCTACAAAATTTGGGAAGGGCTTGTTCATCGGAATGGCCTTTGTTGCCGGTGCCGGCAGTATTGTCACATTGCTGGGTGCGGCAAGGGGAGCAGTTGCACTTGGTTTTTTCAAAGACATTATTGGAAGAGATGTCAGTTTTTTTGAACTCACCTTTTATATGTTCCCCATTGGATGGATAATGACATTCATCTTATGGGGATTTTTTATGGTTTTTTTCAAACCTGAAAGAAAAACCATCCCAGGACTCAGAGAAAAAGCAAAAAAATTGAATGATGCTATGGGAGGCATGACTAAAAATGAAATCATTGCCCTGATAATCATTTTTGGCTGCATATCTGTCATGGCTGCCGAACAGTTTGTACCCATTTTAAAGACTGTCGGTAAAACAGCCATCATTCTTGTTTCAACGATTCTGTTTTTTGTATTGCGTATTCTGGATATAAAGGACCTTGAATCAATTCCATGGAACATTATCCTGCTATTTGGCGGTGCCATGAGCATTGGTTTTTGTCTGTGGCAAACCGGAGCTGCAGAATGGCTGGCCATCAACTGGCTGACCATGTTCCAGGAATCACACTGGTTTGTGTTTGTCATGAGTATTGCTTTTTTTGTCATGATGATGACCAATTTTATCATGAATGTGGCAGCCATTGCTATTTCTCTGCCCGTTGCACTGGTTATTGCGCCCTATCTTGGAGTGGCACCTGAAGTCATTTTGTTTGCCGCACTTGTAACCGCCGGCATGCCCTTCCTGCTTCTGGTGGGTGCTGCTCCCAATGCCATTGCCTATGACTCAAAACAGTTTACCACGGGAGAATTTTTCTTATATGGAATCCCGGCCAGCATCATATTAATGATCGTAATTGCATTTGCTGTTTTAGTTATCTGGCCTGTTATGGGGATGCCAATACTGATAAAATAATATTTAAGGATACTAAAAATGAATACTAAAAAAGTTAAAGAGATCATGATTCCTTTATCAGAATATGCCACTGTAAATGAGAATGATACTCTTGAAAAGGCAATCAGAACCCTTTATAACTCGCTAAAAACATTACCCACAGATATCTACAAACACAGGGCCATTCTTGTTTATGATGAAACCGGGAATATTACCGGAAAAGTCAGCGCATTGGATGTTTTAAGAGCGCTTGAGCCCAAGTACAGCCAGTTTGGACACGCAGACCACCTAGCCAAGATGGGATTATCACGATTCGGGCTTAGCAATGATTTTCTTAATTCTCTTATTGAAAATTACAATCTCTGGGATGAAAGCTGTGAATCCCTTGTAAAAAAAGCAAAAAACAGAAAAGTAACGGAAATAATGTATTCTCCCCAGGAGGGCGAATATGTCAACGAAGACCTTCCCATACCAGAGGCTATACACCAGTTTATCCTGGGCCACCACCAGTCTTTGCTCGTACTTAGACAGGACAAGGTTGTTGGTATATTAAGACTTTCAGATGTTTTTAAACTTATTTGTGATTTGATTGTAAAAGAATAATCATGAGATATGTTTTTTATATCTTCGCCTTGTGTAAGCTGTGTTTTACAGAGGCTTTTTGAACATTTAAGAGAATGTCGGTTAATAAAATCAGATCATGCATCAGAAAAGACTGCCATTTCAATGGCTTAGGCAGGTTTTTGAAAATTGACTCTACCTGTCCAACATATTTGTTGGACAGGTCATTTTCAGACTCTAAAACAACAGACCCCCGTTCCTTGCTCCGCCTTATGGAATCTATCTTTGACAGCAATTTATGCGCCCTTTTAAGGGGTGTTTTGCCTACCGTCAAATACTCAGGCTCTTTGCCCATTTCCACATCAATAATTTCAATGGTTGCTTAAATGGCCTCCATGACTGATAATCTTTGACAAAGTTGATCCCAGGATTCTATCAAGAGAGCTGACTATGATTACATCCAGGTCCTGGAATTTAACAATTAGAAGTTATTTAAAACGGCAAAGTGCACCATAAAATAACATAGTTGATAATAGAGGAGGCGCTTTAATGGCAAGATTTTTAAGAAAACGCGCTTGGACAGCGATCTGTTTCACGAACAGACTCTTCCTTTCATAAAAGATCTTCAGGATCTTACCATC
>JACKQG010001116.1_pt1 | contig 37751 bp, 40 predicted proteins | sample 8237621 | NCBI WGS metagenome assembly JACKQG01 (sample SAMN15677084, study PRJNA649215) | marine metagenome | biome: marine; feature: Black Sea; material: saline water; isolation source: suspended particulate matter (SPM) from the Black Sea western gyre | collected 2013-06-09/2013-06-10 | depth... | reverse complement strand
GGGCGACCGGCTGAAGACGGCATTGGACACGTCGGCATAGCCCTTTAACGACACCCTCGCCAACCGCATACCAGGGTTGCGCTCGCACAAAACCCTACATATCTAAGGTTATAAACATCGTTTTAGTGTGAGCGTCATGATGGTGCGGCAAACCTTATGGAGAGCAGTCAGCGTAGTGGCGTTGGCGGTTGTGTTTTCGTTGCCGCTATCCGCGGCCACCGATTCGTTCGATTTCGTGGCGCCCGCGGCGGCACAGTCCGATGGTGCGGTCCCGGGTGAATGGTCCGGCAGTTTGAGCGACGCCGAAGTGTGGCGTTCCGTGCGCAAGGGCATTACCGGGACCATCAACATCCCCGATAAGAAGGCCGCCGTCCTCGTCCAGTCGGGAGGGGAAAGCCTGCGGGCAATCCGAAATGGCCCGGTTTCGGTGATCGGCGGCTGGACGATGCTGGCGCTCGTTGTCCTTCTCGCCCTCTACCACGCCCTGCATGGACCGATAAGGATCGACGCCGGAGAATCCGGGCGCATGGTCGAACGGTTCAACTTCCTGGAGCGGTTCGCCCATTGGCTGACCGCCTCGTCGTTCGTCGTCCTGGCGTTAACAGGCCTCAACCTTCTTTACGGGCGTTACATCGTGAAGCCGCTTGTCGGGCCGGAGGCCTTTTCGACCCTGACCTCGCTCGGCAAATACGCCCACAACTACATCGGCTTCGCCTTCATCGTCGGCCTAGTGTTGTTGCTGGTGCTGTGGGTCAAGGACAACCTGCCGGAAAAGACCGATCTCAATTGGCTGTTGGTCGGGGGCGGCATGCTGACGAAAGGTGTCCATCCCCCGGTCGGGCGCTTCAACGTCGGCCAGAAGGTGGTCTTCTGGGCCGTGGTGCTCCTTGGCGGTTCGCTGGCGGCTACCGGCGTCTGCTTGCTGTTTCCCTTCGAGTTCCGCCCCTTCTCGGCAATATTCGCGGCGATCAACGTTTTTGGGGCCGGGTTGCCGGCCGATCTTTCATTGCTGCAGGAGATGCAACTGACTTTACTGTGGCACGGTATCGCCGGCCTTATTCTGATCGTTGTCATCATAGGCCACATTTACATCGCGGCGCTTGGGATGGAGGGCGCGCTTGGGGCTGTCGGCGAGGGAAAGGTGGATGAGAATTGGCTGCATCAACATCACAGCGTCTATTTCGAGAAGATGATGAGAAAGCGTGTCGTCAAGAACGCACCGCCGCCCGCAGAATAGCCATTGACGACGGCGGTGGAAGATGGGGAATGAAAACCGGGCTTCACCCTTCCGTATCCCCGTTTTTTCTGTTCGATCCCATAGTTTGTTGAATGTCCGCTTTGGGTCATAAACAGACATAAACGCCAGAGCTGAAAAAGGTCCGCTTTCGGGGGTAGAGCGGACATAAATCACGGCCTGTCAAAAGCCTCTTATTTGCGCTACCCCTCCAGCGGATATTCCACCGCCACCGAACACCCCGCGCCGGCCTGGTATTTTCCTTTTGTTGCGCCCTTCGCGTCTTTGGGGTGAAAACCGGTTTTCCCGGGAACACATAGGGGAAAAATACCATTTCAACGCCTGTCATGGATCGCGTAAATATATTTATCCCGTTGATTTTAAGCGATTAAATCAGATGTTGACAAAAGCGGAAATTTCCCAACAATGCGCCGCCATGAGCATCCCGACAGAACTGTTGCTGGAGATCGAGGCCTTCCTCGGGGACACCGGCATGGCGGAAACCACCTTCGGGTTGCAGGCCGCCAACGACGGCAAGCTGGTGGCGCGGCTGCGCGGCGGCAAGGGCATCACCACCAACACGGTGGAAAAGATTCGCGCCTTCATTGCCGCTAATACGCCCGGCAACGCCCCCTCCTCCGCCCCCTCGTCTCAAGGCCTTTCCGCGCAGGACGGCAATGTCCTGCACCGCATCGCCGATGCCCTGGAACGACTGGCCCCGGCGGCTGAAGCCGGCGACGCCCTGGAAGACGGCGACGCCTTCGTCTGGCACGCCGACGGCCAGTGGCTGGAGGCCATCGCCAAGGTCAACCGGGTCGATATCCTGTTGCTGAAGGGGATTGACGGCCAGATCGACCTGTTGGTCGCCAACACCCAACGTTTCGCCGACGGCTTGCCGGCCAACAACGCGCTGTTGTGGGGCGCGCGTGGCACCGGCAAAAGCTCGCTGGTCAAGGCCGCCCACGCCAAGGTCAACGCCGATACGCCGGGCGCTTTGGCGCTGATTGAAATTCACCGCGAGGACATCCCGTCCCTGCCGAAGTTGCTAACCCTGCTCAGAGACAGCAAGCGGCGATGCCTGTTGTTCTGCGACGATCTCAGCTTCGAAGGCTCGGATGATACCTTTAAATCCCTGAAGGCGGTGTTGGAAGGCGGCATCGAGGGCCGGCCCGACAACGTGCTGTTTTACGCGACGTCGAACCGCCGCCACCTGATGCCGCGCGACATGATCGAGAATGAACGCTCCACCGCCATCAACCCGGCGGAAGCGGTCGAGGAAAAGGTCTCGCTGTCCGACCGCTTCGGCCTGTGGCTCGGCTTCCACAACTGCGACCAGGACACCTACTTCGCCATCGTCGAAGGCTATGCAGACCACTTCGGCCTGATGGATTCAAACATCGACATCCGGGCCAAAGCCGTTGAGTGGTCCATGACCCGGGGCTCTCGCTCCGGCCGCGTCGCCTGGCAGTTCATCCAGGACCTGGCCGGACGGCTGGGCAAGCCGCTGGGCTAGCCAATCAAAACTTCCTCGCCTGCACCAGGTAGGCCGGAATTTTTTCTTCACCCAGCGAGATACAGGCGTGCAGGCGGTGCAGGCCTTCGGCCAGTACGAAACGGCCTTTGCCCTGGCGCACCTGGATCGGGATTTTCAGGCCGTTCTCGAGAATATCTTCGGCCAGTTCCGCCGCCTTTGCCTCATCCAGGGTCTTGCGCCGGGCTGTCGGCACGTAGATCTCGTCGATGGGGATGTCCTGAACCTTCAGCATATTATTTCCCTGCGTTCTGGTGATTTTTATCCATTAAATTCCGCGCAGATACTTTCTCGGGTCGCGGGCCGTTCGTCCACGGCGCATTTCGAAGTGCAATTGCGGGTTCTTGACACTGCCGGTGGAACCGACCGTCGCCACCGGCTGGCCCTTGGCGACCTGTGCGCCGCGCTTGACGAGAATTTTGTCGTTGTGGGCATAGGCCGTCACCCAGCCGCCCGAATGTTTAATCAGGAGCAGATTGCCGAAACCGCGCAGCTCGTTCCCGGCATAGACGACGACGCCGTTTTCGGCCGCCTTCACCGGCGCGCCGCGCTTGGAGGCGATGTTGATGCCGTCGTTGCGCAAGCCCTTGGCCTTGGCCCCGAAGCCGGAAATCACCCGCCCCCGGACCGGCCAGATAAAGCCCTTGCCGGTGGCCAGCGGAGGCCGGGGCACCGCCGAGGGAATAACGGGGGAAGGCGGTTTGGAGACGGTGGGCCGGGCCGTCCTGACGGATTGCTTTTTTGATTTCATCCGGGCCACGGCCTGTCCCGGACGGTCGGAGGCGGCACGGTCCGGCAGAACCAGGGTTTGCCCGATCTTGATCTCATAGGGCGGCCTGAGGCCGTTGGCCCGCGCCATGTCGTAGGGATCGACGCGATACAGCCGGGCGATGCCGTAGAAGCTGTCCCCGCGCCGGACGGTGTGTTGCTTCCCCCGGGGCAGGACGACACGCTGTCCCGCCTTCAGGTGATAGGGCGGGCTAAGACGGTTGGCCTCGATAATGGCGCGAACCGGAACCCGGTGGCGGCGCGACAGGGCATACACCGTATCGCCGCGCCCGGCGACGACGGCCCCGGCATTGACGAAGGCTTGCCCGGAGTCCCGTTTCGGCTGCGCCTCTTGCCCCTGCGAAACTGACGGCGGCGATGACGGGTGGTTGGTGTCCTGCGGGGTGGTGCGGGGCAACGGCCATTGCACGGACCCGCAGGCGCCGAGCAACAACGCCGCAACAACCGAAACCCCCGCCGTGCGTGATAAACACCTCATCGCCGGATTATCGCCCATGCCTGCCGTCGGCATCAACGGCAACACAAGAAATGATTGTTTTCAGAGTGTTGGAGGGCCGAAAAGCCCGCTTTTCTCAATCTTCGACGCCGCCATTGATGAGCGGCACGAATCGGGTCGGCCCCAGGTCGTCGGTTTCGATATCATCCGCCGTGCGCCGGACCCGCACCAGATGCTGGTCGTTTTCATCCAGGCCCACGGGCACGATCATGATACCGCCTTCGCCCAGTTGCCCGAGCAGGACTTCCGGCACGTCGGCGGCGGCCGCCGTCACCATGATCCTCTCGAACGGGGCCTGCTCCGGCCAGCCCAGGCTTCCGTCGCCAAGCCGCGTGGTGATATTGACCAGGCCGAGGCGCTGGAAGCGTTCTTCTGCGTCTTTCAGAAGCGCCGGATGGCGTTCAATGGTGTAGAGCCGCCGGCACAAACGCGCCAGAACCGATGCCTGATATCCGGACCCGGTGCCGATCTCCAGGACCTTCATGCGGTCGCTCAATTCCAGCGCCTGGGTCATGCGCCCGACGACGCTGGGCTGGCTCAGGGTCTGGTGGTGGCCGATGGGAAGCGCCACGTCGTCATACGCGCGGTCGCGAAACAAATCCGGCAGGAACATCTCACGCGGCAGGGATTCCAGCGCCATGAGCACGGCAGCGTCGGTGACTCCGTTTTCGCGCAGTCCCGATATCAAGTCAGCCATCCGGCTGGGTATGTCCGTCTGCGCCGTCATGCGAAGCGGTCCCGCAATTTTTTCAGCGTCGGCGCATGGGTCAGGTCCATGGTCAACGGCGTCACCGAAACCGCGCCCCGCAAAATAGCCTCCAGGTCGCTGCCGGACCGATAGTCCTGTTCCCGGCGTTGCGCGCCGATCCAGTAATAGGGTTCGCCCCTGGGATCGACGCCGCTGACCAGATCGCTGCCGATCTTGCGCCGCCCCTGGCGGGTGACTTCGATACCGGTGACGCGGCCCGCCATGACATCGGGAAAATTGACGTTGACCAAAACGCCGGCCGGCCACAAACCCTTACACAGCGTCTTCAAAACTTTTGGCGCCCACTTTTCCGCCGTCGCCCATTTGACCGGGTGGCCGTCGGCGCAGACCTGGCTCAGCGCGATCGAGGGAACGCCCAGCAGCGTGCCTTCCATGGCCGCCGCCACGGTGCCGGAATAGGTCACGTCCTCGCCGACGTTGCCGCCCCGGTTGATGCCGGAAATGACCAGGTCGGGGGGATGGTCCTTCATCAGTTCGTTGATACCCATCAACACACTGTCCGTCGGCGTGCCGTCGATGGTAAAACGGTGCTCGGAGACATGGCGGATCCGCAGCGGCCGGCGCAGCGTCAGGGAATGGCTGGTGGCGGACTGTTCGGTTTCCGGCGCCACGACCCAGACCTCGCGGACCAGGGACGCCAGTACTTTTTCAAGCAGTTTCAGTCCCGGCGCATTAAGGCCGTCGTCATTGGAAAGCAGAACCCGCGCGCGGGCGAGGCTGAACCGTTTAGCCGCCATTCGCTGCGATCACCTCAAGCCCGCCCATGTAGGGGCGCAGGGCTTCCGGCACGACGACGGAGCCGTCGGCCTGCTGATAATATTCCAGGATCGCGACCATGGTGCGCCCGACCGCAAGGCCGGAGCCGTTCAGGGTGTGGACGAATTGCCCGCCCTTTTCCCCACGGTCCCGGTACCTGGCCTTCATGCGCCGGGCCTGGAAATCGCCGCAGTTGGAACAACTGGAAATCTCGCGGTACTGGTCCTGTCCCGGCAGCCAGACCTCGATGTCGTAGGTTTTCTGCGCGCCGAAGCCCATGTCTCCGGTCGACAGCACCACCGTGCGGTAGGCCAGACCAAGGCGTTTCAGCACTTCCTCGGCGCAGTTGGTCATGCGCTCCAACTCGTCGTTGGAGGTTTCCGGCGTGCAAACGGTGACCATCTCGACCTTGGTGAACTGGTGTTGGCGGATCATGCCGCGCGTGTCCTTGCCCGCCGCCCCCGCTTCCGAGCGGAAACACCACGTCATCGCCGTCACCCGCCGGGGCAGGCTTTCGGTATCGAGGATTTCGCCCGCAACCATATTGGTCAGCGGCACTTCGGCGGTCGGGATCATCCACAGGCGCGATTTATTCAAGTCCTGCTCGACATACTGATTGAACAGAACGTCGTAATCCGCTTCCAAATAGTTTTCAGGACTTTTTAGTTTGAGTTGTTCAATGGTATCCCGCGCGTGCGCAATCGCACGACGAACGTCTGATGTTTGAAAAAGGTCTTCGCCGAATTTCGGCAATTGGCCGGTGCCGTAGAGGGCGCTGTCATTGACCAGCGCCGGTGGGTTGATTTCCGTCAGGCCGTGTTCATTGATGTGCAGGTCGAGCATGAAATTAGCCAGCGCGCGTTCCATGCGGGCCAGCGCGCCCGACAGCAGCACAAAGCGCGCGCCGGACATTTTCGCCGCCCTCTCGAAATCCATCAGGCCCAGGGCCTCGCCGATATCGAAGTGCTCCTTCGGCGTGAAATCCAGTTTGGGCTTGTCGCCCCAGGTGCGGATTTCCACGTTGGCGGTTTCATCCGGGCCATCGGGGACATCGTCGGCAGGCAGGTTGGGAAGACCGGACAGCACAGTGTTCAGCTCATCGGTTGCCGCGGCGGCGGCCTTTTCGGCGTCCGCTTCCTCGGCCTTGGTTTTGGACACCGCGTCCATGATGTCTGCGGCATCCTCGCCGCGCGACTTGGCGGCGCCGATTTCCTTGGACAGGCGGTTGCGTTCGGACTGGATTTCCTGGGCTTTGGTCTGCAGGTCCCGGCGCTGGGCATCGAGCGCGATCAACGCCGCTGACTGGGGCTCAAGCCCCCGGCGCGCCATGCCCCGGTCGAAGTCTTCCGGGTTTTCGCGTATCCACTTGATGTCGAACATTAGACGGTACCGTTTTCAACTTCTATGGCGAGGGCTTATCACCGACTTCGGGCTCCTTGTCGAATTCCTCGTCATGGAGCTCCTCGTCCTCATCATCATCATCATCGTCGTCGTCCTCGTCTTCTTCGTCGTCCAGGTCGCCGCGTTTGCGTTCGACCATCCGCACCGAGACGATGGAAATTTCATAGAGCAACATGGTCGGCAGGGCCAGTCCGATCTGGCTGATGACATCGGGCGGCGTCAGGACGGCGGCGGCGACGAAGGCCAGAACAACGGCGTAGCGGCGTTTTTCCCTCATGCCCTTGGACGTCACCAGGCCGACCCGGCCCAACAACGTCATCACCACCGGCAGTTCGAAACACAGCCCGAAGGCGAAGATCAGCCGCATCACCAGCGACAGGTACTGATCGACCTTGGCTTCCAGCTGGATCGGCAGCGCCCCGGCCCCACCCACGGATTCAAAGCTGAGGAAGAACTTCCACGCCAGCGGAAAAATGAAGTAATACACCATCGCGCCGCCCATAAAGAACAGGATCGGCGTCGCCACCAGGAACGGCGCGAAGGCCCGCTTTTCGTTCTTGTAGAGGCCCGGCGCGATGAACATCCAGATTTGTATGGCGAGGAAGGGAAAGGCCAGGAACAGGGCGGCAAAAAAGGCGACCTTGATATAGGTGAAGAAGGCTTCGTGCAGCGCCGTGAAAATCAGCCTGCGCTGGCCGCCCATGCCTTCCATGACGTCGGCCAGGGGGGCGACCAGGAAGTTATAAATATCCGGCGCGAAATAATAACTGATGAAGAACAGCACCAGAATGATGATCGCCGATTTCATCAGGCGGCTTCTGAGCTCGATCAGGTGATCGAGCAGCGGCATCGCCTTTTCATTGGTGCTGCTATCGTCCGCCATGCCCCGTTATCCGTCCGCCTTGTCGGCCTTGTCGGCTTTATCCGCCTTATCGGCTTTTTTTGATTCTCCGGGGTCGGTGACGGCCTTCAGGTCATCGACCGCGCCGGTCATTTCCTTGCGCAGGTCGCCGTCCAGGTCCATGTCGTCGAAATCCAGATCAACGGCTTCCTTGAGCTTCTGCGTCACGTCTCCGCCATCGGCGGTGATGGTGTTCTTGAGGTCTTCCAGATCGGCCTCGCGCACAACTTCGTCCATGCCATCCTGCAGGTCCCGCGCCATGCCGCGGGCCTTGCGCAGCACGCCCGTCACGGCCCGGATGGCGCGCGGCAGGTCCTTGGGACCGATGACGATGATTGCAATAACGGCAAGGATAAACAGCTCTTGCCAGCCGATGTCAAACATGGCGGATCAGTGCTCCCGGCAGGGCATAGGATGGCGCAACGGGCGGCGAAAACTACTGCTCAAACCGGTATGGAACCGGCCCGACTTTCACCACTCAGTCTTTCGCCGCTTCCTCTTTTTTGGTCTCGGCGCTGGCAGTGTCCACCTGTTCCGATTTCAGGGCTTTTTTCTCTTCGTCCCCTCCCCCGGAGGCGTCCTCAACTTCGTCTTCCTTCATACCTTTCTTGAAGGATTTCAAACCCTTGCCGAAATCGCCCATAAGCCGGGAAATTTTGCCGCCGCCCCCGAACAGAACCAACACGACGACCAGAACCACCAGCCAATGCCAAATGCTAAACGTACCCATTAAAGTGTCTCACCCAGTTTATTTTATAAGAATTGGTGGCGGATAATGGCAGATTGCCCAAGGCGGGGCAATGCACGGCATGCAAATCCCGAAAAGCGCCAGGATCCTATGGTTTCTTACATATTATGGGGCTTGTAGAAAATGCCGTTGGACGGGTGGGAAACACGCACAAGGATCGGCCGGCCCCGGGAGAAGGGCCGGCCGCCTTGGGGGGACCACCGGAAAAAGTGGTCACCGGGGGTTAGGTTACTTGATCGGAACGTGACGCCCGGTGGCGCGGTCGAACTGCATCTTCATAACCAGCGATCCGTCCTTGGTGACGATTTCGCCGGTGATGGTCTTGTCGTCCACTTCCTTGACCTCACCGACTTTAAGGCGGTCGTTGCCCATGTGGGTCAGACGGAGTTCAAGGAACTTGGTCACGGTATCCGTCGTCACGTTCGGGGCGAAGGCCGCTTTATTGGCGAAGGGGCAGTCTCCCCCGTAACCACCACCGTATCCCATCATGCCGCGGCCCATGCCGTAGCCGCCCCCGCCGCCCATCATTCCTGGACCACCCATTTGACCTCTCATCATTCCATGGTGGCCGTAACGGCCCCTGTAGTCGTCGTCATCGTCCCAGCCGTGCGCGTAGGTCTGTCCGGCAAATGCGGCGCCAAGAACGAGCGCTGCGGCGAGAGCGGTTGCTGTGAGTGTTTTCTTGTTCATAACGATCTCCTTTGTCCTTTATCGGTTAATCACTGGAGACATTAGAGCGCCGTTCTGTAACAGGATGATTTCCGCTAAAGGCCAGATTTGTAACAGAGCGTTGCAAAGCCCCGGCCTGTTACATTTCGTTACCAAATTTCCGCCTCGCCGGGCCTGGCTCAAGCTATAGTTAGCGCATGGAAACAATGCCGCACATTCTGGTGGTCGACGACGACCGCGAAATCCGCGACCTGCTGGGGAAATTTCTCGGACAGCATGAGCTTCGGGTGACGACGGCCGCCGACGGTGTCGAAATGAAAAAGGCGCTCGAGGACTGGAACATCGACCTGATCGTCCTCGATCTGATGCTGCCCGGCGACGACGGGCTGACTCTGTGTCGCAATCTGCGCGCCGAATCCGACATTCCCGTCATCATGCTGACCGCCATGGGCGAGGACGTGGACCGCATCGTCGGCCTGGAAATGGGGGCGGACGACTATATTGCCAAGCCGTTTAACCCGCGCGAACTGCTGGCCCGCATCAAGTCCGTGTTGCGCCGCGCCCAGGCCATGCCGGACCGTGGCGCCAAACCGGAAGGCACCGCCGCCGGGTTTGCCGGATGGCGGCTCGACATGGACAAGCGCGAACTGCATGCCCAGGACGGCGTCCTGGTGCCCTTAAGCGGCGGCGAATACGATCTGCTGGCCGTCTTCATCAGCCATCCCGGACGGGTTTTGAGCCGCGATCAACTGCTAGATCTGGCGCGCGGCCGCGAGGCCCAGCCCTTCGACCGCAGTATCGACGTCCAGGTCAGCCGCCTGCGCCGTAAAATCGAAGACGACCCGAAGGAGCCGTCCCTGATCAAAACGGTGCGCAGCGGCGGCTACATGTTTACCCCCGCGGTGAAATTCGAAGGCGGAGAAAACAGATGAAACTGCTCCCGCAATCTCTTGTCGGACGCACGGTCCTTGTCTTTCTGATCGGCATCACCGTTTCGCACCTGATTAGCCTCGGCATCTATTCCGGTGACCGGCGCTCGGCCCTGACCGCCGTCGGCAGCCAGCAGTTTGCCGAACGCATCGCCGCCACCGCACGGTTCCTGGAAGACCTTCCCCAGGGTGAGCGGGCGCATGCGGCCCGGTCGTTCTGGGGCCCGGCCTTCCGTGTCACCTGGACGCATCGGAGCGCCCTTCCCGCCGACGATGGCGGCTGGCGCGCAGGCCTTCTTCGCTCAGCGCTGAAATCCTTTTTCGAGGATCTGCCGCCCGAAGGCGTGCGCATCCGCTACGGACACGTTGTCCTGCCGGCCGGAGCACGCCCCCGGCGTGGCGGCGGCGATAACAACGACGATCGTGGAGAAAAAAAAGAGGCTGATGGCGACGAAAGATCCTGGGAGGAAGCCCAGGAACACATGCGCGACATGATGGGCCGTCTGCACGGAAGAGGCGGCATGAGGCGGGGCGGGCGCCGCCACATGGGGGGGCCATCGTGGCAGGCGCCGCCGTGGGAAGCCTTTTACGGCGACGAGGTGGTCCAGGTGTCCCTCGCCCTCAAGGATGCAAGCTGGCTCAACTTCGCGGCCCCCTCGGGACGGCTGCGTCCGTTCCTGTGGTCGCGGGTGTTCCTGTCCATCGTCCTGATGACCATCGCCGTGGTGGTTCTGTCGGTGTGGGCGACGCGGCGGGCGACACGTCCCCTGGCCCGCTTCGCGGATGCCGCCGACCGGCTGGGCCTCGACGTCAACGCACCCCCGGTGGACGACGACGGCCCCAGCGAAGTCCGCCACGCGGCCAGGGCCTTCAACACCATGCAACGGCGCATCCGAACCTTCGTGCGCGACCGGACCCAGATGCTGGCGGCGATTTCCCATGACCTGAGAACGCCGATCACCCGGCTTCGGCTGCGCGCCGAATTTGTCGAAGACAAAGACCTGCAGGCGAAAATGCTGGCCGACCTGGAGCAGATGGAAGCCATGATCGCGTCGACCATGGCCTTCGCCAAGGACGACGCCGATGAAGAACCCAGACAGCTCTTCGATCTGGCAGTGCTATTGCAGGGGCTTTGCGATGCCGCCGCCGATACCGGCCAGGATGTCAGCTTCGACGGCCCGGACCGCCGGACCTTCAACGGCCGCCCCACGGCCATAAACCGGGTGTTTTCCAACCTGATCGGCAACGCCGTGACCTATGGGGGGTGTGCGCGGGTGACGCTAACGGACGACGCCGGGACAATCATCATCACCGTCGCCGATGACGGCCCCGGCATTCCCGAAGACCAGTTGGAACGGGTGTTTTCCCCCTTCCACCGGGTCGAAACCTCGCGCAGCCGGGAAACCGGCGGCGTCGGTCTGGGCTTGTCGGTGGTGCGCTCCATCGTCCGCGCCCACGGCGGCGACGTGACGCTGGCCAACCGCGCCGAAGGCGGCCTGTTGGCAACGGTGACGCTGCCGCAGGATTAAGTGTACCGGACTTAGCTTGAACCTTCGTCGGGGTCTAAAGGCTCGAGGGGGTCCAAACCATCTTCCCCGGAATCATCCTCAAAATCTTCCAGAGCCTCAACATCCCCTGCCCTGTCGTCCCCGTCCAACGCGTCGGACTCGTCGGCATCATCTCCGCCGCCGTTGATCAGTTCCAGTTGGGGTTCTTCCTCATCGGCGGTGTCTTCCGCGTTCCCGCCGAAACCGGCGGCGGCGGAATAGACGCTGATGGCCGGACCGGAATCCAAAAGCCCGGCGGCTTTCAGGTCGTCCATGCCGGGCAGATCGCGGATGCTTTCCAACCCGAACTGATCGAGGAACCCGTCCGTGGTGCCCCAGGTCATCGGGCGGCCCGGCGTCCGCCGGCGGCCACGGGGTTTGATCCAGGACGCCTCCAGCAACACGTCCATGGTGCCTTTGCTCAAGCCGACGCCCCGAACCTCTTCGATCTCGGCGCGGGTGATGGGCTGGTGATAGGCGACGATGGCCAGGGTCTCGATCGCGGCCCGGCTGAGCTTGCGCGGCACTTCGACTTCCTTGTTCAACTGCTGCGCCAGTTCCGGCGCCGTGCGAAAGGCCCAGGATTTTCCGGCCTGCGCCAAATGGACGCCGCGCTCGGCGTAATCGTCCTTAAGAATCGCCAGCATGCCCTTGAGGTTGACGCCCTCGGGCAGCCGGTTGGCCAGCATCCGTTCCGACAGGGGATCCGCGGAGGCGAATAAAATCGCCTCCAGCAACCGCACATGCTCGGGGTCTATTGGAATTTCGGGCGCGTCTTCGATTTCAGACTCGCTCTCTTCCTCAGGCTCCACCTCTTCCTCCAGATCGAAGTCCTCTTCCGCTTCGTTTTCCGGCTGGTCGTCCATCATGCTCATTCGTCCGGGGTCTCCGTGGTATCGTTATCGACGTCCCTTTCATTCGGAACGGCGGCTTTCAGATAGATAAGGCCGAAGGGGCCCGATTGGCGCAGCTTGACCTTACCTTCGCGGGCCAGTTCCAGGCTGGCGGTGAAGGTCGATGCAATGGCCGAACGCGCGACAATCCCTTCCTGCATGTTATCCGGCAGGAACTGCCACAGGCTTTCCCAGTCGGGGACGGAGCCGAGCAGGGATTCCAAACGTTTAAGCGCGTCCTCGACCGTGTAAATCTCGAACGGTTCGATGTGCAGGGTTCCGCCTTCCGCCCGGCGGCTCTGGTCGCCGTAGGCTTTCAGAAGGTCAAACAGGGTGACTTCCAACACCGGATTATACAGCGCCCGGAAGGCTTCCGGCGCACCGCGGGCGAAGAAATCCTGTCCCAGCCGGGGCCGCGCCATCAATGTCTGACCGGAGTCCTGCATGACCTCAAGACGGCGCAATTGGAACGCAAGCGCCGCCGCCATCTCATCCCCGGTCGGCTCATCCTCTTGGCCGAGGTCGGGCAACAGCAGCCGTGACTTCAGGTACGCCAGCCACGCCGCCATGACCAAGTAGTCGGCGGCCAGTTCCAGATTGGCGCGCCGGGCTTCCATGACGAATTCCAGGTACTGATCCGCCAGCGCCAGAATGGAGATTTGCGTCAGGTCCAGCTTGTGTTCGCGGGCCAGCGTCAGCAGCACGTCGATGGGGCCTTCGAACCCGTCCAGGTCGACGACGAAAGCGGCCACGCCCGGTTTATCCGCCCCGGCGTTCCCGGCGCCTGCGTCGTTTCCTTCTTCGAATGCGTCGAATTCGTTCACGAATTTTCCTTTAAGAACCATGCCCGGTGAGCGTGAATACCGCGGTCATCAGAAATTCCGTCGGCAGGCCAACGAACCACCAGAACACGTTCAGGTCTACCCCTATTTTGCCACCGATCCACGGCAGGATAAACACGCCAAACAGAATAATCAGCACACCTGAGCGCTCAAGCCGCGCCAGGCGCATCGCGGCGCCCTGCGGCAACAGCCCCACGGCCACCCGTCCGCCATCCAAAGGGGGAATCGGCAGCATGTTGAAAACGCATAAAAGCAGGTTGATTCGCACCGAATTGACCAGGTTGTGGCCGGCCCACTGATAGACATCCCCGGACAACAGAGGCAGCAGATGCAATAACGCCGCCGACAACACCGCCAGCAACAGGTTCGAGCCCGGCCCGGCAATGGCGACCAGGATCATATCCCGGCGCGGCTGGCCAAGGCCGGCGAAGTTCACCGGCACCGGTTTGGCGAATCCGAACATCATCCGTCCGCCCGATGCGAACAGCATCATCGCAGGCAACAGCACCGTGCCGAAGAGGTCGATATGACGCAACGGATTGAAACTGACGCGGCCCAGGCGGTAGGCCGTATCGTCGCCCAGCCGCCAGGCGACCCAGCCGTGCGCCGCTTCGTGCAAGGTGACGGCGAACAGCACCGGCAGCACCCAAAGCGACACGGTCATGGCCAGTCCGGGAAAATCCATCACGCCCCTCCCGCCGATTGGGATTTGAGAATATCGGTTAACCGGCCGAGGGCGGCGGCGCGGTCCCATTCCGGCGTTTGTCCCCGCATGGCATCGCCCCGCCGGAGACGCTCGGCGGCCGGGCCGCTCAAGCGTCCAACGCCCTCCGCCACGGCCTGCATTTCCTCCATATCGCCGCAGCAGTGCAGGACCACATCACACCCCGCCGCCAGCGCCGCCGAAGCGCGGTCCCGCATCGTCCCTTTGAGCGCCTTCATGGACAGGTCGTCCGATACCAGAACGCCGTCGAAGCCTATGGCACCGCGGATGACATCGCGGATCACGACCGCCGACGTCGTCGCCGGCGCCGCCTCGTCGAGGGCCGAATACACCACATGGGCCGTCATCGCCCATGGCATGTGGCGAAGCGCCCGGAAGGGCGGAAAATCGGTGTCTTCAAGGTCTGCCAGGGACGCATCCACCACCGGCAGATCATGATGACTGTCTGCCCCGGCGCGGCCATGGCCGGGAATATGCTTGATCACCGCCAGGACGCCCATGGACAAAAAGCCTTCCGCCGTGGCCAGCCCCAGCGCCGCCACTGTGCCCGGGTCATCCCCGAAAGCGCGGTCGCCGATAATGTCGTGCGCGCCCGGTGCAGGTACGTCCAACACCGGTGCGCAATTAACGGTGATGCCCAGGCCGGTCAGGTCTTCCGCAATCAGTTGGGCGTTTAGGCGCGCCGCCTCGATAGCAAGATCCCGATCACCGGCAGCAAGGGTTTTGAACCCCGCCGCCGCCGGCGCGTCCCGCCAATGGGGCGGTTGCAGGCGTTGTACCCGGCCGCCTTCCTGGTCGATCAGGACCGGGGCGTCGGCTCGCCCGGTGCAGCCGCGCAGGTCATCGACCAGGGCGCGGACCTGATCCGCATCCCGGCAATTGCGCTGGAACAGGATAAAGCCTGCCGGGTCGGCGTCGGCAAAAAAGTGTTTTTCATCTTCCGTCAGGGCGATCCCGGAACAGCCGTAGATCACGGCGTTGGGCAGGGAAGAAGGAATGGTTTGGGGCACGGAGCGGCGTCTTATTGCATCGGCTTGATGACCAGGCAGCCGATCTGGCGCAGGGACAGTTGCCGGCAAAGCCCCCGTGCAGACCCTTCGTCGACCAGAGGCCCCGCACGCAACCGGTAAAAGACCCCCTTCCCCGCGCCAAGGTCCGCCTTGGTGATGGTCAGGCCGAGGTGGCCCAGCAGATCAGGATGCTTTCCCTTCAGACGCGCCCATTCCTCTCGCGCGCCCTCGGACGAACGGGCGGCGGCCAATTGCACCAGATACGCCTTGTCTCTCGAAATGGCGGCTACGGTTTGGGGCGCGATCTGAGCCGGGGGCGGAGATACCTTCTTCGCCGTGGCGGCTGTCTTCTCCACCGGTTTGGCCACGGCTTGCTGTTTTACCGGAGCCTTTTTCGGGGCCTTGCGGACCGGTTGCGCGGGTGCGGACCCTGTTTTGCCTGCCTGGCTGAACGACGCGCCGCTTGCCGTGGACCCAGCAGTAGACGTTGACGATGAGGGCGGCGCCGGCGGAGGCGGAGGCGGCGTCGGACGCTTGGCGGCTTTGACATCCTTTAACGTCGGCACCTTGGCCACCGGATTGGTTTTCTCGGTCGGCTTGATTTGGGCCGCGGGCGCTTCCTTGGCCGCAGGCTTTGTCTCAGCCGCAGGCGCTGTTTTGGATCCGGTCTTCAAATGGGGTTTGGGCAGCGGCTGTTCGGGCGGTGGCAACAGGCGTTCCGGTCCCCTGTCCGCAACCCCGCTTTCAGGGCCCTTCTGCATACGGTCGTAGACCAGCTTGTCCCGGTTGGGCACCTTCAGGCCGCCGGGGTTTTCAGGCCGCACCTTGACCGGTCCGGAGGCAGCCCTGATTGTCGGCACGCCGGCGTCGCCGCCACCGATGAACCGTTGCATCAGGGCATCGCCATACACCACCCAGCCGCCGACGGCGCCACCGACAATGAGCAAGGCCAGCAAGCTCTTCAGCCCCCATCCGCCGCCCGTCGGCTCATGAAGGACCGGCTCGAACTCCAAGGCGTCCGACGCGGTAACCTTGATTTCCTTGTTTTCACTCGAAGCCATCAGACGGGGTCCTTAAGGGTTGGCGAATCGGGTCTATTATATTTGATCTCGGCAAAAAAAGCGTCACGAAGCTCCGGAACGAAGATCAAATAACCTGCGGTGTTCATCCAGGGCGAAGCGGTCGGTCATTCCAGCCACGTAATCGGCCACCACCTGGCCCGCCGTTTTCTCTTCGGCGGCTTCCAGCTTGCTCCGCCATTCCGTCGGCAGGCACTCCGGTTCTTCCAGAAACAGCCCGAACAGGTCTTTAACCACGCGCTTGGCCTTCGACGTCATGCGGTTGAGTTTGTAATGGCGGTACATGTTCTCGAACAGAAATGCCTTCACGGCGGCTTCCTGTTCCGCCATCGCGTCGGAGAACCCGATCACCGGATGGTCGAGCGCGCGCACGTCATCGGCGGACGTCACCCCGGCGGCTTTGATGCGGCTCAGGGATTCGCCCAGAAGGTCCGTCACCATGGCGCCGATCAGGCGGCGGACGGCCTCGTGGATATGACGCGACGTGTCGATGTCGGGGTAATCCATTTTGACCTCGGCAAAGATCGGCCCGGCCAACGGCACGTCGGCGAGATCGGCAATGGAAAACAGGCCGGCGCGCAGGCCGTCATCGATGTCGTGGTTGTTGTAGGCGATGTCGTCGGCCAGCGCCGCCGATTGCGCTTCGGCGCTGGCGAAGGTGGCGAGTTCCAGGTCCTGGACCTTGGCGTATTCGGCGATGGCGCGGGGCAGTTCGCCAGCGTTCCCGCCGTCCGCAAGGAGCGGCCCGTTGTGCTTGACCAACCCTTCCAGGGTTTCCCAGGTCAGGTTGAGGCCGTCGAAACCGGCATAGCGTTCTTCCAGCTTTACCACCACGCTCAAGGATTGCGCGTTGTGGTCGAACCCGCCGAACGGCGGCATGACCTCTTTCAGGGCGTCCTCGCCGGCGTGGCCGAACGGCGGATGGCCCAGATCGTGAGCCAGCGCCAGGACCTCGCCCAAGTCTTCGTTCAGTTCCAGCGAACGGCAAATGGAGCGCGCGATCTGCGATACTTCCAGGGTATGGGTTAGCCGCGTGCGGTAATTGTCACCTTCGTGATTGACGAACACCTGGGTCTTGTATTCGAGCCGCCGGAAGGCCCCGCAATGGATAATCCGGTCGCGGTCGCGCTGGAAACATCGCCGCGTGACGCTGTCGGGCTCGTCGTGGAGCCGCCCGCGGCTGGCGTTCTCATGGCACGCATAAGGGGCCAGTCCGGGCGCGGTTTTCAACATTTCCGTCATCGCCTGACCCTACGCCAGCACACGGGTCCGGGCAACGGGGAAGGGATCGCCCTAAAGGCCAAAAAACAACTGGAATGTGCGTTAAATAAAACCCACATGGATTTTATGAAATTTAAAACCCTTGAACTTGCCCCGGATCCGGAATTTTTGCCTCAAAAGCTCCGGGGCATTTTGTGCGCCCGGACCATGGGCAAGATATTTCCGATGATGGAATAATTTTTCCCGGAGGCGGAATAATCTTCGCTGCGGTTTGTTAATGGATACGTAAGCCGGTAAAGGGGCCGGCTCCAACCAACGGAGAGATTTCATGCAAAAAGTATTAGCCATTGCCGTCGCAGCCCTGATCGCCGCCGGGCTCAACACGCCGGCCTTCGCCTCATCCTGCCCAAAGGACATGAAGGCCATCGACGCGGCCCTGAAAAACCACCCGAAGCTGTCGGCCCAGCAGATGTCGAAAATTGCCTCCCTGCGGGCCAAGGGGGAAGCCCAGCACAAGAGCGGAGACCACAAAGGCTCGGTCAAGTCCCTGCATCAGGCTATGGCTATCCTCGGCATCGCCAAGTAGGTTTTCTTTAAGGCCCGGTGGCCGGATGCCGTCGGGCCGTTAAGAACCGGAAACGGAGGAGCCGTCTTGGACGATATCCACCGTCTGATCGTCGAGCAGATTCCCCACCTCCGGCGATACTCCGGGGCCTTGTTGCGCGACCGGGAAAAAGCGGACGACCTTGTCCAGGATTGCCTGACCCGCGCCATGGATAGGCTTCATCTATGGACGCCGGGCACCAATATGCGCGCCTGGCTGTTTACGATCCTGCACAACCTGCATGTCAACGCAGCCCGCCGCCTGTCCCGGCAACCGGGCCAGGTCGGGCTGGATGAAACCCACGAGGATTTGCGCTCCGCGCCGCCCGAACAAGGAGCCGGCCTGGCCCTGCGGGACATGGACCGGGCGCTGGGGAAACTACCGGACGATCAACGCCAGGTCATCCTTTTGATCGGCCTGGAAGACCTTAGCTACGCCGATGCCGCGGACGTGCTGGATGTGCCGATCGGCACGGTCATGTCGCGCCTTAACAGGGGCCGGGAAAAGTTGCGGGAAATTATGGAGAACGAAGACACACCAACAATCAGGAGGGTGAAATGACGGGTATCGACGATATCACCCGGGACCACCTCCACACCTTTGCCGACGGACGCCTGGCGCCATCCGAACAGACCCGTGTCGAAGCGTGGCTTTCCGAACACCCCGACGACGCCGCCGCCGTGCACGCCTATCGCCTGCAAAACACCCGGCTGCATGAAGAATTCGATCCCGTCCTCGACGAAAACGTGCCACCGGGCATGGCAGCCCTTGTCACAGGCCGGTCCCGGCGAAGCAGCACACCATCCGGTCCCTGGATGCGCCTTGCCGCCTCGGTCCTCCTGTTGCTGACCGGCGGTTTGGGCGGCTGGCTGTTGCACGGTCAATCGGCCCTGTTCCCGCAGGCCTCCACCAGCGCCTTTGTCAACCAAGCCATGGGCGCGCACAGGGTGTTCGTGGCCGAGGTTCGCCACCCGGTCGAGGTGCCCGCCACCCAAGAAGCCCATCTCGTGGCCTGGCTATCGAAGCGACTCGGCACCAAATTACGCGCGCCGGACCTGCTGGACGCCGGGTACAGCCTAGTCGGCGGCCGCCTGCTGGCCGAAGGGGCAAGGCCCGCGGCACAGTTCATGTATGAAAAGAAGGACGGAAAACGCCTGACCGTCTATGTGCGCGGACTCCAGGACACGAAAGACACCTCTTTCCGCTTCGCATCCAAGGCGGGAGTCTCCGCCTTTTATTGGGTGGAAGAGGCGTTCGCCTATGCCTTGATCGCGCCCGTAGACCGGGCCCGGCTCATAACCATCGCCAACAAGGTCTACAGGGACCTCGAGCGGCCCTAGTCACCTGCCGACCCTGGATCGGCCCTGCGGCTTCTCCCCCATACACTTTTTGGGACAATGCTGGTATATCAACCGGGCAAGTTGAGTTGTGGAGGAAGCCCGTGCTGAACATCAAACGCCTGTCCCTGGAGGACGCCCGCAAGCTGATCCGGGGCGCCGCCCGTAAGGCCACGGCCATGGGCGTACCCATGTGCATCGCTGTCACCGATGAATCGGGCAACCTGATCGCCTTCGAACGCATGGATGGGGCCAAGATTCTCAGCGTCGATTTGTCCGCCGACAAGGCGTTCACCGCCGCCGTCTCCAAACGCCCAACCCACGAATACAACGAAATATGCCAGCCCGGGAATCTGGTGTTCGGCATCCACACGTCGTCCAAGGGGCGGTTTTCCACCGTTGGCGGCGGCTATCCGGTGAGTGTGCGTGGAACGGTCGTCGGCGCCATTGGCGTGTCGGGCGGCACCGCCGAGCAGGACATGGTTTGCGCCGGGGCGGCGTTGAAAGCCTTTGCGAAAAAGTAAGCTCTATTTGACTTTCGCCCGCCCCGCACTACATAAGACGTACTACGCAAGATTGGAACTTTCGCCAAATCAATGAGTTGAAGGCATGCCCGAAGGAACAACGACACAAACCGCGAACAACCTGACCATTACCGATTCGTGTGCCGCCCGCATCCGGGCGCTGAAGGAAATGGAAGGCAACGACGCCCTGATGCTGCGCATCGCCGTGTCCGGCGGCGGCTGTTCCGGGTTTCAGTACGGCTTCAACCTCGACGATACGCTGGCCGACGATGACCTGACGTTCGAGCACGCCGGCGTCACCGTGGTCATCGATGAAACGTCGCTGGGCCTGCTGGAAGGCTCGGAAGTGGACTACAAGGAAGATTTGGGGGGCGCTTTCTTTCAGGTCAGCAACCCCAACGCCACGGCCAGCTGCGGCTGCGGCGCTTCGTTCTCGATTTAAACAATCCCCACTTAGTGGCTTTTGATCCAGGCGGCGATGGCGTCGACGACTTTCTGTTCGATCCCGAGAAAGCCGTGATGGCTCTTTGCCCCGCATTCCCTTCCGCTGCCGGATGAGCCGCCTTCGAAAATCATCAGTTCGGCGCTTTTCGATCCGCTGAGCGCGGCCTTGATGTCCTTGGCGCCGGAAACCGGAGTGAGAGAGCAGCCGTCTTCCTGATGGTGAGCGACAAGCACCGGCATGGTGATCGAGGCCAGATCATAATCCAGGACATTTCCGCCGTGTTTGGAAGACGTTCCGACCGAAGCCGTCAGCACCAGCCCGTCTGGGCCGCCGTCCTTGATGTTGGCCGCCGCATTCCCCACCGAGGTGGTGCCCCGGCTGGTGCCGACTAGCCATAGGGGCAGTCCGGGAAAGGTCTCGCGCAGCTTGGCCATGGCCAGCTTGATATCGCCGGCGTGCTCTTCGGTCATACGATAATCGAACGTCAGTCCTTCCTTGTCCTTATGATCGGACGGCGCGTCGAACAACACCGTGACCAGCCCGTGGCCGGAAAACATCTTGCGCGAGCGGGTCAGAAAATTCCCCTTGGTGCCCTTGAAAGTGCCGTCGTTCTTGACGTTGACCTTTCCACTGCCGCCCGGAAACAAGACGGCGATGGCCCTGGTCTCCCCTGGGGCGCCGCCGGGGTTATCGGCCAGCATTTTCAGGGTCACGCCGGAACGGGGCTTGATCTTGAGAGTCTGCTCGGCAGCGGCCATCGACACGCAAAGCGACATCACGCACAATGAAACGACAAAAGCACGAACGAAAATCATATCCCTGCCTCCATTTCCCTGCTTGATATTCCCCGCTTGAATTTTTATGCCTGCCGACCGAAAGTTCCGAAGGACGCATTACGTTAAAGAAGGATACAACCGTGGTCAAAATTGCTACCTGGAACGTCAATTCCATCAAGGCGCGACTGCCGCGGGTTCTGGAATGGCTGGCGGAATTTCAGCCCGACGTGGCCCTGCTTCAGGAACTGAAATGCGTCGATGACGCCTTTCCAACATTGGAAATCGGCGACGCGGGCTACAACGTCGCCACCGCCGGGCAGAAGACCTACAACGGCGTCGCCATTCTGTCGAAGACGCCCATAGACGTGGAATTGACGGAACTGCCGGGGGATGAAAGCGACGAACAGGCGCGCTACATCGAAGCCCTGATCTCGCCCGAAGGCGGCAACGTTATCCGCGTCGCCTCCATCTACCTTCCCAACGGCAACCCGACCCGCGACGAGGACGGAAGCGATTCGGAAAAATACCGCTACAAGCTCCGGTGGATGGAACGCCTGGTCAGCCATGCGCAAGAGCTACTGAAAACGGAAGACGCCTTCGTACTCGGCGGCGATTACAATATCTGCGAGACCGACGACGACGTCTATAACCCCGCAGGCTTCGCCGACGATGCGCTGTGCCGTCCGGAAAGCCGGGGCCTGTACCGCCGCCTCATGCATCTGGGCCTGACCAACGCCTTTCGCGCCTTCAACACCGCACCCCACACGTACAGCTATTGGGATTATCAGCGCGGCGCGTGGCCGAAGGACAACGGCCTGTTGATCGACCATCTGCTGTTGAGCCCACAGGCCGCCGACCGATTGACGGCATCCGGCATCGACAAGACGCCCCGCGGTAAGGAAAAGGCATCCGACCACACCCCCGTTTGGTGCGAGCTGGACGGGTAATGGCCACCGTCGCCTTCCTCGGCACCGGAAACATGGGCGCGCCGATGGCGGCGCGGCTGTTGCAGGCCGGTCATGGGGTGTGCGTCTATAACCGCTCGCCCGGCAAGGCTGCCTCCCTGGCCGAACAGGGCGCCCAGATGGCAACCACGCCTAAAGACGCCGCCCGGGGAGCCGACGCGGTGTTCGCCATGCTCAGTGATGACGAAGCCTCGAAAGCCGTGTGGCTGGGGGACGCCGGGGCGCTGGCGGCCGGACTGGCGAACAATGCCCTGGTTATCGAATGTTCGACCCTGTCTTACGACTGGGCCATGGAATTGGCTGAGACTGTTCGCGCCAAGGGGCTCCGCTATATCGACTGCCCGGTAACGGGAATCCCGGCGCAGGCCGAAGCCGGAGAGCTGACCCTGTTGGTTGGCGCCGAAGAAAAGGATTTGGAAGCCGCCCGCCCGCTGCTGGCCCCCCTGTCGAAGGAGATCATTCGTTTCGGGGACGTCGGCGCTGGAACGGTGTACAAGCTGATGGTCAACCTGATGGGGGCAGTGCAGATCGCCGGCGCGGCGGAGGGCATGGCGATGGCCGAAAAGGCGGGGCTTGACCCCGTCCAGGTCGCTGACGCGTTGGGCCGGGGCGCCGCCGCCAGCCCGCAAGTTGTCCGCACCACCAAACGCATGGCCGAAGGCGGGCATGACCGGGACGTCACGTTTTCCGGAAAGTTGCGCCTGAAAGATGTCCTCTATGCGTTACAACTGGCCGACACGCTGGGCCAGCAAACGCCCTTCGGAAAGGCCGCGCGCGATGCCTTTCAACGGCTGCGAGATGCCGGATTTGATGAAATGAACGAAACCAAGGTGATCGACGTTTTACGGTCCTGAACCGGCAATCCGGATTTAATCGTCCCCTAACCGGTCCTCTTCGCGTTCCTTTTGATCGAGAAACTCCAGCAGCTTCGGCCAGTCATGACCCGGGGATGAAAAACTCAATGCCACGGACCCGTCGTCCTGAATACGAATCACGGTCCCGGTGATGTCGATGGATTTAACGCTCCCATCCATGGGAGCACGGATCTTGAAAGCGCCGGAGGTGCCGATATCCGGAGGATTCTTCCAGTTTTCGATGAGAATGCCGCCTGTGGAAACATTGATGACGGGGCACATTTCACCCGCGACAACGGCATCAACGCTGGCCAGACTGTAACGCTGGTGGGCCCGTTTGAATTCGTTCATCAAGTCCGCCCCAACCAAGGCTAAATTTATTGTATTTTAACGGATTTGGGCCAAAAAACGTCAAGGGAATCATTTCCATATGTTTCATTCGGGTATCGAAATTGACATACAACAACATGGGACTGACATACTCAGGATAAATACTTCCTGTAGATTTTTTGCGTGACGGGCAGGAATTGAGAAATACAATAGCCCCGTAGTGGAAGCTGAATAATCCGTTCGGCGTTTGTCCCTGAATACCAAAGTCTGGAAAAGAACATGGCCGTTGATAAAAACATGCACATCCTGGTCGTCGACGACTACAACACGATGCTCAGGATTCTGAAAAACCTTTTGAAGCAGCTCGGTTTCAACAATGTTGATCAGGCAATGGACGGCGCCGAAGCGTTGAGCTTGCTCAATTCGCAAAAGTTCGACTTCGTCATTTCCGACTGGAACATGGAGCCGATGACCGGCATCGAGTTGCTGAAGGAAGTCCGCGCCAGCGAAAAGCTGAAGCACATTCCCTTCATTATGATTACCGCGGAAAGCAAAACTGAAAACGTCGTCGCCGCCAAGCAGGCCGGTGTTTCCAACTACATCGTCAAACCCTTTAACGCCGAAACCCTGAAGGGCAAGATGGCGTCGGTGCTTGGCCCCTTCTAAACCCCTTCCCAGCCGTCACCCGAAGCGGTCTCCCCAATCCTTTAGCGCCGCCAGAACCGGCCCCAGCGTCTTGCCTTTGCGGGTCAGGACATATTCGGCCCTGGGCGGGTGTTCAGAATAGAACCGCTTGGCGATCACTTTTTTTCTTCCAGCCCCTTGATGCGCGCAGACAGCGTGTTGGGCGCTATGCCTTTCAACGAATCCTCGAAATCCTTGAACCGTCTTGGCCCGGTTCAAGCGTTCGCACTTGCGCCATCCTTTCCTTCGTCTTAAACCATAAGAAAATCATACCCGACTCGAGACGGAGGACACCAAGATGGACGCCAAGGTTTTTGATAAATCCCGCCTGCCCAGCCGGCATGTGACCGAGGGGCCCGAGCGCGCGCCGCACCGGTCGTTTTTGTACGCCATGGGGCTGACGGAAGAACAAATCCACCGGCCGCTGGTCGGCGTCGTGACCTGCTGGAACGAAACCGCACCCTGCAACATCACCCTGCAACGCCAGGCCGGCGCCGCCAAAATCGGGGTCGACGCCGCCGGCGGAACGCCACGGGAGTTCACCACCATCACCGTCACCGACGGTATCGCCATGGGTCACCAGGGCATGAAATCGTCGCTCGCCAGCCGTGACCTGATCGCCGATTCGGCGGAATTGACCATGCGCGGCCACTGCTACGACGCCATGGTCGGTATCGCCGGGTGTGACAAGTCCCTGCCCGGCCTGATGATGTCCATGGTGCGCCTGAACGTGCCCAGCGTCTTCATGTACGGCGGCTCCATCCTGCCCGGCCGCTTCAAGGACCGCGACGTCACCGTGGTCGACGTCTATGAAGCCGTCGGCGAACATAGCGCCGGAAAAATGAGCGACGAAGACCTGCATGAACTGGAATGCGTCGCCTGTCCGTCCGCCGGATCGTGCGGCGGCCAGTTCACCGCCAACACCATGGCCTGCGTTTCAGAAGCCATCGGCCTCGCACTACCGGGTTCCGCCGGGACGCCTGCGGTTTATGAATCGCGGGACGAATACGCCAAGGCGTCGGGCGAAGCCGTCATGCAACTGTTGGCTAAAAACATCCGGCCCCGCGATATCGTCACCCGCAAGGCGCTGGAAAACGCCGCCGTCATTGTCGCCGCCACCGGGGGCTCGACCAACGGCGGTCTGCATTTGCCGGCCATCGCCCATGAAGCGGGCATCGATTTCGACCTTCTGGAGGTCTGTGAAATTTTCAAGAAAACGCCCTATATCGCCGACCTCAAGCCCGGCGGCAGATACGTCGCCAAGGACATGCACGAAGTCGGCGGCGTGCCGGTTCTGATGAAGACACTTCTGGACGCGGGCTATCTGCACGGCGACTGCCTGACGGTGACCGGCAAGACCATCGCCGAAAACCTGGAAGACGTGACATTCCCCGAAGACCAGGACGTGATCTATCCGGCCAGCAAACCGATCTCGCCGACCGGCGGGGTTGTCGGGCTGACCGGCAACCTGGCGCCGGACGGGGCGATCGTCAAAATCGCCGGCATGAAAAGACTGAGCCATACCGGCCCGGCCCGCGTGTTCGAAAGCGAAGAAGACTGTTTCGAAGCCGTCGAGAAAAAACAGTATGCCGAAGGCGACGTGCTGGTCATCCGCTACGAAGGACCGCGCGGCGGCCCCGGCATGCGCGAAATGCTGTCGACCACGGCGGCGCTCTACGGCCAGGGCATGGGCGAAAAGGTCGCGCTGATCACCGACGGCCGCTTTTCCGGCGCCACGCGGGGGTTCTGTGTCGGTCACGTCAACCCGGAAGCCGCCACCGGCGGCCCCATCGGCCTGTTGCAGGACGGTGATATCATCACTATCGACGCCGAAGCTGGCACCATCGACGTTGACCTCAGCGATGAGGAATGGGACAAACGCCGAGAGGCTTGGAAGCCGCGCGAGAACGATTACCAGTCGGGCGCGCTCTGGAGATACGCCCAGACCGTCGGCGAAGCCCGCAAAGGGGCCGTTACCCACCCCGGCGCGGCAAAGGAAAAACACCTTTACGCCGATATCTAGGGCGTAGCTGAGGAGAAGACAGCAATGAACCAGCCCGGCAATCCCTCCGAAGTGCGGGCCCATGAACGAAAAGACGTTCTGTTCGCCGCTGAGATTGTTTCCGGCGACATCGCAACGACGTGTGAAATCGTCAACGTATCCTTCGGCGGCGCTCAGGTCCGGACTGCGAAGTCCTTAGCCCCGGGGAGCACCGTGGACCTGTCCATTGAACCCTTCGGGTCTTACAAGACGGAAGTCCGCTGGTGCCGCAAACCGGACGTCGGCTTGAAATTCACCGACGACCAAACCAAGGTGGCGGAACTGGTCATGGCCATCGCCACCTACGCCTGAATGGCGAGCCCCTTACTCGACCTCGATTTCGTCCGCGGGCTGTACCCCGCCACTTGCTGGGAGCAGGCGTTTTTCGAGAACGCCGGCGGGTCTTACGTGCCCCAAAGCGTGATCGACCGTGTCACCACCTACATGCACGAAACCCAGGTCCAGCCCGGCGCCGATTACCCGGCATCGGCCACGGCGGCGGAGCGCATTGCAAACGGCCATCGCCTGATCGCCGAGATGATCGGTGCGGAAACGGACGAGGTCATCATCGGCCCGTCGACAAGCATGAACGTCTATGTCCTGGCCCAGGCGCTGGGGGCCCTGTTCGAGCCCGGCGACGAGATCATCGTCACCAACCTGGACCACGAAGCCAATATCGGCGCCTGGCGGCGGCTGGCCGAGCGCGGATTGGTGCTCCGCGAATGGGCCGTCAACCCGGACAGCGAACGGCTGCAGCCGGAAGCCCTGGATGACCTGTTAAACGACAAGACCCGGCTGGTGTGCTTCAGCCATTGCTCCAACATCCTGGGCGGCGAGAACGATGTCACGGCCATCACCAGGAAGGTCCACGATGCGGGCGCCATGGTCTGTATCGACGGCGTCGCCCACGCGCCGCACCGGGCCATCGACGTCAAGGCGCTGGACGCGGATTTCTATCTGCTCAGCCTCTACAAACTGTACGGCCCGCATGTCGGGCTGTTGTACGCCAAACGCCGGCACATCGAACGCGCACCGGGGCAGAACCATTATTTTCTCGACGCGCGGATTCCGCTGAAATTAAATCCCGGCGGCCCGAGCCACGAATTCACCGCCGCCCTGGCGGGCATCGCCGATTATTTCGAGGCCCTGGCCGCCCATCACCTGGAGCAGCCGCCCAACACCTTCAAGGCCCGCGTCGATGCGATGTTCGCCATGATGACGGCGCATGAAGAAACCCTGGCCACACGCTTCGCCGATTTTCTGCTGTCGAAACCCAATATCCGCCTGCTCGGCCCGAAAACGGGTGCAGCGGAGGCCCGCACCCCGACCTTTTCCTTCAACGTCCAGGGCACGCCGCAGGCGGAAATCCCCAAACGCCTCGCCGAATCCGGTATCGCCATCGGGCGGGGCAATTTCTACGCCCCCCGCCTGCTCCAGGCGCTGGGCATCACGAACGAGGACGATGGAGAGGGGAGCGTGCTGCGCGCCTCCATGGTGCACTACAACACCCTGGACGAAGTCGAGCGCCTGATGAAGGCGCTCGATGCGGTGATTTAGCTCTTCTTTTCGCCGCGCCAATACGCAAAAAGCTCATGGCGCTCAGCCATGAAGGAAGCAGCGACGCCAGCCAGAATAGACCAAAAAGCAGAAGTAATCCCAAACACCGAAAACGGGGTCGCAGCCACGGCTAGGGCCGCCAAAGCCCCAAATCTGAGTTTTCCTCCAAATGCGGTTTCAAATGCGCTTTGTAGGGATGACAGGATGGCCAGCCCGGCGAGAGTGACAACGAATGTTCTCGGCAATACGGCCAGAAGCGACGTTAGTGTTCCTGCTCCAAGGGCAATGATTATGGTCAGAAGGGCGGCTATTACGCAGGCCCAGTAACGCCCCTCCTTAGGGCCGGCATCCGGCCCGGCAAGGATGGCGGCGCCAGTGCGGGCGACGGTGGCCGGATGGCCACCGAGAGCCGTATTGACGATGGAATTAAGCCCGGCGACCACCGTCACTGCCGTTATCTGCACCCGGTAGTCCTGCGAGATCAAGAACCCCAGCCCCTGAACATTGCCCAGGCCCATGGCCAGAACAATCATAGGCAGGCTGACAGCGATGAAAGCAGAGGCGGAAAAATTCACCCCCGGCATGGCGATTTCCGGAAGCGACCAGGAAACCAGTTCCAGTGATGTTTCCCCAAAAATATAGACGGCGATTCCACCGACGATGACCGCCAGACCCATCGGCGGGACCCTGGAACTTGCGATAAACCGACCGATCAGATAACTGGCCAGCGTTACGCCGGCAACGAGGACATCCTCGACGCTAGCCGCAATCATGCGCGTGACATATACAAAAATACTGCCGCCGAACATGCCCATAACGATGGGCAGAGGAAGCCAGGCCATGATCCGTTCACCGATTCCAAACACCCCGAGTACAACAATGGCAATTCCGGCCATAAGGTTGGCACCGACCAGTTCCGCAAAGGTGAACTGACCGGATAACGTTCCAAGATAAATCAAACCCGGAATGGTCCATGTGATGGGAATTGGAAGCCGGTAATAAAAAGACAACAGGATCGAGGTGATCGCGCTCGAAAACCAGATAACGAAGACCCAGCTCGAAGACTCGGTGCTGGATAGGCCCAATTGACCCGCGACTTCCAGGTGCAGCGGCAACGCCCCGAAGGCGTACCAGACAAAAGCGGTCAGACCCGCCCACATCGCCGCCATATTGAAATCGCGAATAAAAGGCATTTTCATGGGATGGAGTGTATGTTGCCCGGCAACGCCAAGGCTACAATTTTTCAGCCTGCGGCACTTAAATCAGCCTGCGGCGCCGGCGATCTTCTTGATCTTTTCCTTCAGTTTCTTTTCTTCTTTTTCGAGTTCGTTTTCCAGGCGTTTGATGCGGCGGTTGATGTTCTCGACCCGGGCCAGGGATTTGCGGCGCTTGTCGGCCTTGCGGGACTTGTTCCATTTGCGGAACCGCCATTCACCGGCGATGCCCAACAGCACCAGCCCCGCCAGACCGCAAATGATGCCGCCGACCAGATAGCCGACCTTGTGAATGCTGACCGCCGTGCCCCAAAAACCGACCGTCACCAGGGCACCGGCAAAGGTGAAGAGCAGGCGTTTGGTGACCGCTTCCTCCTGCTGCTGGCCCAGTTCGGCTTCGGCGATGGCGATGGCAATTTCGACCTTGGCCATGGCCTGCCAGACCTTGAACGACATGCCTTCGGCAAACGTGCGGCCTTCGCGGATGAACTGTTCCAGGCGCATGATGACGTATTCGGCGCGCTCATCGGGCGTCGGGTCGTCGGACAGTACGGGGACTTGGAACTCTTCGCTCACGGTTAACCCTCTATGGCGTAATGGGCCAACCTCAATTAACACCAAAGGGACTTACTAAATGGTTACCGTTTTTCGAAAAGGGCTTCGGCGTTCCGGTACGCGATTTTCTCCGCCACGTCGGCGGGCAGAAGCCCGAGCCATTCGCGGTGTTCGCCGATCAGATTCCGATAGTCGTGCCAGCGGTCGACTTCCCAGGTATCGGAGCCGATGGTGAAGCGGTCCGCGTGGCGAATCAGCAGGTCCTTCCACTGCGGGTCCAGGTCGTCATCGGGGAAGATATGATGGGCGCGGTAGGACAACTCCGCCCACAGGTTCGGGTATTGATCGAGCAGGCGGCCCACGACCTCAGGCGGTTCGGAAAATCCGGCGTGCGCCCAGAGAATTTTCAGGTTCGGACGCTTTTTGAATAAGGCCTCGACGACCGCCGCGTCCGAATGGGGGTGCAGGATTAAGCCCCGGTCCACCGCCAATTTTAAATATTCGGCCATCTCCGGCGTATCCAGGTTCCCCGGCAGAAACAGGTGCACTTCTCCGAACACCTTGTGATGACCCGACGCCAGCCGGGCCTTCGTGTAAGGCAGCAGGTCCGGGGTTTCATACCAGCGCGCGAGATCATTGGAGTTCCGGTACGGGCGGAACCCCGGAACGATGCGCTGCGGCGCGATCTTAAAAAGCTTCATGGTGCCGTCGTCCGGCGTCGATGACACCAGGGCGCGGGGAATAGCGGCCTTGTCCATCTTTTCAAGAATTTGGCGTGGCCCATAGGCGTCCCAGGCGCCTTGGGAATAGTGCATGTGGGTATCGAAGATCGGCAGTTCCTGAGCCCGGACGGGTAACGCCCAGAACACAACGGCCAGCAGGAAAGCAAATGTTTTCATGGATGCCTAGGGTTATGCCTCTCCGCCGGAGATAATATGCACGTCGCGCTGCGGGAACGGGATGGAATAGCCCGCCGCGTCCAGGTCTACCTTGATGGCCCGGTTGAGGTCCCAGACGGTGTCCCAGAAATCCTCGGTCTTGGTCCAGCCCCGCATGTTGATGACGACGGCGCTGTCGCCCAGTTCCTGGACCATGACCAGGGGTTCCGGATCATCGAGCACACGCGCGTCGCCGACCAGAAGCCCTTTCAACAAAGTCATCGCGCCGTCCACGTCGTCGTTGTAGCCGATGCCGACGGGAAGGTCGAAACGCCGGGTCGGGTTGCGGGAAAAGTTGGTGATCGGGCTCGACCAGATTTTCGAATTGGGAACGATCAGGCACAGCCCCTGAGCGGTCTTGATTTCCGAATTGAACAGGCCGATTTCCACCACCGTTCCGGCAATCCCGCCGGCGTCCACATAATCGCCGACATTGAAGGGCCGGAGAAGCAGCAACATAACGCCGCTGGAGACATTGGACAGCGTACCCTGCAAAGCCAGGCCGATGGCTAGGCCGGCGGCGCCCAAAACGGCGATGATGGATGTCGTCTGGACCCCGAACTGGTTGAGCACCGCCACCAGGACGAAGACCATGATCACATACCAGGACAACCTCGCCAGGAAGGGCTTCAGGGTATCGTCCATGCGGGGGATGGGGTCCAGGGCATGGCGCACGCCGCGCCGCACCCAGCCGGCGATCATCCAGCCGACAACCAGCAGCGCAACGGCGCCCATGATATCGACGCCGTATTCGACGAAGATGGCGATCACGCCATCGATCATCTCGCGGGTCGACTTGTCCACTTTGTCCAGATCGAATCCCAGCATATCCCTACCCCACTGTTGTCAGGCGGACGAGCGCCTCATTCATCTTTTCACGGGCCTGGCGCGCATCGTCCAGACGTTCGCGCTCGGTTTCAACGACCTCATCGGGCGCGTTGGCGACGAATTTCTCATTCGACAACTTGCCCTCGAAGCGTTTGACCTCGCCGTCCAGCTTGGCGATTTCCTTTTCCAGGCGGGTGCGCTCTGCGTCGAGATCAATAACGTCGGCGATCGGCAGGATGATGGTCGCTTCGTCGATCACGTCCTGCACCGCGCCTTTCGGCACTTCGCCCACCAAATGCTCGAGCCGCTCCAGCCGGGCCAGGCGCATAATCAACTCTGCGTGGCGCTCCATAAAGGTGCGCGCGCCCTCGCCCGCGTCCTTCAACAGCAACGGGACCTGCGCCTTCGGCGGCACGTTCATTTCGGAGCGCACGGCGCGGACTTGGCTGATCAGGCGCACCACCCAGTCCATTTCCGCATTGGTGCCGGCGTCGGTGAGGGAGGCGTCCAGCACCGGCCAGGCCGACGTAATCAGCGGCCCGTCCCGGTTGTCACTGAGCTGTCCGTAAAGCTCCTCGGTAACGAAAGGCATGATGGGATGCAGAAGATGCAGAATCTGGTCCAGCACCCAGGCTGCGGTGTCCCGGGTCTCGGCGCGCGCGGCCTCGTCGTCGCCGTTCAGGATCGGCTTTACCAGTTCCACGTACCAGTCGCAGAACGTACCCCAGGTGAAATGATAGAGCGCGCCGGCCATATCGTTGAAGCGGTAGGCGCTTAGCGCATCCGAGGCCTGAACCTCGGCATCGCGCAATTTGCCGATGATCCAGCGGTTCACGGTTTCCTTGACGCCTGACGGGTCGAAATCGGAATTGGGGCGGCATTCGTTCATTTCGCAGAACCGGGCCGCGTTCCACAGCTTGGTGGTAAAGTTGCGGTAGCCTTCGACGCGGCTTTCCGACAGCTTCACATCGCGGCCCTGGGCGGCCAGCGCCGTCAGGGTAAAGCGCAACGCATCGGCGCCGAACTTGTCGATCAGCTCCAGCGGGTCCATGACGTTGCCCTTGGACTTGGACATCTTCTGCCCTTTTTCGTCGCGCACCAGGGCATGGATATAGACCGTGTGGAACGGCACCTCGTCCATAAACTGCAGGCCCATCATCATCATCCGGGCGACCCAGAAAAAGATGATGTCGAACCCGGTGATCAGGACATCTGTCGGGTAATAACGTTTCAGTTCGGGCGTTTCATCGGGCCATCCGAGGGTCGAAAACGGCCACAGCGCGGACGAGAACCAGGTATCCAGAACGTCCTCGTCCTGCACCAGTTCGACGGCCTCACCATGGGACTCATCGGCAATGGCCTGGGCTTCTTCCACGGTTTCGGCGACAAAAATATCCCCTTCCGGGCCGAACCAGGCCGGAATCTGGTGGCCCCACCAGATCTGGCGCGAAATACACCACGGCTGGATGTTGCGCATCCATTCGTAATAGGTGTTTTCCCACTGTTTCGGGACGAATTTTGTGCGGCCCTGCTCGACCGCCGTGATCGCCGGCCCGGCCAGGCGTTCCGCGTCGACGAACCACTGGTCCATCAGCCAGGGCTCGATGACGACGCCGGAGCGGTCGCCGTAGGGGATGGTCATCGGGTTTTCCTCGATCTTGTCTAGAAGTCCGAGCCCCTCCATCTCCTTGACCAGCGCGTCCCGGCATTCGTAGCGGTCGAGCCCGCGGTAGTGCTCGGGCACGTTCTCGTTCATGGTTGCGTTGCGATCAAGCACGTTGACCATCTTCAGGTGCTGGCGTTTGCCGACCTCGAAGTCGTTGAAATCATGGGCCGGCGTCAGCTTCACCGCGCCCGAGCCCTTTTCCGGATCGGCGTATTCGTCGGCGACGATGGGAATGCGGCGGCCAACGATGGGCAGGATGCAGTTCTTGCCGACCAGGTCCTTATAGCGCTCGTCGTCCGGGTACACGGCGACGCCGGTGTCGCCCAGCATGGTTTCCGGCCGTGTCGTGCCGACGGTGATGAATTCGCCGTCCCGGTCTTCGATCGGGTACTTGAAGTACCACATATGTCCGGTGACTTCGCGTTGCTCGACCTCCAGGTCCGAGATCGCGGTGTGCAGAAGCGGGTCCCAGTTGACCAGCCGCTTGTCGCGGTAGATCAGACCCTGTTTGTATAGTTCCACGAACACCTTGCGCACGGCACGGCTGAGGCCTTCGTCCATGGTGAAGCGTTCGCGTGACCAGTCGCACGATGCGCCGAGGCGGCGGAGCTGCTCCGTAATGGTGCCGCCCGATTCCGCCTTCCAGTCCCAGACCCGTTCGATGAATTTTTCCCGGCCCAGGTCATGGCGGGTCTTGCCCTCTTCGGCCATCTGGCGCTCCACCACCATCTGGGTGGCGATACCCGCGTGATCGGTGCCCGGTTGCCAGAGCGCGTCCAGCCCCTTCATTCGCTGATAGCGGATCAAAATATCCTGCAGCGTGTTATTGAGGGCATGGCCCATATGGAGTGAGCCGGTGACGTTGGGCGGCGGAATGACAATGGTATAAGGATCCCCGCCGGTGTTCTGCCCGCAGGCGAACGCGCCGGATGTTTCCCAGGCTTCATAGTGTTTCTGCTCGACCTCTTGGGGCCGATAGGTCTTGTCCAGCATTGCCGGCGGGCCTTTTTATTCGTTAAAGGGTATGGGGACTGAAGGGATCACCCCAGCCGCCCGATATATATATCCGGGCGCAATGTAACCGGGAATGGGCCGGTGTTTCCAGCGTTAGGTTACGGTAATTCCCTGGAAACCGGAATTACCCTGAACTCACCTTATTTGGAAAGACCTTCGGCCCGGTTGATCATGGTGTCGATTTCTTTCTTCACCAGCCGTTCGATCAGGTAGGGCAGATTGCGGTCCAGCCATTCCCTGAGCAAGGGCTTCATCATTTCGCGCACCATGCCTTCGAGCGTCAGGCTGCGCCCGGCTTCGTCGACGGCAACATCGCGCCGGTCGAGGATTGCGCGGGCCAAATCGGCCAGGATGTCGGTCGCCGCCGAGGCCGTCGGCGCGGACATCACCTCTGAGGTAATCATTTCCGGCGTCAACTGCAGAACATCCGCCATAGGCGCTGGGATGGGAGGGGGCGGCGGAGGCGGCGGAGCGGGTTCCGGTTCCGGCATGGGCTCAGGCTCGAAAACGGGCTCCGGCTCGGGTTCCGGTATCGGTTCCGGCTCGGGCTCCGGCATTGGTTCTGGTTCCGGTTCCGGTTCTGGTTCCGGCTCGGGTTCCGGCTCGGGCTCGGGTTCCGGCTCGGGCTCGGGTTCCGGCTCGGGCTCAGCCGACAAATCCATATCGAGCGCACCCGCCTCTTCGGCGGCCATGGCTTCTTCTTCCTCTTCGGATAAAATCCGGCGAATAGACGCCAGGATATCTTCCATCGAAGGTTCTTCGCCGTCAGCCGCTTGTGCGCCGTCTGCTGATTCCGGTGTTTCTTCGCTCATAAACCGTCCACCAAGCTAGATTCGAGTCTCCGCATGGGTGGTGATTCTAGCCCCCCAAACATTAACAAAAGGTATGATACCAGGACGGGAAACACCAGAAGGATTCCACAAACCGAAAAATTGGCGTTCCGAAATTTCCCTCTTTGTCCCGTTCAAAAACATCTTATTTGGACTCGCTTTTGCCCCCGTCCGGGATACCCCCGCCGAACCATTTTCCGCGCACATTCCGGTAATTGTTTTCCGGGTCATAGGGGGCCACGGCAAGCTTCATTTCACGCGCCGTCAGTTGCCCCATGGCGGCCCTCAATTCAAAAACGGCAAGCAGTTCGTCACGCTGGGAACTAACGTGAGAAACGCGGGAATCCAGCAATTCTTGCTCCGCATCCAGCACATCCAGCACGGTCCTGGAGCCGACCTGGGCTTCCCGCTCGACGCCTTCGAGGGCGATCACACTGGCGTCGATCTGGGCCTTGAAAGACTTCACCCGGGCTTGTGCGGTCAACAGCAATTCCCAAGCCCGGGTGGCGTCTTCGATGGCGTCGCGCCGGGCCTGATCAATAGCGTGAATTTTCTCCGCCACATCCTGTTTCGCTTCGCGCAATCTTGAGTACACTTCCCCCTGTTGATAGAGCGGAACCGTCAAATTCAACGTCATTTCAGCAGAATCGATTCGCCCCGTCTCTCCGGCCGATTGAATGTTCCTGGACAACTCCGCCGACATGCTCAGGCTCGGGAGGAGTTCGCCGCGCACTTCATCGACGTTGTCATTGAGGGCCTGGCGGTCGAATTCCGCGCTGACGACGGCTGGGTGGTTTTTCGATGCCGCCTGGACCACGCCCTCCAGTTGCTTGGGAAAATTTGTCGGGACTTTGGGGTAGGCCAGGTTTTTCGGCGCCGCGTCCCCGACGACGTTGCGATACGCCGCGCGCGAGGCTTCCAGCTTCCCTTCCGCCTCGATCCGGTCCGCCCGCGCCCCGGCCAGACGGGCTTCGGCCTGGTGAACGTCGGTACGGGTGATTTCGCCGACCTGATAGCGGTCGCGCGTTGCTTCCAGCTGGCGTTTCAGGACCTGCTCGTTATTGATGTTGAGTTTGAGCACCGCTTCGTCCCGGAAAACATCCAGATACGCCGTCGCCGCCAGCAGCAGGACGTCCTGTTCCGTTTCCACCAGGCGCGCGCGCGCGGCCCGCACCGTGTTTTCCGCTTCGCTGGTGGCGGCGATGGTGCGTCCGCCCCGGAACAATGGTTGGGTCAGGATCACACCGACGCTTTTCGGTTCGCGGTGCTGTCCACGGTCGGTGCTGGTGGTGCTTTGCACGGCGGACACGCCGCCACTGCCGGTAATCTCGACGCTGGGACGCCAGTTGGACAGCGCCTGGGGGACCTGTTCGTCGGTGGCGCGAAGCTTGGCCCTCTGGCCCAGCAGCGTTGGGTTATAAAGATAAGCAGACGTCAGGGCGTCTTCGAGCGATTGCGCCACGGCCTGTCCGAAAGGCCCAAGAATGAGCAGCAGCATACCCAGACTTAAAACCAGACGTCGGGCAAAAACGGCGGCGGAACCATCCGGCCTACGCCGCATCTTGCCGCCTGTCATTCCTGATATAGCCATTTCGTTACTTTGTGCTGTTGGTGTTGTTGCAGTTTTTTCGCACGTTCTTATTCACCATAATACCTAGCTCTGAAGGCGGAAGAAAGGCGGCGTGGAGTATCATCCCTTGGACCAGCCTAGTACCAACCGTAAAAAATATTATCAATTTTTCTTTTTAAAAAGCGAAGACCTTTTCCGGCTCGAATCCCGGCAACGGCGGCGCGGACATTTCAAAAACGGAGCGCCTGGACAAGACACCGTGATGACGGGATATGAGAACGGCTTTCCCCCCGGATATCCCCCCGGCTCCATCACCCGAAAAAATCGCGACCAGCCGCCCACCTTCGGCCAGTTGCGCGGTTATCGCTTCGGGAACTTCGGGTACGGCGCCCTCAAAGAAAATCACATCGTAGGGGGCCTGGTCCGGATACCCGCCAGAGAGATCACCTTCGACCACGGCAACCGTATCGATACCCAGTCCGGTCAGGGTTTCGGTGGCCTCACCGGCCATCGCGGAATCACTTTCCAGGGCAACCACGGCCCCGACCATATAGGACAAAACCGCGGCTCCGTAGCCGGTGGCGCAACCAATGACCAAGGCCAGATCCGAGGCACCTGGCTGGGCCGCCTCCAGCAGCCGGGCCATCGCCAGGGGCGCCATCAAATAGCGATCGCCGCCTAAAGGAACGGGGTCATCCACATAAGCCACGTCTTGGAATTCCTTGCCCAGAAAAGATTCACGGGGAAGCGCGCCGAAAGCTCTCAGAAGGCTTTGGCCGGTTACGCGGTTGGGCCTGAGCTGCCTTTCCACCATGTTGTAACGGGCGGTCGCGTGATCCATGACAGAACCCTCCGGAAGTGTTGGTGGATAGATTAAAACTGTCCTGTCCGTTTATAGGGTGGCGGCGAAAAGAAAACAATCGGCCTTCCGCCGTATTCCATCGCTTGACCCATCCTTCGTCAGAGTCTAGTTTCCGTTCCCTCCAACAAGGGCGCGGCGCCACTGGTTTTTTTGTTTGCCGTGAGGGGCCGTGAAAATTACCTTGGCGCGGTGGCGGAGTGGCTACGCAGCGGCCTGCAAAGCCGTGTACACCGGTTCGATTCCGGTCCGCGCCTCCAGAGTTAATCCGGCGTAGTTCAGTTGGTAGAACGGTGGACTGTTAATCCATATGTCGCTGGTTCGAGTCCAGCCGCCGGAGCCAAATATAACAAGGCCTTAGCCGAAAACGGCTAGGGCCTTGTTTCTTTATAGCAACCAATTAGCAACCACTTAGGGTGGTTTCAGGCCTGGCGCCCCCCCCAACGCCCCTTACCCCCGAAAACCGCTCCAGCGGGGCTTAAAATGTCCTCTTGGGTATTTCCAAGGCCTTTTAGGTGGGCACTGGTAGCCGGTGGTGTCATTTTTTCTTAGCAGTGATGTCCGCTTAGCCCCCGAAAGCGGACATTCTGAGGGTAGTCGATAAAGGTCTGCTTTTGACCC